>JABAOD010018959.1_pt1 | contig 26593 bp, 16 predicted proteins | sample 7062151 | NCBI WGS metagenome assembly JABAOD01 (sample SAMN14538626, study PRJNA623070) | marine sediment metagenome | biome: marine biome [ENVO:00000428]; feature: marine pelagic biome [ENVO:01000023]; material: deep marine sediment [ENVO:00002113] | place: India: Gulf of Khambhat ... | reverse complement strand
GATGGGCGCATGCGCATCAACCTTGGCATCCGCCGGCGCCTGGCACCCCTGATGGAAAACAACCCGGACAAGATCAAACTGATGAACAGCCTGCTGTTGTCCATGCCGGGCTCGCCGATCATCTATTATGGCGATGAGATCGGCATGGGCGACAACGTCTTTCTGGGCGACCGCAATGGCGTGCGCACACCGATGCAGTGGAGCCCCGACCGCAACGCCGGCTTCTCGCGTGCCGATCCGCAGCGCCTGTATTTACCGCCCATCATGGATCCGCTCTATGGCTACGAGGCCGTCAATGTGGAGTCGCAAACCCGAGATACCTCCTCGCTGCTCAACTGGATGAAACGGGTGCTCGCCGTGCGCAAGGAGCATCACGGTTTCGGTCGCGGCACACTCGAGTTTCTGCGCCCCGGCAATCGCAAGATCCTGGCCTATCTGCGCGAGTACGAAAACGAGTCGATCCTCTGTGTGGCTAACCTGTCGCGCTTCGCGCAACCCGTGGAGCTGGACCTGGCGCGCTTCAAGGGGCGCGTGCCGGTAGAGATGATGGGACGCAACCCCTTCCCACCCGTGGGAGATCTGCCCTATCTGCTTACCCTGCCCGGCTACGGTTTCTACTGGTTCCTGCTGGCGAGTGGTGAACAAGTCCCGGCGTGGCACGAAGAGCGCCTGCCTCCGGAAGACCTGCCGGTGTTGGTCCTGTCCGGCGGCTGGCGTAGTTTTTTCCGTGAGCAGGTGGATCCCTGGCGCGTCGCCTTGGCGGACAAGGCCCGTGCTCAGCTGGACTCCAACGCATTGCCCCGCTTTATACAGGGGCAGCGCTGGTTCGCTGCCAAGGGCCAGGCGATCGAGCGTGTGTCATTCGTTGATCATGTCGAGTGGAATAAGGACGAACAAAACTGGCTCGTGGCACTGTTCGCGGTCGAAAAGACTGACCAGAGGTACTTTTTGCCAATGTCGCTGCTGTGGGAGGACAGCGACGAGGCGCGCATGCGCGCCATGCAGCCTTACACGATCGCCAAGGTGCGCGAAAAGGCGCGCGTCGGCATCTTGGGCGACGCCTTTGCCGATGAGGGCTTCTGCCGTGCCGTAATCGAGTCGATGCGCTCGGGGCAAGAGCTGGCGTGCGAAAGCGGACGGTTGCGCTTCTCGACGACGCAGGCCTTTGCCGAGCTTGTCGCGCCGGACATCAGGGAGCTGCACGCGCATGCCCCCGGCGCACTCGGCAGCAATACCACGGTTGCCTTGGGTGACCGGCTGTTCCTCAAAGGATATCGCCGTCTACAGACAGGTATCAACCCGGAGCTCGAGATTGGGCGCTTTCTCACGGACGCCCGTTTTCCGAACATAGCACCGGTCGCGGGCGCGCTCGAGTACGACGGTAACGACGGTACGGTCATGACGTTGGCACTGCTCCAGGGCTATGTCGCAAATCAAGGCGACGGTTGGACCTATACCATCGGTTACCTGCAGCGTTTTTTCGAAGAGCGGCGTACACAAGCTGCCGACGTGTCGGTGGTCGAGCAACCCCACGGCGGCTACCTGACTTTAATCCACACATTGGGCAGGCGTACCGCCGAGCTTCATCGTGCGCTCGCCGCGAGTACTGGCGATAACGCCTTCGATCCCGAGCCGATGGACGCAAGCGATGTCAGGAACTGGACGGAGCGAATACTGGATGAAGCACGGGCAACGCTGGAGCTGCTCGAACAGCGTGCTGCCAAGCTTCCGGCGGCGGTAAAGGCCGATGTGAGCGCAATGCTCGCGGGCAGAATGGCGCTCGAACAGCATATCGCCACGCTGGTACCCGTCGACGTCGGTGCCGTAAAGACGCGCTACCATGGCGATTACCATCTGGCACAGGTGCTGCTCGCCCAGAACGATTTCATTATCATTGACTTCGAAGGTGAACCGGCTCGGCCGCTGGCTGAGCGGCGGATCAAGCATTCGCCGCTGAAGGATGTTGCCGGCATGTTGCGTTCCTTTAACTATGCGGCCTACGCTGCACTGTTCGACGCGACCGCAGCACACCCCGGTGATGTTGCGCGGCTGGAAGCGCCGGTGCGCGAGTGGGAACACGATACCCGCGCTGCCTTTCTCGCCGGTTATCAAGAAGCCATTTCCGGATGTGCGGCTTACCCGACCGATGCTGCCCACGCGCGTGGATTGATCAATCTGTTCACGCTGGAGAAGGCCCTGTACGAGCTGCGCTATGAGCTCAACAACCGTCCCGATTGGGTCACGATCCCGCTCAAAGGGATCCTCGCCCTGTTGGAATCCGACCAGGGCGGCAAGCCCGCGAGTCAAGCGCCTGCGCCGTGAGGAGCCGCCACGGTCACGAGCGCGTGCAGATCAACGGCGGGTTGTCGCCAAGGACATGGTTGTACCGAGCGCCGTTTTGCCGCATGATCGCGCCGTGCCCGAGAACACAAAGAACACAATAAGCTGAGTAATAACGCGCGCAGCATGGTTACGAAACAACCGCGCGTCTGGCCGGGTGAGCCTTATCCTTTGGGAGCCACCTGGGACGGCAAGGGCGTCAACATCGCGCTCTTTTCCGAGAATGCCGAGCAGGTCGAGATCTGCCTGTTTGACAAGTCGGGCCAGCGCGAGCTGCGGCGGATACGTCTGCCGGAGTACACGAATGAAGTCTGGCATGCCTACTTGCCGGATGTCAGACCCGGACAGCTGTATGGCTACCGCGTGTACGGACCCTACGATCCCCAGCGCGGCCACCGCTTCAATCACCACAAGCTCTTGCTCGATCCCTACGCCAAAGCGCTCGAAGGAGTCCTCGAATGGAACGATGCCCACTTCGGCTACGCAGTCGGTAACGAAAAGCAGGACTTGTCATTTGATACGCGCAACAATGCGCGCTGGATGCCAAAGTGCAAGGTCGTAGATACCGCGTTCACCTGGGGCGAAGACCGCCCACCCCGCAGCGAATGGCACAGCAGCATCATTTACGAAATGCATGCACGCGGATTTACCATGCGGCATCCAGAGCTTGCCGATGACGTGCGCGGCACATTCGCCGGCTTGGCTGCGCCGCAGATCATCGAGTATCTGTCCAGTTTGGGGATCACCGCCGTCGAGTTGCTGCCGATCCATGCGTTTGTCGATGAACGGGTATTGTCCGACAAAGGGCTGCGAAACTACTGGGGCTACAACCCGATCGCGTTCTTTGCACCCGAGCCGCGCTATTTAAGCAGCGGGACGCTCGGTGAATTCAAGACGCTGGTACAGCTGCTGCACGATGCCGGCATCGAGGTCATTCTCGACGTGGTCTACAACCACACGGCGGAGGGCAATCAGCTGGGCCCGACGCTGAGCTTTCGCGGCATCGACAATGCCTCGTACTACCGCCTGGTGCACGGTGATGAGCGGTACTATGTCGACTTCACCGGCACCGGCAACGCTTTGAACCTGCATCATCCACGCGTGCTTCAGCTCGTCATGGATTCGCTGCGCTACTGGGTCGAGGAGATGCACGTCGACGGCTTTCGTTTCGATCTCGCCGTGACCGTGGCGCGCGAGCGTACCGCTTTTGACCGGCAGTCCGGCTTTCTCGATGCGGTGCGCCAGGATCCGGTGCTCTCGCGCGTCAAGCTCATCGCCGAGCCGTGGGACGTCGGGGAAGGCGGCTACCAGCTCGGCAGCTTCCCGCCCGGCTGGGCCGAGTGGAACGACCGCTACCGCGACGTGGTGCGCCGCTTCTGGAAAGGCGACACCGGTCTCATCGGCGAGTTTGCTTCGCGCATCACGGGTTCGAGCGACATCTTCGACCGCAAAGGGCGCCGCACGTGGGCGAGTGTCAACTTCGTCACTGCACACGACGGATTCACGCTGCACGATCTCGTCAGCTACGACCACAAACACAACGAAGCGAACCTCGAAGACAACCGCGACGGTACCGACGCAAACCATAGTTGGAATTGCGGCGTGGAAGGGCCGACCGATGACCTTCCCATACGCCGCTTACGCGAGCAGCAGAAACGCAATATGCTGACGACATTGCTGCTCTCACAGGGCGTACCCATGTTGGTTGCCGGCGATGAATTCGGTCGCACCCAAAAAGGTAACAACAATGCTTACTGTCAGGACAACGAGATCAGCTGGATCAACTGGGATGGAATCGAGCCGGACGGATGGGCACTGTTGAAGTTCGTGCGCGACCTTATCAAGCTGCGCCGCGACCATGTTGTCTTTCACCGTAACCGCTTCTTCCACGGCAGCTTGATTCCGGGAACGGAGCTATGCGACATCACCTGGCTGCGGTATGACGGGGCACAGCTTGGTGACGCAGACTGGAACGCCTCAGATCGGCGCTTTCTCAGCTTTCTTCTGTGCGGCGAGGCCGGCAATTACCACTTAACGGCGCTCGGCGAACCCCAGCCCGACGACACCTTTCTGGTCGCACTCAACGCCGATCACGAAAGCGTGGCGTATGGCCTACCGCCGCTTGCCGGCGAGGCAAGGTGGCAACTGCTGATCGATACCAGCCAGCCCGACGGCATTGCCGAGGGTCCAGCCTTGCAAGGCCAGCAAGTCTACAACGTCGAAGCGCGATCGTTCGTCCTGTTCGTGCAACGTCAGCAGGGGCAAAACAGCGACACACGATGAAACGTGCCCATGTGATGCCCTTCGGCACCCAGGTGGGGGCAGCGGGTGTGCGCTTCGCGCTATGGGCCCCTGCGGCGCGATCCGTATCGTTGTGCCTGGAAGGCGGCGCGGAAACGCAAATAGACATGTCCCGTCGCCCGGATGGCTGGTATGAAATGCACGTCGCCGATGCCAGCGCCGGAACGCGCTATCGCTACCTGGTCGACGGCGAGACGAAAGTGCCCGACCCGGCCTCGCGCTTTCAACCGGACGATGTCCACGGGGCCAGCGAAGTGATCGACCCGCAGTCATTCGACTGGCGCGACAGCGCTTGGAAGGGACGGCCCTGGGAAGAGGCCGTGCTTTACGAATTGCACATCGGCACCTTCACGTCGTTGGGTACGTTTGCCGGTGTGAAGGAACGTCTGGATTATCTCGTCGACCTCGGCATCACGGCTATTGAGCTCATGCCCATCGCGGATTTCCCGGGCCGGCGCAATTGGGGCTATGACGGCGTGTTGCCATTTGCCCCTGACAGCAGCTACGGGCGTCCGGAAGACCTCAAGGACCTGGTGCAGAACGCGCATGCTAAAGGGCTTATGGTCTTTCTCGATGTCGTCTACAACCACTTCGGCCCGGAGGGGAATTACTTGCACGCCTACGCGCCGTCTTTCTTCACCGAGCGGCACCATACGCCCTGGGGGGCGGCGATCAATTTCGACGGCATCGACAGCGCTACCGTACGGCAGTTCTTTGTCCACAACGCGCTTTACTGGCTTGAGGAATACCATCTGGACGGCTTGCGCTTGGACGCGGTCCACGCCATCTGCGATGACTCGGAACCCGATATTCTCGAAGAGCTGGCGCGGGCCGTGGCTCGCGGTCCGGGCAGAGAGCGATACGTGCACCTTGTGCTGGAGAACGACCATAACGCCGCGCACTATCTCAAGCGTGATTTAAGAGAACGGTCACGAGCTTACGCTGCTCAGTGGAATGACGACATTCATCACGCCTTGCACGTTCTGGCAACGGGTGACACGGGTGGTTACTACGAGGACTATGCCGAGCAGCCGGCGGCCCATCTGACACGCTGCCTGACGGAGGGGTTCGCCTACCAGGGAGAGCCGTCCAAACACCGCCATGGGGCAGCGCGCGGGGAATCGACGCAAGGCGTGCCCCTGACTGCTTTCGTCTCGTTCCTGCAAAACCACGATCAAGTCGGCAACCGTGCCCGTGGCGAGCGCATTACCGAGCTCGCGCTGGCAAAGGCTGTGCGCGCAGTCAGCGCGGTGATGCTGTTAGCGCCATCACCGCCGCTGCTGTTCATGGGTCAGGAGTGGGCCGCATCACAGCCGTTCCTATTTTTCTGCGACTTCGGGCCCGAGCTGGCGCAAGCGGTCACCGAGGGCAGGCGTCGCGAGTTCGCCCGCTTTCCCGAGTTCAGCGACCCCGAAGCGCGCGAGCGCATCCCCGACCCAAATGATATTGCCACCTATCGTGCGACGATACTCGATTGGACCCAATGTGATGACAGCGATCATACGGCCTGGCTGGCATTTCACCGTGAGTTGCTAGAACTACGTCAGTTGGAGATCGTTCCACGCTTGGGCGGGGTCAAGCCGGGCGGCACGCGGTTACGCTGGCTCGGTGAGCGGGCATTCGAGATCGGTTGGAGACTCAGTGACCAATCTACATTGACCCTGGTCACCAATCTGAGCGATACCGCCGTTGCCGACGTCGCCCTGCCCCAGGGCCGCAGATTGTATTCGCTGATGAGCGGGTCCCAGGCCGATGACGTGCTAGGGCCTTGGGCGGTGGGGTGGTTCCTTACGAGTCCAGACTGAGGCAAGCGAACGTTGATCCGGGAGGCAAACACGATGACACGCAGCTAAGCGAATCCGTTCCCTTTGGCGGGTCGGTCAATCAGTGACCGACCCCAGATATCGCATCACGTCGTCTAAAAATAGCGAGATGATTCATCCTGACACGGAACTCAGGTTCGTTAACAAGAACATCGGCTACGGCGTCTTCGCAACCGCGCCGATACCGGCCGGCACGGTTGTGTACGTGAAGGATCCGCTCGAGATTGAGCTCACACAGAAGCAATTCGCAGCGTTGGGCGAGCCCTACCGCCGCATGGCCGAGAAGTACTCTTACATCGATCAGCGCGGGGTTCGTATAATCAGCTGGGACCATGCCAAGTACGTTAATCATCGGTGCGACTGCAATACCATTAGCACCGGCTATGGCTTTGAGATCGCTATCCGTGACATCCGGCCCGGCGAGGAAATCACCGACGAGTACGGTCTGTTCAATATCGAGCGCGAATTTGCACTGGCCTGCGGCTGTCCTAATTGTTGTCACGCTCTGCGTCCAGGCGATGTGGACGCGTACTGTGCGATCTGGGATGCCTGGGTCATCGAAGCGCTGAATCAGGCGTCCCGCGTCACGCAGCCACTGTGGGGCTTTGTGGACCCGCTAACGAGACAAGATTTGATGGACTACTTGAACGGCCAAAAGGCCTATCGATCGGTGCGTTCTCTGAAGTGGGAGCGCCGCGACGACATCCGGGCCGTGAAACGCGTGAACGGCCGCGCTAGACGCCGGGCTGCTTAGCCCAAGAGCACATCAGGTGCTGAGCGCCCGACGGCAGACGGGCGATTCATACGGCTGGGCGTCGCTACAACGGAAGTGTACCGACCTCGCCTATCGGCGCCATCGCTCTAAGCCACATGGTCTCTGTCCAGCATCGAGTGGGAGATCGCAACCCACCGCGGCCGCGGGTTGCGTTTACGGCCAAGCAACCTACACAATCCGTGTCATGAGCAAAACGGCTGTTCTTAATGAGCTTGCCCGCCTTTGCGGCATCGAGCCCTCTTACACGGATATCTGGGGAAAAGCGAACGAAATCAGCGCTGGCAATCAACGATCGCTCCTGGCAGCGATGGGTATCGCTGTCGATGATGACGCCGCCGTGCGCCGTGCGTTACATGAGCGCACGCGCCGCGGGTGGCAACGTCGGCTACAGCCCGTGCAGGTCCTTCGCGAGGATGCTCCCAATGCGCGTATTGTCATCACCCTGCCGGCGACGCCGGCAAGCGCCAGCATCGCCTGGGAGTTGATTGCAGAGGACGGTCAGACTGTCCGCGGCGACTTCCGTATCGAAGAACTCGAGATTGTCGAACGCGCGCAGTTCGACGGCGTTGATGTGGTCCGCTACGCGCTGCCGTTACCTCACAATCCGGGCTGCGGTTACCATCGCTTCGTGATTGATTCAGCAGGCGAAGCGGCGGCTGAAACCAGTCTCATCATCGCCCCCGCCGCATGCTATCAGCCGCCGGTTCTTGCTGAAGGCGCTCGTGTGTGGGGATTGGCCGTGCAGCTTTACGCGCTGCGCTCTTCACGCAACTGGGGCATCGGCGACTTTACCGACCTGCGCTTATTGATCGAACGCTGCGCTGCGCTTGGCGCGAGCATACTCGGGGTGAACCCATTGCACGCGCTCTTTCCCCACAACCCCGAGCACGCGAGCCCCTACAGCCCCTCCAGTCGTTTGTTCCTGAATGTGCTCTATATCGACGTGGAAGCGGTGCCGGAGTTCGGCGCCTGCGAGGCCGCGAAAACACTCGTCGCCACACCTCAGTTTCAGGAACGCCTGCGCGCCGCCCGTGAAGCGGATCTCGTGCAGTATGCAGACGTCGCTGAGCTGAAGTTCGCCGTGCTCGAGCTGCTCTACACGCACTTCCGGCAGCATCATCTAAAAGCGGATAGCGAGCGCGCCCGCGCCTTTCGTGCATTCCAGGAACAGGAAGGTGACGCGCTGTACCGACATTCGCTCTATGAGGCCTTACAAGAGCACTTCCACCGCCAGGATGTGAGTGTATGGGGTTGGCCCATGTGGCCACCTGAGTATCGTCATTTTGAGTCCCGCCACGTCAATGCGTTCGCATCGGCGCAGCGCGAACGCCTGGAGTTCTTCGAGTATCTGCAATGGCTGGCGAACGATCAGCTCGCCGCTGTGGGGGCGCGCGCGTTCGAGCTGCAAATCGGCGTGGGCCTATATCAGGACCTCGCCGTCGGCATTGACCGTGCCGGCGCCGAGGTCTGGGCCCATCATGAGCTCTACGCGCTTGACGCGAGCATCGGCTCACCGCCCGACGACTACAGCTTGAGCGGGCAGGACTGGGGCCTGCCGCCTTTGATCCCGGATGCCTTAGTCGAAAGCGGTTATGCAACTTTCATCAAGACGTTGCGCGCGAACATGCGCCACGCCGGCGCGCTGCGTATCGATCACGTGATGGGCTTGATGCGCCTCTTCTGGGTGCCGCCGGCGGGCAAAGCTACAGACGGCGCGTATGTGCACTACGCCTTCGAAGATCTGCTTGGCATCCTGGCACTTGAGAGTGTGCGTAACCGATGCATGGTCATCGGGGAGGACCTGGGAACCGTGCCGCCCGAGGTACCGGCGGCATTGCAGCCTCTTGGCGTGCTTTCTTATCGGCTGTTTTACTTCGAGAGGGACAACAAGGGCGAGTTAAAGTCTCCTGATGACTATCCGGCACAAGCGCTGGTCGCTGTCTCCACACACGATCTGCCTACCCTGGTTGGCTTCTGGCAAGGTCAGGAGCTGCTAGAACGCACGGAGTTGCATCTGTTCCCGTCAGAGGAAGCCCGTGAGCAACAGCTGCTGGCACGCACGCAAGATCGCGCACGCCTGCTGCTTGCACTCGAACGCGAGCAGCTTTTGCCCGCCGGCATGACCGCCGATCCAGCTTCGAGTCCAACAATGACGCCGGCACTGAGCCAGGCGGTGCATCGCTACATTGCCCGCACACCCTGCAAGCTGATGTTGATACAGCTGGAGGACGTGATCGGACAGCAATTCCAGGTGAACTTACCGGGCACCACCGATCAACGGCCCAATTGGCGTTACCGCCTCGAGGTCGATATCGATAAGCTGTTCGACAGTGAGCGCATGCGCGATCTAGCAACCGCCATTTGCCAAGAGCGCGGATTGGCGCGTGAAACCCCGTCCGAATGGCAGTGGCAGCCGGTTATCCCTCACGCCACTTACCGCCTTCAGCTCAACCGCGACTTCGGCTTTATACAGGCGGCGGCGCTGGTGCCCTACCTGCAGCGTCTTGGCATCAGCCACTGCTATGCCTCTCCTTTTCTCAAAGCGCGCGCAGGCAGTACTCACGGCTATGACATCGTCGACCACAGCGCGCTCAATCCAGAAATCGGCGATGAGCGAGAGTTCGAGCATTTCGTCGACACCCTTCGACGCTACGGCATGGGGCAAATTCTCGACATCGTGCCAAACCACATGGGCGTGGGTGGTGACGACAACGTCTGGTGGCTTGATGTACTCGAGAACGGACCCGCATCGGCCTATGCCAAGTTTTTTGACATCGACTGGCGCGCGGCCAAGCCAGAGATGCGTGATAAGGTGTTACTGCCCGTGCTGGGCGATCACTACGGCAAGATCCTCGAGGCTGGGGAACTCAGGCTTGCGTTTGATGTGACGCAAGGCACATTCGCCGTGCGTTATTACCGTCACCTCTTTCCCATCGATCCACAGACTTACTCAACGATCTTGAGCCACGAGCTCGAGGCACTTTCGCAAGATCTCGGTCAGCAAGATCTGCGCATGATGGAATTTCAAAGCTTGATCACCGCGTTTCGAAATCTGCCAGGCCGCGGAGAACGTGTACTGGCGCGACTCGAGGAACGGCGACGCGATAAAGAAGTCCATAAGAAACAACTGGCCGAGCTTTGCCGTCGCTCCCCGGCCATTGCCCGCTTCATCGAGCGCAATGTATCGATATTTAACGGTACTGCCGGTAACGCCGGCAGCTTTGACGCTCTCCATGCGCTGCTGGATGAACAGGCCTATCGCCTCGCCCATTGGCGAGTTGCCGCCGATGAGATCAACTATCGCCGCTTCTTCGATATCAACGACCTGGCAGGATTGCATATGGAAAATGCCGAGGTCTTCGATGCCACGCACCGGCTTGTCATCGACCTGATTGCGAAACGCAAGCTCGATGGACTGCGCATCGACCATCCCGACGGACTCTATGATCCATTGCAGTATTACCAGCACCTGCAGCACCATGTGGCCGTCGCCTTGGCCGGGCCACAGATCCCGGCGCAAGCATTGCCCGCGGCGCCTGACACCCGCGCGTTGTACGTCGTGGTCGAGAAGATCCTGGCCGGTCACGAGCATTTGCCCGAGAGCTGGCCGGTGTTCGGCACGACCGGCTACGATTTTGCCAACCTCGTCAATGGTCTTTTCGTATTCGCGCCGGCCGAGCGCGCCATGGACCGGATCTATGCCCGTGTGATCGGCCGCACGATCGACTTTGACGAGCTGCTGTATGAACGCAAAAGATTGATCATGCGTGTGTCACTCTCGAGCGAGCTGCACGTTCTGGCCAGCCAGCTCAGTCGTATTGCCGAGTCCGATCGCCACACGCGTGATTTCACGTTGACCGCTCTGCGCGAGGCCTTAATGGAAGTGGTCGCCCGTTTCCCGGTCTACCGGACTTATGTGACGGCCGCTGGGGCGAGCAGCGAGGACCGGCGTGATGTCGATTGGGCGGTCGCTCAGGCCAAGAAGCACAGCCCGGCGGCCGAGATAAGTATCTTCGACTTCGTCAAAAGTATCCTGTTGCTCGAGGATCTCGAGCAACGTCCGCCGGACTACCGGCGGGCGGCGATTGACTTTGCCATGCGTTTTCAACAGTACACGGCCCCCGTGATGGCCAAGGGCCTCGAGGATACGAGCTTCTATATCTATAACCGACTGGTCTCGGTCAACGAGGTGGGTGGTGACCCCAAGCGCTTCGCCGTCTCCACCGCCGCATTTCATCACGCCAATCAGGAGCGCGTACGACGCTGGCCGCATGCCATGCTGGCGACGTCTACCCACGACAACAAGCGCAGCGAGGACGTGCGCGCGCGTATAAACGTCTTATCGGAGTTGGCCGGTGAGTGGCGTGAGCATCTGGCACGCTGGCGTCGGCTCAACCGGCGCAAGAAACGTCGGGTCGCGGAGCGTTGGGCGCCAAGTGCCAATGACGAGTACCTGCTCTACCAGGCCCTTGTGGGGGCGTGGCCGCTCGAGGCGATGGACGAAGCCGGCTTGGCGGCATTCCGGGAGCGTATCAAGGACTACATGCTCAAGGCCATCCGGGAGGCCAAGGTTCAAACCAGCTGGATCAATCCGAATACGGACTATGAGCAGGCGGTGGTCGATTTCGTATGCGCGCTGTTGGCATCGATGAACGGCAACCCCTTTCTGAACGACTTCGTGCCGTTCCAGAAACGGGTCGCGCGCCTGGGAATGTTTAACAGCCTAAGCCAAGTGCTGCTGAAGTTGACTTCGCCGGGCGTGCCCGACCTCTATCAGGGCAACGAGATCTGGGATTTCAGCCTGGTGGACCCGGACAATCGGCGCCCGGTCGACTACGCACGACGCCAGGTCCTGCTGCAGGAGCTCGACGCGTTTGCCAACGTCGCCGACAGCGAGCTTGCCGTGCGGGCCCGCGCGCTTGTCGACAACATGGAGGACGGTCGCATTAAGCTCTACGTCACGTGGAGGTTGCTGGACCTGAGACAGCAGTACACCCATACTTTTAGAGACGGCAGCTACACGCCGCTGGAAGTTTACGGCAGCAACGCCGAACACCTGTGTGCGTTTGCGCGCGGCCACGAACCAGCGACGGCCATCAGTGTGGCGCCGCGCTGGCTTGGGCGGTTGAGCAGCACGGACACGACACTACCGCTCGGCACGGTATGGCAGGATACATGCATACAAACGCCGCAGCAGCAGGCTGACCGGCGGTTCGTTAACGTGTTCACCGGCGAGCAGGTGAAAACCGAGCAACGCGACGGCAAGGCCGTGTTGCCGGTGGTGGCGGTGTTGGCTAATTTTCCGGTTGCCGTTTTGACGTCCTTGCCGGATTGAGCATGTTATCTGAAGCGGGGAATCGATGACAAAGGACTTTGCGATCAAGACCGTCACGGAGCTGCGAGCGTTAGCTAAGCTCAAGGGTATTAAGGGCTACTCGGCAATGCGCAAGGATGAGCTTGTTGCTGCACTGAGTGGTGCGGGCGCACCAAAGAAGACGGCGACACGGGCTAAACCCGCAGCTCCCGGGCGAGCAGCCAAGTCGCCGTCAAAAACGACGGCGCAGCGACGGACGCAATCTCGCCCAGCCACAGCCGTGCCCGCAGGCGAGGGGACGGCCGCACGCGCGCGAACGGGGGCGCCCGTGATGAGCGACGAAGAGCAACGCATCGAGGCAGCAAAGTACATCGCGGCGCCCCTGTCTGCACACGCGACCTCGACCGTCGACGCCGTCCGCATCGGCGATGAAGCGAGCGATAAGCTCCCGGAGCTTCGCGCACCGATGCTCTGTGCCTTGCTTCAGAAGCCAGGGGTATTGCATGTTTACTGGGTCCTCGAGGCTGGCGGTGTACGCGAGCATGCCGGTCTCAAGCTCAGAGTGACCTACACCGCGCCCGAGCGTGCAGAGGTGCTGCACGAAATCGGCGTCACGACCGAGCGTGGCCATTGGTACTTTCGCCTCGACCCCGGCGTGACGAGCGGCCGTATCCTCGTACAGCTCGGTCACTACCGTGACGACGATGTATTTGTCACCTTGCTGCGTCACCGGATCGAGCGTCTCCCGCGCCAGGCAGCCTCCAAAGAGACCGACCCGCTGTGGTCGGTAAGTGAAGAGCAGTTTCGCAAGATGTATGAGCAAGCGGGCGGTACCCTCGAATACGGCCAGCCCGTCTGGTCCGCCACGGCGCCGCACTTCAGCAGCAAATAGTCACGCTATTGGCCGCCAACGGCTATTTCGCCTTGGTCCTGCATGCGCACCTGCCGTTCGTGCGCCATCCTGAGCACGAACGCTTTCTCGAGGAAGATTGGTTTTTCGAGGCATTGACCGAGACCTATTTGCCGTTGCTCGACGTGTTCGAGGGGCTTGTGCGAGACGACATCGCCTACCGCGTTACCTTGTCACTAAGCCCCACGCTGCTGTCGATGATGACAGATCCGTTGCTGCAGCAGCGCTACGTGGACTATCTCGACCGGCGTCTACAGGTCCTGGTCGGCGAGCGCGGGCGCACGGCAGGAAATGCTGTTTTTCACCCGCTCGTGCAGTTCTACAGCGAGCGCTATCAGCACCTGCGCCGCCGGTTCGTTGATGACTGCGCCATGGACATTTCGCAGTCTTTCCGCCGTCTAATGGAGGCCGGACACATAGACATAGTGACCTGCGCCGCCACTCATGCTTACCTTCCCTTGCTGGCGGTACATGAAGAAAGCCTCTATGCACAGCTCGCCATGGCGGTGCGCACTCACGAACGCATCCTCGGGCGGCGGCCCACGGGCATTTGGCTGCCCGAGTGCGGCTACTTTCCCGGTCTCGACAAAGTGCTTGCGCAGTTCGGCATCGACTTCTTTTTCGTTGACACCCACGGGTTGCTGAATGCCGAGCCGCGCCCCAAATACGGCGTGCATCGGCCCGTACGTACGCCGGGCGGTCCGGCCGCGTTCGCGCGCGATTACGAGTCATCGAAGCAGGTGTGGTCGGCCGATGAAGGCTACCCCGGCGATGCGGTCTACCGCGACTTCTATCGCGATGCGGGGTTCGACGTAGACGCGCCGCACATGCGCCCGTTGCGCCATGCAGGCGTCGCCACATTCACCGGCCTCAAGTACCACCGGATCACCGGAAAAAGTGACTCGAAGAAACCGTATCAGCCGGAGCGGGCGCGCGCACGGGCAGCCGAACATGCAGGTCATTTTCTATTCATTCGTCAGAAACAGGTCGAATGGCTCGCATCCTCATTCGACCGCCCGCCCATCATCGTCTCGCAGTACGACGCCGAGCTTTTCGGCCACTGGTGGTTCGAAGGTCCGCAATGGCTCGATTTCCTGTTGCGCAAGATTGCCCGGGATCAGGACGACATCGAGGCCATCACGCCGCGCGAGTACCTTGATCGTTTCAGCGAAGTGCAGACCGTTACACTGCCCGAGTGCAGCTGGGGCGCCGGCGGCTTTCATGAGGTATGGTTAAACGGCACCAACGATTGGATCTACCCCTACCTCCATGACGCCGCCAGGCGCATGGTCGAACTCGTCAAACGACTTCCGCAGGCTCATGGACAACAGCGCTGGGCGCTGGACCAGGCAGCGCGCGAGCTGCTGCTGGCCCAGGCGAGCGATTGGCCATTTATCATCAAGACAGGAACCAACGCTGACTACGCCACCGGACGCTTGAAGACGCATATTCATCGGTTCTACCGCCTGGCGGAGATGGCAGAGCGAGAGCAGTATGACGATGCCTACCTGCGGGAGGTCGCGGCGCGTGATAGCCTCTTCCCCGATATGGACTACCGCATCTTTCAACAGCGGCCTGGGTTCTAGCGCGATCCGTTTCCCGCGCCCGCACGGCAAGCAAACCACGATGCACCGACCGAGACCGCCTAGAGGACCTGGTGGATCTTTTGACCTAACATCTCCGGCGTTACCAGTGTCACGCCTCCCGGCGTCACGACAAAGCGTTGCGCATCCTGCGCCGCGTCCTCACCGACAACGGTGCCCGCAGGAAGGCGGCAGCCACGCTCGATCAATGCCTTGCTGATTCGGCAACCCGGACCGATGCGCACATCCGGCAACACGACAGAATCCGCCAGCCGTGCACCCTCTTCTACGCGTACGTTGGAGAACAACAGGGAATGGCGCAGATACGCACCCGAGATAATGCATCCTCCCGAGACCATGGAGTTCACCGCCATGCCGCGGCGACCGTCCTCGTCCAAGATGAACTTCGCCGGCGGCAACTGTTCCTGGTACGTCCAAATGGGCCAGCTGGCATCGTAGAGATTAAGCTCCGGATCGATCTCAACCAGCTCCAGATTCGATTCCCAGAACGCATCTATGGTTCCGACGTCGCGCCAGTAAGACGGCCGGCCGCTGACAGGGTCCCGAAAAGGATAGCCATATACGCGGTACTTCTCTATGGCGTTTGGAATTACGTCGCCGCCGAAGTCGTGGCGTGAGGCGGCGTTATGCGCATCCTCTAGCAAGCGCTCGCAGAGAAACGGGGTCGAGAACACGTAGATACCCATCGATGCTAGCGCCAGATCCTCTCTGCCGGGCAACGGTTGCGGATCTTGCGGCTTTTCCACAAAATGCCGTATCCGCCAGTCTGAGTCGACCGTCATCACACCAAAGGCACCTGCTGCTCTCGCGCGAGGCACCTCTATGCAACCGACAGTGATGTCGGCTTCCTGCTCCACGTGAAAGGCAAGCATCGGACCGTAATCCATTTTGTAAATATGGTCACCAGCCAAAATCAGCACAAAACTCGGCTCGTGCGCACGCACGATATCCAGATTCTGGTACACGGCATCGGCGGTACCCGCATACCAGGAGGGCTCGATGCGCTGTTGCGCTGGCAGCAGTTCCACGAACTCTCCGAACTCTCCCCGCAAAAAGCCCCAACCTCGCTGGATGTGCTGGATCAGCGAATGCGCCTTGTACTGCGTCAACACGCCGATGCGACGGACGCCCGAGTTAATGCAGTTGGACAAGGGGAAATCGATGAGCCGAAACTTGCCGGCAAAAGGGACCGCTGGCTTGGCACGCCACAAGGTCATGTGACCGAGACGCGCACCGCGACCACCAGCCATGATCAATGCCAAGGTGTCGCGCGTAAGCCGGCTGACAAAACGCGCCGGGGTTTCATTGGTCATAGCCAAACATCCTTATCTGTTAACGACGGTTCAACGACAAGCGATGCCGCGCCGCCAGACCCGCAGCGCCAGCCCTGCCTCAATGTACCGCATCCTCTTTGCCAGTAGCGAGGCCTACCCGTTGATAAAGACCGGCGGCCTAGCCGATGTGGCCGGCAGCCTGCCGCCAGCGCTGAAATCAATGGGTTGCGACGTACGACTCGTCATACCGGCCTACCGGGATGCTGTCGCCCGCGCTAGTCACCTGAAACAGGTGGCCGAGATCGACCTCCCCGAGTCGGATGCCAAAGTGTCGCTGCTGGAAACGATGCTGCCGGGAACCACCATCAAGACCTGGCTGGTCGATTACCCGCCGGCCTTCGACCGTCCTGGCCACCCCTATCTAGATGCCGCAGGCAAGCCTTGGATGGACAATGCTGAACGCTTTGCCTTGTTTGCACGCGCTATCTGCGCGATCGCTTTAGGCCACACCTCTTTGGCCTGGCGGCCCGAGCTCGTGCACTGTAGCGATTGGCAAACCGGGCTGGTACCGGCGCTGCTCGCTTTGCAGCAGCCGCGCCCAGCCACCCTGTTCACCGTGCACAACCTGGCATATCAGGGACTATTTCCCTATGCCAAGCTGGCAGACTTGCGGCTGCCGCACGCATGGTGGTCTGCCGAGGCGTTGGAATTTCACGGTCAGCTTTCCTTCATAAAAGGCGGGCTCGTTTACGCCGATTACCTGACGACGGTGAGTCCGACCTATGCCCGGGAAATCCAAACACCGACACACGGCGCGGGTCTCGATGGCCTGCTGCGCCATCGCCGCAACAGATTGGTCGGCATACTCAACGGCATCGACGACCGTGTGTGGAATCCGGCGACCGATGCCAATCTCGTCAAGACTTTCAACCTGCGTCGATTTGGAGATAAATGTGAAAATAAGTTGGCGCTGCAAAAGCAGCTTGGACTCGAACCCGCAGCGCACACACCACTGCTCGCTTTTGTCGGGCGCGCGGTGGAACAAAAGGGTATCGATGTAGTGCTCGATGCCTTGCCACAGCTATTACGGATGAGATTGCAGTTGCTGCTACTTGCGAGCGGTGAGCCCGAATACGAACACGCATTGCGGCACTTCGCCGCGCAATACCCGACACGTCTCGCCGTCCACCTTGGTCATGATGAGGGGCTCGCCCACCGCGTCTATGGTGGCGCCGATACGTTCTTGATGCCGTCACAATTTGAGCCCTGCGGCTTGGGCCAACTCTACAGCATGCGTTACGGCACCGTGCCGATCGTACACCGCGTTGGGGGTCTTGCCGATACCGTGGTCGATGCCGACGATGCCAGCGTCGCCGCTGGCAACGCCACTGGAATCGTCTTTAACGAGCTAACGATGGCCGCACTGCTCGCCGCTGTCGAACGCGCCGGCAGACTTTACCGACAACCGGCCGTATGGAAAAAGCTGGCACTCGCGGGCATGCGTCACTCCAGATCATTTGGATGGCGCACTAGTGCCGCACGCTACTTACAATTTTATGACCAGTTGATCGCACCGATGCGGGTCTAATACCGTCTAGTACGGCTGGTATTCGCTTTCCAGTAACTTGGCTCGGGCCGCGGACAGCCGCGCAATCGGCACCCGCGGCGCCGAGCAGGACACGTAGTTCAAGCCGATGTGGTGACAGAAACGGATCGACTCGGGGTGGCCGCCGTGCTCACCGCAGATACCTACCACCAAATCCGGACGCGTCTTGCGACCCCATTGCACCGAGATCTCCATAAGCCGCCCCATTCCCTTGACGTCAAGCACCTCAAAAGGATTGTCCTGAAGGATGCCCATCTTGTTGTATAAGGGCAGGAACTTGTTCTCGGCATCTTCGCGGCTGAAGGAGAAGGTCGCCTGGCTGAGATCATTGGTGCCAAAAGAGAAAAACTCGGCGTACTCTGCCAGTTTACCTGCACGCATGCAGGCACGCACAACCTCGATCATGGTACCGAAGTGAAACGGTACTTTAACTTTATAAGTACGCTCGACTTCTAATACGATCTCGTCCACAAACTTGTGCACGAACTTTAGCTCCTGCGCCGTACAGACCTGCGGTACCATGATTTCCGGATGAATCTCGAATCCTTCCTTGATACACTCGGCCGCCGCCTCAAGGACCGCCTGAATCTGCATGCAGTAAATCTCCGGGTAGGTAATCGCCAACCTGACGCCGCGATGACCCAGCATCGGGTTGATTTCGTGCAACGTCCGTACCTTGCGCAGTACGCTCTGTTTCTGCTTCAGCAATTTCTCGTCGAGACCACTTTTCTGTAACTTACTCAGGATCGCCTGTAGTTTGTCCAGCGACTCAAAGGTATCGCCGCGATGATCGGGGTCGATCAGCCTCAGCGTGTCGCTGAGATCCACCATTTCCTTGACCGTGCCGCGCAGGTTTCGCAGATGGGCGATTTCGTCCACCAACGCCTGCTCGGTGGGCAGGAATTCATGGATCGGCGGATCCAACAGGCGCACGGTCACCGGCCGTGGTGACATGACTTTGAAGATCTCCTTGAAGTCTGCACGCTGAATCGGACGTAAGCGATCGAGCGCGGCCTGACGTTGTTCAGGGGTATCCGCCAGGATCATGTCGACCACGATCGGCAGCCGATCCGGGGCGTTAAACATGCGTTCGGTGCGACACAGGCCGATACCCATGGCACCGTACTTCAACGCACGCGCAGAATCCTCCGGCGTATCGGCATTGGTCATGACCTGCAAACGCGCGATTTCATCTGCCCATGAAAGCACCGTTTCCAGCTCAGCCGAAAAATCGGGTTCGACAGTCGGTACCTCACCCAGGTACACGTTGCCGGTGGTGCCATCGATGGTGATGGTATCGCCCTCGTGCAGGACATGGCTGCCGACGTAGGCGGCGCGGGCGCGCGTGTCGACATTGATGCCCTCGGCGCCCGCCACACAGGGTTTACCCATGCCGCGTGCCACGACCGCGGCGTGCGAAGTCTTACCGCCGCGGCTGGTCAGAATTCCTTGAGCGGCGAAGAATCCATGGATGTCTTCCGGCTTGGTCTCTTCACGAACGAGGATAACGCGTTCCCCGAGCCTGCCTGCGCTCTCGGCGCGGTCTGCGTCAAAGACGATTTTTCCGCATGCGGCACCCGGCGAGGCGGCGATGCCCTGGGCGGCAGATTCGCCCTCGTGGGTTGGATCGATGCTCGGATAGAGCAGCTGCTCGAGCAGCTCCGGGTCGATGCGCAGCAACGCTTGCTCGCGCGTAATCAATCCCTCGCGCTCCATTTCCACCGAGGTGCGCACCTTGGCCGCGGCGTTCATCTTGCCGTTACGCGTTTGCAAGCAGTACAGCGTGCCGTTTTCGATCGTGAACTCGAAGTCCTGAACCTCACGGTAGTGGGTCTCGAGCTTGCTTCTGAGCTCCTCGAGCTGTCGGTACATCTCCGGCATTTCTTTCGCCATGTCGTGCACTGGCTTTGGTGTACGAATGCCGGCAACAACATCCTCGCCCTGTGCATTGACAAGGTACTCGCCGTAGAAGTCGTTCTCACCCGTGGCGGGATTGCGCGTAAATGCGACGCCGGTCGCGCTATCATCGCCGAGGTTGCCGAAGACCATGGCGACCACATTGACCGCCGTGCCGTTGGCCATGGCTCTAGTGATCTTGAACTCGCGCCGATAATCCACGGCGCGCTTGCCCATCCACGAGTTGAACACGGCCTTGATGGCGATCTCGAGCTGATCGTATGGATCTTCAGGAAATGGACGGCCCGTATGCTTGTGAATCTGTTGCAGAAACAGGTTGGCGATTTCTTTCAGATCGGTGGCCGACAGGTGGACATCGTCCTTTGCGCCGACGCGCTTCTTCACCGCACTGAAATGCTGATCAAATTCCTCATCCGGGACACCCAAGGCGATCTTGCCGAAAAGCTGAATGAAGCGCCGGTACGAATCCCAGGCAAAACGCTGATTGCTCGACTGCGCGGCCAGTCCATTGAGCGTCGCCTGATTGAGCCCGAGGTTGAGGATCGTGTCCATCATCCCGGGCATCGACAAGGCTGAACCCGAGCGTACCGAAACCAGCAACGGGTTGGTTTTCGATCCGAATCCCTTCCCGGTGGCTTTCTCGAGCTGCGCCATGTGCTGCCTGACCTCATGCATCAGTCCCGGTGGCAGGCCCTTGTCCCGGTCGGCGAGATAACTGAGGCAGGCTTCAGTGGTAATGACGAACCCGGGCGGCACATTGAGCCCGATCTGGGTCATCTCGCACAGGTTGGCGCCCTTGCCGCCTAGCAGCTTCTTGTTCTTGCCGTCGCCCTCGCTGAAGGCATAGACATATTTGGCCTCGGCCGCCGATGGCTGCATCTCTGGTGCTGGACGCTGCTGCTTCATGACTTTTTCCTCGCTCTCTGGGTACCGGAACTGCCCTGTCGACTGGCACGTGGCCAAGAATGCGCTAAAAGGCACCACTAGTTGTTGACATTATCTCAGATCAAACACGATCTGCGCAGGGGGGAAAGGAAGTCGGCCGTGGGAGGCCAGGATGGCCGATACGGGCCGAAAGAATCCGACGCCGAGCCCGGTTAGGACGATCAATCGCACACGCGGTTGCGCCCGCCGCGCTTAGCGCGGTAGAGCGCTTCGTCGGCGGCCTTGAGCACGTCCTGCGGTTTGGCGAGGCGCTCGCTACTTTCCGCCAAGCCGATGCTCACCGTCACCGACGTGCGCCGCCCACCGCCACGACCCCGTTTGCTCTTGCCCGCGCCATTCTTGCTTCGGCGTCGGCGACGACGGATGGCAAAGGGCGTGTCGGCGATACGCTCGCGCACTTCTTCTAGATATTCCATGATGCCGTCAGCGCTTTTGCCCGAAAACAGGATGGAGAACTCCTCACCGCCGTAGCGAAAGGACCGCCCTCCACCACCGACTCGATCGAGCTGGCTTGCGACCATGCGCAACACCTGATCGCCAACATCGTGTCCATAGGCATCGTTGAAGCGCTTGAAGTGGTCTACATCGACCATGGCCACTACGTAATGGTTGCCCAATTTCAATAATTGCTCCTCGAGCGCGCGACGCCCCGGCAGACCTGTCAATTCATCGACATAGGCCTTGCGGTATCCGTCCTGAATCACCCCATAGGTAAACAGCAGTGCAATCGCCGTGACAAACACCGCCGTGCTCGTGGGCTGGACACCGGTATGCAGGGCGAGTGCCAAGCCAACTAATCCAGCCACCAACAGGGCTTCGAGCGTCGTGCGGTAAACCGCCAGTCGGGCCAGCAGGATCGCTCCGGCAACGCTGAAGGTAGCTACCACGGGGGTCGGCAGCGGCGTCCAGCTGAGCTGTCCCGACTTCAGCAACTCGGCCGGCACGATGACCGACAAGGCCGACATGCGCCAATGAATCATCACCGCCACCGCAATCCCCGGTAACAGCAGCAACGCGAAACGAACCAAGGCCCGGACATTAAAGATGCCGCGATCCGGCAGCAGACAAATGCCGAGCAGCACCGCAGGTGCCAGTACGCCGGTGAGATTAAAGATCGCCTGCTGACGCAGGCCGCGGGCTAACCCAGAGGGCAGACCATGGCGAAGCGCCAGATACGCAAACATGAGAGCGCACAAGGCGAAGAAAACGCGACTCTGGTGGAAACGCCAACTGAGCGCCAGCCCCAGTCCCGCAGCGACGTACGGTAGATGGGGGATAAACGCCGCCTGCGCGTGTGGCAGGGCGTGAAGCTCCGGTGTCACCCAGGCCGCGGAAATCAGGACTGCCGCCGGGACTAACAGCGACCCGGCAAGCCTCAACACCTGCTGATTCATCTTGCGCCCGGGCCTCGATTTGGCCGCGATTGCATATCTTGAAAGTGTAGTCGCGCCCCTCAACCGCCGGGGTGCGCCCGTCCCCTGGCCTTACCGCCGCGTCGGCTGCCCGGGGCACCTTCGACTGCGGGCGCCAGGTGCCCCCGGGGGGGCGCCTTTGGGATCGGAGATCCCGATTAACAGATAATTAGACTAGGGTTTTACTAGACAAGATGAGATCTACCGTCTAACTTATTGTTTTGACAGTAGCCTAATAATTGACAACACCCGCCGTGGGGGAAAGATGGATTGGAGACCCGAGGTTAGGGACAACAATGCAGACAGAAGCTGCAAAAACTGTCGATTTTTCCGCACGGAACGCGGGTCCGGCGGCGATATTGGCTTGGCTCAAACCGCAGCCCCCGGGCGACGCGCGGCGGCATTATGACACCGCGCTGCGCACCATTGCGCTTCTGCAAACAACCCTAGAGCTGAACCCCTTACTACGTCTGTTCTCGCGCGAAGTAGGCGCGACCGTCCCCCACAGCAGCGTGCAGTATCGAAACAGCGAGTACAGCGTGGAAGTGACAGTCGGGCGCAGTGCGCGCTATCGGCGCACTTTCCGGGTGTTTGTCGAGCGCCATGACCTCGGACGACTCACATTCACACGCGGCAAGCCTTTTACGGCCAGGGAAACGGCCTTGCTCGAGTTCCTGCTCTCGAGCCTGGCCTATCCGCTGCGCAACGCGCTGCAGTATGAAAATGCCTTCCAGGCATCGCTGACCGATCCGCTTACGGGCGTGTACAACCGCAGCATGCTGGAGTCATCGCTTCACCGGGAGGTCAGCCTTGCACGTCGTCACGGCGTACCGCTGTCGTTAATCATTCTCGATATCGACGGGCTCAAGGCGGTGAACGACAATTTCGGGCACGATTGCGGGGACCACCTCATCAAGGCGATCGCGCGATCGGTGGCGGGAACGCTGCGCAGGACAGATATCTTCTGCCGCTTTGGTGGTGATGAGTTTGCGCTCGTGTTAAGCAGCACTGACCAACGTGGCGCCGCCGTTCTGGCCGAGACCATCCGCAAACGCATAGAAGGGATTGCACGCACTTTCGACCACCAGGTGGTCAAGGTCACAGTCAGCGTGGGTGTCGCGCAGTTGTCGAGCACCGACGACGATAAGACGTTCTTTGCGCGTGCTGACCAAGCTTTGTATCGCGCCAAGGGTGCCGGGCGTAATTGCATCAAGGTCGCGGGCGCCGCATAGCGCGCTTGCCGTAGTTACCGTTACCTCTCAGCGAAAGTACAAGTGAATCCCGCCAGCTCGCACGGTTGGACAAGCCGGCAGGAACTGGAGAATTCCTTCACAACGCCACGGGTGGTGCCTTAGGGCTTAAGGTAGCGCTTTGCTGTGCTCACGCCGGCGAGCACAGCCGGGAAACCGGCGAGGCCCGTCGCCAACAGGATCGCCTGATAGATCTCGTCCGCCTGCGCGCCTGCTTTCTTAGCCTGCGAGATATGCGCGACCAGCCCGCCACTGTGCTCCAGCGCCACCGAGATGCCGATCTTGATCAGCTCCGCTGTTTTTGCGTCTAGCGGACCCGATTGATCGCAGCTGTTACGTAGCTGCTCATACGCAGCCCAGACGGCCGGAAAGTCTTTCTTGAAAGTATCGAGTGTCGCTGGCATGGCTCCTCCTTTCACGCATAATGCGCATGGCGCGCTGACGTTATCACAAGGACCTGGCAGCGAGAACAGCAAGAATCGGGTGGTTGCTGGCTCGCATCGCCTCTAGAGTTCGACTCGCAGACGCCGCCGAGGAATCGCAGATGATGACCGCCAAGAGTCAACTGGCGCTAGACCGCAGCATCGCCAACCACAATGACGAGACGTCGCGATGGAGCCTCACACAGTTCGTTGATATCCTGTTTGGGTGGCACGAAGGTGCGCGCCAGCGGCAAGCGCTGAGAGTGCTGAGCGACCACATGCTCAAAGACATCGGCATCAGCCGCACCGACGCCGAGAGTGAGGCAAACAAGCCGTGTTGGCGGCCTTGAGATGACACTATCCATGTCCAAACCTGTAGCAGGCTACGAGGCATCAAGACTGCGAGCGCCCACGGTGCAGGAGCTGGGTGCGCGCTCGCGCGACTATGCGCGCGTTGCCAAGGCCCTCGCGTATCTCGCGGAAAATTACACCGCGCAGCCGGAACTCACCGAGATCGCCGAGCAGGCGGGTCTCAGTGAATACCACTTCCAGCGAACCTTCACGCACTGGGTCGGCATCAGCCCGAAGCGGTTTCTGCAATACATCACGCTAGCGCACGCCAAGGAGCGCCTGCGACGATCGACCAGTCTGCTCGATGCCGCCTTCGAGGTCGGCCTCTCGGGGCCCGGGCGGCTGCACGATCTGTTTATCACCTGGGAAGCGATGAGCCCCGGCGAGTACAAGCAGCGGGGTCGCGGGCTCACCATCGACTACGGATTCCACCCGAGCCCCTTTGGCGAGTGTTTGTTGATGCTAACGCGGCGCGGCGTTTGCGGTCTCGCCTTCGTAGTCAATGGGCAACGCCAGGCTGCATTCGAACAGCTTGGCGCCGGCTGGGAGCACGCACGTGTGCAACGCGATCAGGGCGCTACGCAAGCGATTGCCGAGTGCATCTTTTCCCGTGCCAGTGGATCCGCGCGCCGCACACCGACGGTACGCCTGCTGCTGCGCGGGACGCCGTTTCAGCTCAAGGTATGGGAAGCGTTGCTGCGCCTGCCGGTCGGCGCGCTCACCAGCTACGAACACCTCGGCCGCGCGCTCGGCTACCGCGGCCGCGCAAATCAGGCCATCGGCCAAGCCGTAGGCAGTAACGCCATCGCCTACCTTATTCCGTGCCACCGTGTCATCCGCAAGTCCGGCCTGATCGGCGGCTACCGCTGGGGACCGGAGCGCAAGCTCGCGATGCTCGGTTGGGAAGCTGCCCAGGCCGAGGGTTGCAGCGACCTAGGGTCTGTTCGCTGCTCGTGATGTGCCCGTCGGGTTGTCACCGCTTCGCTTTCGGCGAAGTTCTCGTGAACGGCCGAAAACAATCCCCTGCCGCCCTTCGGCTTCGGCGCGATGCTTTGCCCACGGGCCGGACAGCGGGCATTGGTCGTGGGGCCGGTGACGGCGGCAGGCAGCCCAAAAGCGCGCGCTACGAGAGCTCTCTACTTCGTACTGACTATAGTTTTCTCCGTTAACATTCGAAACCCAAGTCGACGACCTTACACTAATCATTTGAGGCAATCTGCGCATGCATATCACTTGGGCCGTTTTCCTCCTTTCCGTCTCGCTGTTCGTGCCGCCCACCTGGGCAGACGAAATTCCGATAATTGACGCCCACAGCCAGTTACCTCGCCCCGACGTTGCCGATGATGTGATCTCCCTGATGGATAAGGCCGGCATTGGGCATGTGATCCTAAGCTTTCGCGGCAGCGCCAAGTTGAGAGATGTTGTGGCGCTCGCCCGTGCCCACCCCGACCGAATCACACCTGCCATGAAGATCAAGGGTCGGCACTGGGCTCAAGGAAGCCATCAATTCTATGAAAGTACGGCCAAGCAGCTGAATTCGGGTACCTTAGGCGCCATCGGCGAGGCATTGCTCTATCATGCGGCTAAAGGCAACAAGGCGCCGGAGTATATCGTCGCGACCGAAGCGAAGCAGTTTCGCCATGTGCTCGGGCTCGCGCGCGACAACGGCTGGCCAATAATCATTCACATCGAGTTTCGTGCTGCACCAAATCCCGCGCAATTGATGAAAATGTTAGAGGATCTTTTGAGAAATAACAGGGACATGAGCTTCCCCCTGATCCACATGGCGCAGCTGGAACCCTTCGAAGTCGAGCGTCTGATCACGGCACACCCGAATGTTTACTTCATGACGTCTCATTCCAACACCGTTACCGTCAGGAAATCTAAGCAACCGTGGATCAACATGTTCGCCGACGATAAGCTTAAAGCCAGCTGGCGCGACCTGCTGATCAAGCATGCCGACCGATTTATTCTTAACTTTGACAACGTCTGGCCCGAGGACTGGGACTCCGATTATATTGACCAGGCTCGCTTGTGGCGTAACGCGCTTGCTACGTTGCCCGTCGGCGTTGCCCACAAGATTGCTCACGAAAACGCCGAGCGGGTTTGGAGGCTGTCCCCGATAGAAGCGAGATAGAATCCCGCCTTTTGTGCCGGAGATCCAGGATTTTCTCACTACTGAGATTGTCATGTAACGGGCGTTCGAGAAGCGATCAACGGGAGCACCCGTAGTATTTCCCAGTTCGCTTTAACTTCGGCAATAGGGCATTGCAGTCAGACAGTCGGCGGCGCGAACGGCAGCAGCCCTCATATGGCTTTGAATACCTTCGCAATCGTCTCGCCGTAGAC
>JABAOD010004528.1_pt1 | contig 26668 bp, 23 predicted proteins | sample 7062151 | NCBI WGS metagenome assembly JABAOD01 (sample SAMN14538626, study PRJNA623070) | marine sediment metagenome | biome: marine biome [ENVO:00000428]; feature: marine pelagic biome [ENVO:01000023]; material: deep marine sediment [ENVO:00002113] | place: India: Gulf of Khambhat ... | reverse complement strand
GACATGCTGCAGGCCATGAACACCGGCCATGACGGTTCGATGGGCACGCTGCACGCCAACAGCCCGCGGGAGGCGCTCAGCCGTCTTGAAAACATGTGTGCGATGTCAGGCACGAAGCTGCCGGCCGAGTCGGTGCGCAAGCAGATGGCCGCCGCGGTCCAGATGATCGTCCAGATCAGCCGCATGCGCGACGGCGGGCGGCGGCTCCAGAAGATCACCGAGATCACGGGCATGGAAGGTGAAGTGATCACCCTGCAGGACCTCTTTTCCTACGAGTTCGTCGGCGAGGACGAGAACGGCAAACTGATCGGAGAATTCGTCAAGCACGGCATCCGCCCCGCCTTCACCCCGCGGGCCCAGTACTACGGGCTCGACAAGAAACTTCTGGAGGCGGCGCTATGAGGGGTTTCGGGCCCGAAATCATCGTCTTTTTGCTGGTTCTCGCGGTACCGCTGGCCGGCGCCCTCTACTACTTCCTTCTCAGCCCCGCGGCGCGCAACAAGCGCAAGATGCGGGAGAAGATGAAGGCCATCTCCGCGAAGGAGCGGAAACTCAAAGAGGCCGAATCGCGGGAGATGACCCTGCGCCGCGACGAGGAGCGGACGGCGCTGGACAGATTGGCACGGCGTATCTTACCCCGGCCAGAGGTGTTGCGCACGCGTCTGGAGGCCACCGGCAAGAAGATCACGATCGGCAAGTACCTGCTCGTGTCGATCATCGTCGGCGTTATGGCGGGCGTCTGCTACTGGCTGTTTACCGACTTCCCGGTGGCGGCGGCACCGTTTCTGGGGATCGCGGCCGGCGCTTTCCTGCCGCACAAATATGTCAATCGGCTGATCGCAAAGCGACAGGAAGAATTCGTGGCCGGCCTCGCTGAGGGACTCGACCTGATCGTGCGTGGCGTGAAGTCAGGCCTTCCGGTTGCCGAAACGATCTCCGTCGTGGGTGATGAGATGTCGGGTCCGATCTCGCAAGAATTCAAGCGGGTGACCGAGGACATGCGGGTCGGCATGACACTCGAGCAGGCCCTGTGGGCCGCGGCAGAACGTGTTGGCACGGCCGAGTTCAAGTTCTTCGTCGTAGTTCTCTCAGTGCAGCGCGAGACCGGTGGCAATCTCTCGGAAACTTTGGACAACCTGTCCGAGATGGTGCGCAGCCGCAAACAGATGAAGCTGAAGGTCAAGGCGATGTCATCGGAGGCCCGGGCCAGCCAGTATATTCTCGGCGGGCTGCCGTTCGCGATCGGCGGGCTGCTATTGCTCGTCTCGCCCCAGTACATCCTGACCCTGTGGACTACGGAGGCCGGTAACACCATCCTGTGGGTCGGTGGCACAATGCTGTTCATGGGTTGGTGGGTCATGGGCCGTATGGTGAACTTCGAGATATGATTATCAATGGCGTCGAGATCCCGATGGAGGAGATTATCGTCGCGGCCACGGCCCTTGCGACGTTTCTCGTCCTGTTCTTCGTGTGGCGCAGCCTGTTGGAGCCGAAGCCTGAAGCAAGCCGCCTGAAGGATTTGAAATCCCGCCGCGAGGCGCTGCGCGAGGGACTGCTGGCCAGCACCGGGCCCAACAAGAACGAAGTCAGGGAAAGCAGCATCGGGGCCATGCGCAAGCTGGTCGAGCGACTGGACCTCCTGCGTGGCGACGTGGCGCGGGAGACCGCCGACAAGCTTGCCCGTGCGGGTCTGCGCACCAAGGATGCCCTGGTCGCCTTCGTCTTCTTCAAGATTGCATTGCCGTTCCTGTGTGGCGCGCTGAGCCTGGTCGCGATCAACATCTTTGCGCCGGACGACCTCGCCTACATCAACCGTGTTCTGATGGCCCTGCTGGCCTCCGCGGGCGCGTTCTTCATACCGGACCTCGTGATCATGCAGTTGGCGAAGAAGCGCCAGAAGGACCTGCAACGGGGCCTGCCGGATGCCCTTGACCTGCTCGTGGTGTGCGCGCAGGCGGGTCTCAGCCTAGATTCGGCAATCGGCCGGGTGGCGCGCGAAATCGGCTTTTCTTCACCCGCGATCGGCGAGGAATTCTCTCTGACGGCGCTCGAGCTTGGCTTTCTGCCTGAACGTCGGCAGGCGCTGGAGAATCTGAAGAGTCGGACCGGCCTGAAGGACATCCAGGCGGTGGTCAGCACGCTGGTACAGTCGGAAAAATACGGTACGCCGCTGGCCTATGCCCTCAAGGTGCTGTCGGCGGAATTTCGGCGCGAACGCCTGATGCGGGCCGAGGAAAAGGCGGCACAGCTCCCGGCCATCATGACATTGCCGCTGGCCCTGTTCATCCTTCCGGTTCTGTTCATGGTGGTCATCGGGCCGGCGATCATTCGTGCGATCGCCAGCTTTTCCGGGGCCAAGATCGGCGGCAAATAGACTGGCCGGGCAAGGCCGCCCGAGCCGCCGTGGATGCCGGCAGGGCCGATCTGAATCCTAGCTGCGACCGGCGGTCGTGCTTCCATTGGACGACAGAAAGATCGACTGCAGGACGATTTCGAGGATGGCGGTGCGCCGGCGGTCCGGCGGCAGTGCACGCAGGTTCTGGTAATACGCAAGATTGTTGGCGACGTCCGCCTCCGGCAGCATCTGCCGCAGCAAAGCCGCCGCATTCTCTATACGGCCGGCAAGGCCGTAGACCAGGGCCAGATTGTGCAGATAGGGCTCGTCCGCATCGGTTCCCGTCAACAGCCCCTGCACTTGTTCGATGGCCGCATCGTAACGCTCCTGCAGGACCAGCGACAGCGCCAGATTGTTGCGTAGCGACTTGCTGTCGGGCTGCTGCTCGAGCCCGGCCATGTAATTGGCCTGCGCCTGGGTATGGTCGCCCAGCGCGTCGTAGGCGATGCCAAGGACGTTGAAGACGCGGTGATCGGCCGCGTCCTCATCGACCGCCGGCGTCAGCATGCTAATCGCGGCATCGGGCTGATTGCGCTCGATGAGAAGAATCCCGTAACCCTGCAGCGACATGCCGCTGTAGGGATTGCGCTCCAGTACCTGGCGATAGACCTGTTCCGCCTCGTCGTAGCGCTTGAGCTGGCGGAGCGTGTCGCCGAGGGCGGCCGGCGGCAGCGGCGAGTTGGGGTCCGCGCTCATGGCTCGTCGATATACCGCGGCGGCTTCATTGAGATTACCGCGGGCACGCAGATTGTCCCCGACCCGCATCAGCTCGTTGGCTCTATCGCTCTGCTGGGCGATTGCCTCGTCGTCAGTCACCCGCTGCTCGACGGCCCGTGGTGTGCAGGACGCGAGGCCGAGTACTGCCAAGATGGCGAAAACGATGCCCAGAACCGCTTGGATGCGCATCTGGCCATAGAAATTCTCGGGATCGATCCGTTTTGACATATCCACTGCACACAAGTGAAAGTAAGTAAAACCCTCGGTACTTCGATTTTTAATTATTTTTTAAAGGTAATTATACTGTGTCATAAATTATTACATTTGCATACTCGCGGTGCAAGAATAAAATGAAAGTGCCCCAAATTGGGCTTGGGGTAGGAGATTGATATGCTTTTTAGACATTTACAGCACGCTGCCAACACCGTGTTGTCGTTTCTGCGCAACCAAAGCGGCAGCATTATGATTTACACGGGCGCCTTCATGGCGATCGGCGTCGGTGGTGCCGCCCTGTCCATCGACATTGGGCGCATCGTGCTGCTGAGAACGCAAATGCAGAACGCAGCGGACGCTGGTGCGTTGGCCGGCGCCGCGCAGCTTGACGCTCAGGAGAATGCCATCACGCGCGCACGCACGGTGGTTGATGAAGCGATGTCCTACTTTACCACCGCCGCTGCCGATCAGGGCGAGATCGTTTTCGTGGCCCACGAGTTCTATGCGGTCGACCCCACCGATCCAACACGAACCAAGAAAGGCCCTGTGACCAATGTGGACGGTTTGGCCCGGTTCGTGGAAGTTCTCGTCGATCGGCGCACGCTGTCGTTCTTCTATGGGCCTGCGCTGAACATGTTGACCGGTCAGGGAGCCGACAGCTCGGTAGAGCTCGATGCTCGTGCCGTCGGCATGTCCGACCCGTTCATCTGCAAGATGCAGCCGTTGATGATCTGCGATCCCTTCGATGACGGTGATCCCTTGACCACCGACCCCGATATCACCAGCGACGCCTATGTCGGCATGGGGCTGCGCCTCAAGCAGGGCCCGCAGCCGGGCGCTTGGGGACCGGGCAACTTCGGCCTGCTCGACCTGCCCGAAGATGCCGGCTACACGGTCGGCGGAGCCAATGCTGTGGAGGCGGCGCTGTCGGCCGAAGAGCCTCTCGGCTGCTACGCCGTTTCCTCAATCCAGACCTCGACCGGTGTTATCGCCCAGAAAGTGGCGGACGGCGTCAATACCCGGTGGGAATCGCCGGGGCCTGTGGCGCCGAACGTGATGAATTATCCGCGTGACAACAACATGAACCCTGCCAACCCCACCGGCGAATACGACTTGAACAACAGTTTCGGCAACATGGCCTGGAATCTCGGGGATGAGACCTGTACCAATGGCTGTTACTGGAAAGCAGCGCATCCCGGCATTCCTCTGCCGACCGAGCTCATCGGCTCAACGCGCTACCAGATTTACCTGTTCGAGCAGGGCGTAACATTCTGCAAGAAAAACGGCAAGAAGAACACGAGGTTTGCCCTTGACTGCAGCACCCTGAGCGGTGGTGGCTGGTACGAGGTCAGCATTTCGGCCGTGCAGGCCGCTTATCCCGGGGTCTATGACTCCTTCAGCGGTCTCGACGAGGCTCTCGCCGTCGATACCACGGAGCCGGACAACAACTGGAAGGACGGCAGACCGCCGGCCGGCGCGACCGTGTCCGGACAGCAGGAGAAGCGCCGCGTGATCAAGATCGCGGTCGCCAAGTGCAACGAATTCTCGTTCAACGGACAGTCGGAGCTGCCCCAGGACAGCAGATACCTCGAGATCTTCCTGACAGAGCAAGCCGAGGAGCCGCCCAATATGGCGATCTATGGCGAGATCATGGGCAAGGTCACGGCCAACACCTCACTTGAGTTCCACGGCAACGTGCGACTGGTGGAATAGGAGCGGAGAGTTGACGATGTACCGGATGGCAAAAAAGTTCGTGAAAGGCGAGCGCGGGATTGCGAGCGTTGAGCTCGCGCTGGTCACGCCGGTCTTCTTGCTCCTGTTCCTTTCGATGATCGAGCTGGGCCACATGATCTATTACAGCATCACCGTCGAAAAGGCGCTGCGGTCCGCCGCAACCTGGGTCGGGCGCAACGAGGAACTGACCGCGGACGTAATAGCGGCCACGCAAAACATCGCCAAGACCGGCGAGCCGAGCGGCGGACAGTATCTTGTCAAGGGATGGGAGGATCCGGTTGCTGACGTTCAGGTCTCCTCGCACCAGTTTGTCTACAACCTGGGTGGAAGCGCCGGCATCATCGAGGAGACCGTGTATACCGTCACGGTCAGCGTGCCTTATGTACCGGTCGTCGACATCCTGATTCCGGCCCTAGAATACCTGATGAGGACAAGCTTCTATGACGGCAAGTACATGATCGTCCTCACCCATGAGCAGGCCCTGATAGGAAATTGACATGTTCAAGACCGTGATAACATTCGCCAAACGCTTCGCCCGCGACGAGGAGGGCGCGTTCCTGATCGAGTTCGGGATCACCTTCCCGGTCCTGATCCTGCTTTCCTTCGGGTTGCTGGAATTTTCGCTGGTGGTGTTCGACTACCAGCGTGCCGCTGAGGCAACCCGTCGCGGCGTCCGCTTAGCGATAATCCAGCCGCCGATCCCGAACACGACGAACCTGAACCCTCCGGAGGAAGGCGTGCCCGCCACCGTGATCGTCTGCACGAAACCCGCTGATACCGTCACCTGCGACGGCGGCTCGCCGAGCGCCAACGCCGACGATTTGTGGGCAGCCCTGATGCTCGAAATGCAGCTAGCCTATCCGACTTTGACAGACCGAAATGTCGTTGTCACCTTCGAGGGTACGAGGGTCGGTGACCCGGCTGACGTCGGCGGCGTTTTCCCACTGGTTACGGTGGAGCTGAAGGACGTCACGCACGACATGATCGTCGGCCATCTGATCGGGGTGACCAGCATCTCGTTCCCCGATTTCAAGGCAACGGTGCTCGGCAACGGCAAATGGGTGAACACCGCCTGACGGAACATCGAAATTGCCCGCAGACAGCCGCGCCCGGGCCGGGCGCGGCTTCATTTTTCGCGGAATTCCGCCGGCCACAGTTAACTGCGCGTTAAAGCGGTTCCGGCAATATGGACCGACGCGGCAAGGGTGCCGCGTGGGCAGGAGAAGCCGGACCGCATGACGCAGGGCCTTCCGAGAGAGGATATGACGTTGCTGGATGTCCGGCGCATGCTGTCCGCAGTGGTCGACGCCGCCCCGGTCTCGCTCTGCGTCATTGCCCGCGACATGACGGTAACCCTGGTGGAAGGGCACGATTTCCCCGACCTCGGGCTGTCCACGAACCAGGCCGGCCCGGTCCCCTGCGACGAGATATGGCAGGGCCAGCCCGAATTGCTTGACGCCACGCGGCGGGCGCTGGACGGCGACCCGGTCATCCACACGGTGGTTGCCGGCGAGAACGCCTACGAGTTGCGGTTCCTGCCGGTCACCGATCGCGGCAACGGCGCCGGCAGCGTCGTCGCCATCGTCACCGACGTGACCTCGCGTTACACGGCGCTGGTCCAGATCCCAGACCGCGAGGAGTTCCTGCAGGGAATCCTCGATACCGTCGTCGACGGCATCATCACCATCGACCAGCTGGGCCTGATCCGCGATTTCAACCCGTCCGCCGCCGTCATTTTCGGCTACCAGCCGTCGGAAGTCGTCGGCAAGACAATTACCATGCTGATGCCCGAGCCGTACCGCAGCGAGCACGACGACTACGTCAGACGATATCTGGCCACGGGCGTCGGGTCGGTGGTCGGCCAGCGCCGTGAATTGGTCGGCCTGCGCAAAGACGGTACGATCTTTCCCATCGAAATCTCGATCAGCGAGCTGAAAGTCGGGCACCAGCGGCATTTCACCGGCGTGGTGCGCGACATCACCGAGCGCAAGGAGGCCGAGCGGGCGCTGCGGGCCAGCGAGGAGCGCTACGCGCTTGCCGCCAGGGGCGCCAATGACGGGCTCTGGGACTGGAACCTCGAGGACAATACCATTTATTTCTCGCCCCGGTTCAAGGGGATGTTGGGCTATCGCGAAGATGAGATCGGCAATTCACCGGACGAGTGGATGAACCGCATTCATCGCGACGACGTTGACCAGTTCTGCGACGACGTCGACGCCCATCTGTCCGGTCGCACGGTGACCTTTCAGAGCGAATACCGGATTCGCCGCAAGAGCGGGGAGATCCTGCGCATGCTGGCGCGCGGCGTGGCGGTCCGGCACGAGGACGGCACCCCCTACCGCATGGCCGGCTCGCAGTCGGACATCACCGACCGCAAGCAGGCCGAGGAGCGGTTGATCCACGATGCTCTGCACGACGCCATGACGGGCCTGCCAAACCGGACCCTGCTGCTCGATCGTCTCGGCCAGGCACTGGCCCGCATCAAGCGCAATCCCGAAAGCAGCTTCGCTATGGCGGTGCTCAACCTGGATCGTTTCCGCATGGTGAACGAGAGTCTGGGCCATCGGGCGGGCGACGATCTGCTGCTGGCGGTCTCGCGGCGGCTGGAAAATCAAATCGACCACGGCGACACGCTGGCCCGTCTCGGCGCCGACGATTTCGCGATCCTGATGGAAGAGACGCCGAACGAGAAAACGGCGCGGGCCAACGTCGCGCGCATCAAGCGATCGATCGCCCAGCCATTTCGTCTGAGCGGCCGCGAGGTCTTCACCTCGGCCAGCGTCGGCATCGTCATGGGCGAGGCCGATTACCTGACACCCGCCGATCTGCTGCGTGACGCGGAACTGGCGATGTCCCGGGCCAAACGGGACGGCAAGGGCAAGACGGAAACGTTCTACTCCACGCTGCGGCACGAGGCGGTCGGGCTGATGGAGGCGGAGACCGATCTGCGCAAGGCGATCGAGCAGCAACGCGTTGTGCCGTACTATCAGCCGATCATTGCCCTCGATACGGGCCGGGTCTTCGGTTTCGAGGCCCTGGCGCGGATTGAGCATCCGGTGCGCGGCGTCATCCCGCCGGCGGAATTCATCCCGATCGCCGAGGAAACCGGGCTGATCGTACCGATGTGCGAGCAGATCATGACGCTGGCTTGTGCCCAGACCGCGACCTGGCAGGAGGTGTTCGACCTCGAGGGCAAACTCAACGTCTCGGTCAACCTTTCGGCCCGCAACCTGGCCGACGAGAACCTGTTCGGCATGCTGGAACAGGTCCTGGCGGACAGTCGGCTGTCGCCGGGCAGCCTGCATGTCGAGATCACCGAGAGCCTGCTCATGTCCAATCCGGAGCTGATGGAGCATACGCTCGAGCGCCTTAAGACTCTGGACCTGTGCCTTGCGCTCGACGACTTCGGCACCGGGTATTCGTCGCTGAGCTACCTGCAGCGCTTCCCGCTCGACATGTTGAAGATCGACCGCAGCTTCGTTGCGCGCATGGTGACGGAGGCACGTGACCAGGAGCTCGTGCGGATCATCGTGATGCTGGCCCATACCTTGGGATTGGATGTCGTCGCCGAGGGTGTCGAGAGCGCCGGGCACGCGGAGTCTCTGCGCGCGCTGAACTGCGAATATGCCCAGGGTTTCCACTATGCGGCCCCGGTGCCCGCCGAGGAGGCAGGTGACATGCTTCGCGCCGGTTTCGACGTCTGAGCCTACCGGTGGCCGGAAGGCCGGCCGTACCGTTCCGCATCAAATCCGGATGATCGCGCAGCCATTCGGCGCGGCGCCGATTCCACGGTGTTTCGAATTACGGTAGTATTTCGCTCCTGCCGCCAACCGGAATCGGGGAGATGAACCATGCGCATCGGTGTACCGAGGGAAATCAAGACGCACGAGTACCGGGTCGGACTGGCCCCCGCCAGCGTGCGCGAGATGGTTCACCGTGGCCACGAGGTGGTCGTCGAAACCGGCGCGGGTACCGGCATGGGTGCGCCGGACGCATCCTACGAGGCGGCCGGGGCACGGATCGCGGCGGATGCCGCGACGGTGTTCGGCGAGGCCGACATGATCGTCAAGGTCAAGGAGCCGCAGCCGCAGGAATGTGCCATGCTGCGCCCGGACCAGATCCTGTTCACCTATCTGCATCTGGCTGCGGACGTGGACCAGACGAAAGGCCTGATCGACGCCGGCTGTATCGCCATCGCCTATGAGACCGTAACGGACGCACGCGGGCGCCTGCCCCTGCTCGCGCCGATGAGCGAGGTCGCCGGCCGCATGAGTCTCCAGGTCGGGGCCCATTGCCTGGAGAAGGAGCAGGGCGGCGCCGGCGTGCTGCTCGGCGGCGTGCCCGGCGTGGCGGCGGCGCGGGTGGTGATCATCGGCGGCGGCGTCGCCGGCACCAACGCGGCGCGCATGGCGATGGGGCTGGAGGCGCATGTCACCGTGATCGACCGGAGCCTTGATCAGCTGTATGCGCTCGACCTGCAGTTCGGACCGAAGCTCAACACCATCTTTTCCACCGTGGACGCGATCGAAAGCCACGTCGCGGGGGCCGATCTGGTTGTCGGGTCGGTACTCGTGCCGGGCGCCGCTGCGCCCAAGCTGGTGACCCGCAACACGGTCAAGCAGATGCGACCCGGGTCGGTGCTGGTCGATATTTCGATCGACCAGGGCGGCTGTTTCGAAACCTCGCGTCCGACGACGCATGCACAGCCGACCTACGTAGAGGAAGGCGTCGTGCATTACTGTGTGACCAACATGCCCGGTGCCGTTGCCAAGACATCGACCCAGGCGCTCAACAATGCAACGCTGCCCTTTGCGCTTGCGCTGGCTGACAAGGGCGTGCGGCAGGCGCTCGCCGATGACCCGTACCTGCGCGCCGGCCTCAACGTATACAAGGGGGCGGTGACCTACCAGGCCGTGGCCGAGGCGCTGGAACTCGAATATACGCCGGCCGAGCGTGCCCTGGGACTGTAGGGTCGCGATACGCCAGTTCCTCGCGCAGCGGCGGAATGTCGCATGGCCAGTGCCGCAGCGATCCATATAGTAATTATCAGTAATATCTTACAATATAATTGGAGAATTACAGTTTAAACCGATTCTTGATAAAATCAATAAAGTAAAATTTTTGCAGAAATCCAGGATCCACTCGTCGGCTTGCGTGACTCGGCCGAATCCATGACATCGAAGGAAGCGTTGCCTCGGCGCAGCGATGGGTGTCGCCGGGAAGGGGCTTGCCGGCGCGGGGCCGCATTCCCGCTTGTGACAGCTCCGCGAATGCAAGGGGAGAACGATGAAGCATTGCTGGGAACTCCGCGCGTGTGGACGCGAGGCCGGTGGCGCCAAGGTGGCGGAACTGGGCGAGTGTGTCGCATCGGTCGAGGGGATGGGCCATTCCTGCTGGGCGATCGCCGGCACCCTGTGCGGCGGCGTCGTGCAGGGTTCGGTCAAGGATAAGCACGGCAATTGCCTGATCTGCGAGGTTCACAAGACCTACAACCGGCTGACCGGGACGATGGGCGACGAGGTCGCCGTTCAGTTCCCGGACGAAGAGCGACGTTACCAGCAGGTTTTGCTGCGCAAGTGACGCCGCCGTGCCGGCCCGGCCGCCCGCGTCTGTGTAAACCGGATACCATCGAGGATGTCAGGCCCGTGATCGCACTTTCCCGCGCACACGGGCGTCGAATCGATCGACATTGACGACGATGCGCTCGTGCGTGCCTTCGCCGATCAGCTCCTGTTCGTCATGAGCGGCGACGCGGAAGGTGATGTGATTGCCGTCGATATGCGTGACCACGGCGGTGGCGCGCACCGCCATGCCGACCGGCGTCGCTGCGATGTGGCTGACGTCGACTCGCGTACCGAGACTCTGCCGGCCCTCCGGTAGCAGCTCTTCGACCGCTGCCAGCGCGGCCGCCTCCATCAGGTTGATCATCACCGGCGTCGCCAGAACGTGGACCTTGCCGCTGCCGATGCGAGGTGCCGTGTGGGCCTCCTCGACGGTCAGGCTGGCGCTTCCTTCCAGCCCGGGTTTCAGATCTGCCACGCTGTCCTCCCGCATGTCGGCGACGCTGTCGTGTCGCGGCTAGGCTAGCCGGTCTGCGTGGCAGCGCCAAGCGGCCATGCGCCGGTGGTGGACACAGTCGCGGACGCGGTGCTACCGTCGCCCGCGGCGCAAGTGTTCGCGGTGCAGGATATAGAGGCCGCTGCCGACGATGACGACGGCGCCGAGGATGGTCCAGCCGTCGGGAAAATCGCCGAACAGGCCAAGCCCGAACAGGGTCGCCCAGATCAGGGCTGAATAGCCGAACGGTGATACCGTCGCAGCCGGGGCCCACGTAAACGCGCGGATCATCGTGAAATGTCCGAGGCCGCCGAACATGCCGGTCAGCGCCATCAGCGCCCAGTCCTGCGCATCCGGCATGACCCAGGAGAACGGCGCGACGACGCTGAGCACCGCGGCGCCCAGCAGCGGCGTATACATCAGCGTGTTGAGGGTGGCGTCCGTCCGGCTGAGGATCCGCGTCGTGATCTGGTAGAGCGCGAAGGTCGTCGCCGCGCCCAGCGGGAACAACGCCGCCAGCTGCATCGCCTCGCTGCCGGGCCGGATGATGATGAGGGCGCCCGTGAACCCGGCCGCAACGCCCGTCCAGCGACGGATTCCGACCTTCTCGCCCAACAGCGGCAGCGACATCGCGGTCACGATCAGCGGCGCGCTCTGCATGACCGCTGTGTTGTCGGCCAACGGCAGGAAATAAAGCCCGGCGAAAAACTGCAGCGTCGTGAGCAGCAGCAGGCCCGAACGCAGGATCTGTAGGCCTCGCCGTTGCGTCGACAGGGTCATCGGCAGGCGCCGGCCGAGGACCGCGGCCAGCAGGGCGGTATGGAAGAAGAAGCGGGCCCAAGCCACCTGCGCAACCGGATAAGTCTGCACCAGCTGCTTGACGATCGCGTCCATGCTGACGAACAGCAACATGGTCAGCAGCATCCAGGCGATGCCGCGCCGGCTGTCGTGCGCCGCGGCGCCGATCGAATACGCGGTGGTCATGGGGCAGGTCGTCCGCACGCCCGGCGGGATTGCCAGTGGAAATTCATTAGTACACGGATTTGTCTCCCCGCAACAGCGTGTTGCGAAGCATCGGCGCCTACCGGTGCGGCGTGCCGTATGTCTGCCGGCCGTGCAATTAATACACTAAGAAAAAAGTTCAATAAAATATTTTACATCAAAAAGAGAAATTATGATTGAAATATCGGCGGTCAATCGTTAAATAACAACCGTTTCCGGTACGACCGGACCATCGCGTAGGGATGAGGAGCATGGCGCAGGCAGCAACGTGGACGGAAAAACGGCTCATCGAGATCGATCCGGCGGCCCTTTGCCGCTGGCTGGCTGCGGACAAGGCGGTGCTCGTGGACGTGCGGGAGGACTGGGAGTTCGCCCAGGACCGGATTCCGGGCGCGGTCAATCTGCCGCTCTCGACGTTCGACATCCGCAAGCTGCCGCTTGAGGATGGTCGCCGTCTGGTTCTTGTCTGCGCGGTCGGCCGCCGGTCCGCCCAGGCCGCTGGTATCCTGTTGGCCACGGGCCACGAGACCGCCACCCATCTGCGGGGCGGCCTGTTGGCCTGGGATGACGCCGGCTTCAAGACCGTGTCCGGCACGCCCGTCGCCGGAGACGTCCCGGCGGCTCGGGGTGCTGCCTTGCGTTGCGCGTCGGCGTGACCTGACCCGGGCGCAACGCGGGTGCTGCGTCCCGTAAGTCGTTACGTCCGGTCTCCGGCCCGTTGTGCCGCCAGCAAAAATCCTGCGTCAAGTGCCCGCGCCTTAATCGAATGTTAAGTGGGTGCGTGGCCAAATGCCTCCGGATGTTCACTGCAACGCCATCGATTCGCCTTGGTTGGCCGGCACAAGTGGCGTCCCGTCAGCGGCCCGCCCCGAGTGGAGGAAGTCTTGCGCGCAGTTCAGATCACCCTGCTTTTCGTTGCCGCCATGCTGTGGCTCGGCGTTCAGGCCGCCCAGACGGAGCCGACCGGCGCCCCCGATGGACAGACCGCATCGCCGCCGGCCATCGCCGTGTCGATCGCAGACGCGGGATAGAACCGACGGCGCGGCCGGCGCGTCTCTGAAGACACAATTCGATATCCATTCGCGGCTGTGCTAAGCAGCGGGCAACGGTTCGCCGTGCCGAGAGGAGCTGCCCGCGATGGCACTGATCACCTACCTGACCCGGATCCAGTTCGAGTTCGGCGCGGTCGCGCTGCTCGCCGATGAACTGCATGCTCTCGGTGTCTCGCGACCGCTGATCGTCACCGACGACGGTATCGTCGCTGCGGGCCTCGTCGCACGGGTCAAGACGGACCTGCCCAGCGCAACACCGGTGTTCCACGATACCCCTCCGAATCCGACCGAGGACGCTGTGGAAGCGGCGCTTGCGGTGTACCGGGACGCCGGCTGCGATGGCCTGGTCGCGGTCGGCGGCGGATCGTCCATCGATCTTGCCAAGGGCATCGCGCTGCTGGCCACCCACAAGGCCCCGCTTGAGCACTATGCCGCCATCCTCGGCGGTATGCCGAAGATCACTTCGGCGGTGGCGCCGCTGGTGGCGGTGCCGACGACGGCGGGCACGGGCAGCGAGGTTGGCCGGGCCGCGCTGATCACGCTGAGGGACGGGCGGAAGCTGGGTTTCATCGCGCCCCACATGATCCCGAAGGTGGCGATCTGCGATCCGGAGCTGACGCTGGGTCTGCCGGCGGGCCTGACCGCGGCCACGGGAATGGATGCGCTGACACACTGCATCGAGACCTTCCTGTCGCCGCGCGACAACGTGCCGGCCGACGCGATTGCGCTGGACGGAGCGGGCCGCGCCATGACTTGGATCGAGACCGCGGTGGCGGACGGCGCCAACCGGGAGGCGCGCTGGCACATGATGATGGCCTCCCTGGAGGGCGGCCTGACGTTCCAGAAGGGTCTTGGCGCCGTGCACGCGATGTCGCACCCGCTCGGCGGGCTGCGCGACCCGGTGCTGCATCATGGCACGCTGAACGCGGTGATCCTGCCAGCCGTCCTGCGCTTTAATGCCGGCCATGTCGGCGACAAATACGCGCGACTGGCGAACGCGATGGATCTCGACGCCGACGCCGATCTCGCCGCCGAGATCGAGGCGCTGAACCGTCGGCTCGGCCTGCCCGCTTGCCTGCGCGACATGGGTGTGACCGAGGACGTCATTCCGCGCATGGTCGAAGGTGCAGTAGCCGACCACAGCGGTGCCAGCAATCCGCGTCGGGTCAGCGCCGTCGACTACGAGACCCTGTTCGCCATGGCCATGGGATGAGCCGGTGGCTGCCGCACGGCTTCGCGGCGCGGCTCTCGTGGCCGCAATGTGCCTGGCGATGGCGGCCAGCCTGCTCGGCTTTTCGACATTCGGCGCCGTCACGCCGACGCTGATCCTGGAATGGGGGATCAGCAACAGCGAGGCCGGGTTCCTCAACGGCGTCTTCTTCGCCGGCTACATGGCCGGCGTGCCCTTCCTGGTCGGCGCTACGGACAGGATCGACGCCCGCCTGATCGTACTCGTCGGCTTCGTCGTCAGCGCCGTCGCTTTGCTCGGCCTCGCCGCCACCACGGGATTCTGGTCGGCAACCGTCTTCCGGATCGCCGGCGGAATCGGATTTGCCGGCTGCTACATGCCGGGATTGAAGGCACTGCTCGACCGCTATGAGGGCCGACATCCCTCACGTGCCGTCTCGCTCTACACCGCCAGCTATGCGATCGGTGTCGGCGCGTCCTTTTGGATGTCCGGCGAGATTGCAGCGGCGTTCGGTTGGCGCTGGGCCTTCGCTGCTGCGTGTATTGGTCCGTTGGTCGGATACATCATCGCGTGGAGCGTCTTGCTGCCCGAAGCCGGATCGGCGCACCCACGCGACTGGTTTCGCCTGCCCGATGTCCGTCCGGTGTTCTCCAACCGGCTGGCGATGGGCTACATCATCGCCTATACGCTGCACACCGGCGAGCTCTTCGTCTTTCTATCCTGGGTCGTCGCGTTCCTGACCTTCTCTGCAGCACTTCATCCGGCCGGTGCCGATGGCTGGGATATTCCGCTGATCAGCGCCGTCGTCAGCGTCGTCGCATTGCCTTCGAGCATCATCGGCAACGAGATCGCGATCCGGTTCGGGCGGCGGCGGACCATCCTCGTGGTCATGCTTGCGACGGCGGCAGTGGCCGCGATGACCGGGTTTTCCGCAGGCCTGTCCTTCCCCGTCGCGGCTCTGTTCTGCCTGCTGTACGGTACGATCATCGCCGCCGATTCCTCCGCACTGACTGCGGGGACCGTCGGCGCGGCCCGGCCAGAGGAGCGCGGCGCGACGATGGCGCTGCACTCGTTTCTCGGGTTTGGCGCCGGCGCCGCCGGGCCGCTGATCCTCGGCGTCGTGCTCGACGTCACCGGCGGGGGCGAGACCACCGCGTCCTGGGGCATCGCCTTTGTCGTGATCGCCGCCCTGACTCTGATCGGGCCGCTGGCCCTGCTGCGGCTTGCGGGCCAGATCGAAACGGCACGGGNNTGTCTCGTGCACCCGGCAGGTTCCGCGCCAGCCGGCAGGGAAGAACGCCGCGGTGTCGGGCGCGATCTCGATGACCTCGCCCGATTCTTGGGTGTAGGTGGCGCGACCCGCCAGGAAATGGCAGAACTCGTCCCGCGTCACATGGCAGTTCCAGTATCCCGGCGTGCACACCCAGAGCCCGCATTCGTTCTCGCCGTCCGGGCCCTTGTGTATCAGAACGCCGGATGTCAGCGACCGTCCCTCAATCATCGTCGGCACCGGGCCCCAGTCGGTTAGTTCTCCGGCAAAGGCACGGGTGCCGGCAAGACGTGGCACCGAGGTCGCCGGCTTTGCGGCCATAGCCAGTCAACCCTTGGCCAGCCGGTCGAGCAGTTCGGCCGCCTTGGTCGGACCGTGGCGCGCCTGCATGTGCGCCGAGGTGGCGGCAAGCTTCTGCTGCATTGCCCGGTCGGTCAACAGGGTCGAAAGGTTGCGAGCCAGTTCCCCGTCGGTCCAGTCGCTGCGGTGCATCTTGAGCCCGTGGCCGGTCTCCTGGACCCGGGTGGCGTTGTCGTGGCCGTCCCAGACATAGGGCATGATGATCGCCGGCTTGCCGAAATAGAGGCACTCGGTGAAGCTGTTGTTGCCGCCGTGGTGGATCACGGCATCGACCTGCGGGATCACCGAAGGCTGCGGGTACCAGCTGTGGATCTCCACGTTCGGCGGCACCTCGTCATAGGCCTCCATGTAGTCCCCGACATTGAACAGCGCACGGTAGGGCAAGCCGGCGAACACCGTCATCAGCCGTTTGAGGAGGTCGGTATCGCCCGAGCCGAGGCTGCCGAAGCTGACATAGAGCAGCGGCTTATCGTAGTTGGCCGTGAATTCGGGCACCTCGTACGGCTCGTCCTCGCGGACGCAGCCTTCGAGATACTGGAAGCGCCCCGGCTCGAGCTTATTGTGGCGGTTGAACTTCACCGGTTCGGGGTAGAGCAGCAAATTGAGATGCGGTGAGACCTCGAAGAACTCGCCGAGCGGATAGGGGGCCTCGTCGCATTCGGCGAGAAAGGCATTGAAGCGGTCGTGGATGGGTTTGATCACCTCGTTGAACCGGCTCGTGTATGTCTCGAAGCAGGCCCCGTCGTTCTCGCCGCAGCCGGAGAGATGCGGCGGGATGTCCGGATCCGGAATCTCGTTCTCGCTGCACGAGATGATCCGCACCCAAGGTTTGCCGTAATGCTTGGTGGCGGGGAACAGGACCACGTTGTCGACGCAGATGACATCGGGCTGCACCCGGTCCAGCACGCCCGGCAGGTCCTTCTGCGCCCACACGGCGGTTTCCACGATCGCCTCCCAGCATTCCTTCACGTAGTTGTCGATCTGCTCGTAGGGGGTCTTGTTGAAGTTGGGGATATGGCCGTTGATGAAGTCGGACCAGTATTTCGCCATTGCCTCCGGCTCCATCGGCTCAGACATGTTTACGTGATGCTCCTCGAAACCGTATCCCGCATAGACCCCTGCCATCCCCGGATCGGTCAGGAATACCGCCTTGTGCCCCAGCTTTTCGCAGGCCTGCGCGATGCCGACCGAGTTCAAGGCCGGCCCGAATGCCGCCTCGGGAAAGAACGCGATGACTTTGCTGTCGCTCATGTGATGCCTCTTTTTCTTTTGTTGTTATCAGTGCCGCGAATGCCCGGGGATTCGGCTGTACCGGCCCAGTCAGCGGTGGGTCCCGATTTCCGCAACCTGTCCCATGCTCGCGTCACTTCTTGTCTGCAAAGCTCGGGACGAGGTCGCGCGATATCCGGATATGCAATCGGATAAGTTCGGCCGCTCGCTCGCGATCTCCCGCCTCCAGGGCGTCGAGTATCGCCAAGTGTTCCCGGCAGGACTGGGCCATCCGCTCGCGGTCGGCACGGAAATGAAATTCGGTCATGCGCCGCAACCGCGACTGTTGTTGGATGGCCTGCAAGATGAATCGATTCTGTGAGCAACGCCCGATGGTCTCGTGGAACTCCACATCGATTTCGACAAGGCGCTGGAACGGGTCCGTGCGGACGGCGCCTGCCAGCAGGGTTTCGTGAGACTTGCGAATTTCCGCGAACTTCGCGGTGTCGGGACGGAAGCCGGGGTCGAGGATCGCCGCCGGTTCGATCTGCATGCGGAACCGGTAACTCTCCTCATAAACCTCGGGATTGTTGAGCGACGGTAAGAAACTCCATCCCCGGCCCGCATCCCGTTCGACGAGCCCTTCCTCGGCAAGACGCGACAACACGCGCCCGATCATCGACCGGCTGACGCCGTAACGCCGGCCCAGCTCGGTCACGTTGATGTTCATGCCAATGCGATCGACAAACCGGTCGCGCGTGATCTTGAGATAGAGCTGCTCTTCTTCCGTGGGTGGGATTTTACGGAGCGAGTCGTTGAGGTCGCTGGTCGGCGTGGCAAGAAAACAGCCCTGATTCGGGACCGCGGTCACGATTCCAAGCTCGGTGAGCAGACGCAACGCGGCGCGCACGGGCGATCGGGAGACATTGAGCTGCTCGGCCAGCCACTGCTCCTTCAGTTGCCAACCGGCAGGACGGTCGGCCTCGCGCACAAGCTCGAGAATTCGCCGTGCCAGATCGGCATGGAACCGGCTCGTCCGCGGTTGCGAACGGCCACCAGATGATATCTGCTCCGTCGTCGTCGCCAATTCCGTTTCCCGCTCCCGTGCGAAAATTCGCAGCAGGTTGCCACAACCCGTGGCAAACGGGAACACATGGCTGACGATGAAAGCACGAATGACGGCGGTGGCGCCGCCATTATTCGCAGGTTTCGCGGTCAGGCAGGATGAGGCTCGTGGGCACAAGTCCCTTGCGCAACCCGGTCACGACGGCATGGGTCCGGTTGTTGACCCCGAGCCGCTGCAGAATGCTCTTCACGTGCACCTTCACCGTGCCTTCCAGCATGTCGAGCTCGGATGCGATGTCCTTGTTCTGCATGCCCTGTGCCATCAACAGCAATATTTCGTGCTGACGCGGCGTGAGAAGACGGCTCGGTTGAGGGTCACCGTGCCGGTTCCGCCGTTTTGCGCCCGACCCGGTCAGCATGGCAATGGCGCTCGAAGGGATGAACGTCTCGCCGGACAGGATCAAGGGCAGGGCGTGCCGCAGCGTGTCCGAACTCGAAGATTTCTCGATATAGCCTTTGGCGCCGGAACGGTAGGCCCGCACAATATCGGTCGGGTCATCCGATTCCGAGATTACGGCCACAGCGGCTGCCGGCAGCATTTTGACCAGGCGTTCGAGGGTATCGAAGCTGGAACGCGTTTCCAATTGCGGATCGCAGAGAACGAGACGGATTTCGCGATGCTGTTTAGCGACATCCATGGCTGCCGCCGCGGTCGGCGCTTCGAGAACCAGAGAGTCGGGGTAAAGCTCCCGAAGGATCATGGCCACGCCCTGACGGAACAGTGCCTGATCATCGACAATCAGCATTTTCATGAACTTGGCGTCCTCGATTGAGGGGCGAACCGGACCTTGGATTGGAAAAGGCCCATTCCGCCTTTGTGGCGTATCCGGTAGCGACATACACACCCGACGGAGACGCCGACGCGTACCGTAAAAGTGATACTCCGATAGCAGTCAATGTTATTTCTATACAAAAAAGAGTGTATAATTGGTATGGTCTAATCCCGCGACATACTGTCTCACCAAGGGTCACCAGCCGCACCAGCCTGCCGGCCGGACCGACCAGGAGTTTGCGATATCGCAAGGCGGGGGACGCGGCCTTGCGCTATAAACGACACGGGCGGACACGCGACGACGGATCACGTCATGGCGGAATCGGCAGACATGGCTGCGGTTGGAAGCGAACCGGCCGCGTTCCGGGTGCGCGGCCTTACGAAGGTCTATCGCACCGGCGACGTCGACGTCCACGCCTTGCGCGGGGTCGATCTCGATCTCTACGAGGGGGAGATTGCGGCGTTACTCGGTCCTTCGGGCAGCGGCAAGTCGACGTTTCTGAACATTCTCGGCGGGCTCGATCACCCGAGTGCCGGCACGGTCTGGTTTCGCGACCACGAACTGACCGCCTATCGCGACGCCGAGCTGACCGCCTATCGCCGCGACCATGTCGGCTTCGTCTTCCAGTTCTACAATCTGATTCCCAGCCTGACGGCGTTGGAGAACGTCGCGCTGGTGACGGAGATCGCGCATGACCCGATGTCTCCCGGCGAGGCCCTCACCCTGGTTGGCCTGGCCAAACGAATGGATCATTTCCCGGCGCAGCTGTCCGGTGGCGAACAGCAGCGCGTCGCCATCGCCCGCGCCATCGCCAAACGGCCCGACGTGCTGCTGTGCGACGAGCCGACCGGGGCCCTCGACAGCAAGACCGGCGTCGTCGTGCTCGAGGCGCTGGAGACCGTAAACCGGGAGCTCGGCACCACCACGGCGCTGATCACCCACAATGCCGGAATGGCCGAGATGGCCGACCGTGTCGTCCGCTTTGCCGACGGCGCCGTGGTCGAGATTCGGGTCAACGAAACGCGGCGGCCGGCCCGAGAATTGGTGTGGTGATCCGATGCGGGCCCTCGATCGCAAACTGCACCGCGACGTGCGCCGGATCTGGCTGCAAGCCCTGGCCATCGCCCTGGTCATCGGTTGCGGCGTTGCGATGTATGTAATGTCGTTGGGCACGTTGCGCTCTCTGGACGAGACCCGCAGCGCGTATTACGAGCGCTATCGCTTCGCGCAGGTCTTTGCCACGGTCAAGCGGGCGCCGGAGCGGCTCGCCCGCAGAATCGCAACCATTCCCGGCGTGGCCCGGGTCGAAACGCGGATCGTGTCCACCGTGATGCTCGATATCGCCGGCATGGCCGAACCGGCGCGCGGTTTGCTCGTTTCGGTTCCAGAGCGACACGCGCCGGAGCTGAACGGCCTGCACATGCGAATCGGGCGATACGTCGAGCCGGGACGCACCGGGGAGGTCGTCCTCAACGAGGCATTTTCGACAGCGCACGGCTTGTTGCCCGGCGATTCCTTCGATGCCGTCATCAATGGACGCAAACGGCGGCTGACCGTCGTCGGCGTGGCCCTGTCGCCCGAATACATCTATTCGCTGGGTCCCGGGACGATCATGCCCGACGACCGCCTGTTCGGCGTCATGTGGGTCGGCCGCGAAACCCTGGCTGCGGCCTACGACCTCGAGGACTCGTTCAACGCGGTTTCGCTGACCCTGATGCGCGGGGCGCTGGAACAGCAGGTGATCGACGACCTGGACCGGCTGCTGGAGCGCTATGGCGGATTTGGCGCTTACGGACGCAAGGACCAAACGTCCCACTGGTATATCTCCAACGAACTCGTGCAGCTGCGGTCGATGGGCACCGTTGCGCCCCTCATCTTCCTCGGCGTCGCCGCCTTCCTCCTCAATATCGTCGTCTCGCGGCTGATCGCGACGGAGCGCGAGCAGATCGGCCTCCTTAAGGCCTTCGGATACACCGGCCGCGCTGTAGCCTGGCACTATGCCAAGCTGATGCTGATCATCGTCTCGGTCGGCGTGGTCCTGGGATTCGCGGGCGGCGCCTGGCTCGGCCGCGGCCTGACCGAAATCTATACGGAATTCTTCCGGTTTCCGTTCTTGTACTACACGATCGATCCCGGGACCTTCGCCACCGCGGCCCTGATCAGCTTCGGGGCCGGCCTCGTCGGAACACTGGGCGCGGTTCGCCGGGCCGCGCTGCTGGCGCCGGCGGTCGCCATGCAGCCGGCGCCGCCGCCGGTCTACCGCAAGACGCTGCTCGAGCGGCTCGGGCTCGCCAGGTACCTTGCTCAGGCAACGCGGATGATCATCCGCCACATCATGCGGCGACCCCTGCGCGCCGGGCTCACAGTGCTCGGCATTGCCATGTCGGCGGCGATCCTGATCAGCTCGATGTTCATGATGGACTCGATCGAGCTCATCATCGACGTGCAGTTCAACCGCAGCCACCGCCAGGATGTGACGGTATCGCTGGTCGAGGCCAAGCCGGCGCGGATCGTCCACGAGCTCGCGCAGCTGCCCGGTGTCCTCCGGGTCGAGCCGGTGCGGGCGGTCGCCGTACACGTCCGCAATGGCCACGTGTCGCGGCGCACGGCGGTCATCGGACTGGGCGAGGACGGCGATCTTGGCCGTCTGCTCGACCGGGACTTGCAGCCGGTCTCGATGCCAAATTCGGGTCTCGTCCTCTCGGCGAAGCTGGCGGATGTACTGGGTGTCGGCCGCGGCGACCGGATCCAGGTCGAAGCGATGGAAGGCCGGCGGCCGGCAGGTGAGATCCGGGTGTCCGCGATCGTGCAGGAATTCCTCGGCACCTCCGCCTATATGGATCTGGCAGCTCTCAATCGGTTCATGGGCGATCCCCCGATGGTCTCGCTCGCCTATCTGCAGACCGACTCCCGCTTCGAGCACAGGCTCTATTCGGAACTCAAGGATACGCCGGCAGTTGCCGGCGTGACGGTCGAGGCGGCGGCGGTGAAAAGCTTCCGCGAAACGCTGGCCGAGAACATGCTGCTGATGACGACGTTCAACGTCCTGTTCGCCGCAATGATCGCGTTCGGCGTCGTGTACAACAGCGCCCGGATCTCGCTGTCCGAACGGGGGCGCGAATTGGCCAGCCTGCGGGTTCTCGGATTCACAAGGGCGGAGGTTTCGAGGATTCTGCTGGGCGAGTTCGCGTTGCTGACCGTTGTTGCGCTGGCGCCTGGATTCCTGATCGGCTACGGCCTCGCATGGTCGATGTCGCTGAGTTTCGAGACCGAGCTGTTCCGCATTCCACTGGCGGTGTCGCGTGAAACCTTCGGGTTCTCGGCACTGGTGGTTATCGCATCTGCCACCGTCACCGGGCTCATCGTGCGCAGGCGCGTTGACCGCCTGGACCTGGTCGCGGTCCTGAAAACCCGGGAATAGGGAGACGCGCCGATGCCCACAAGACGAAAAATCTGGTCTGCCGCTGTCGCAGCCGCCGTGATTGCGGGCCTGGTCTATGCATTCTGGCCGCAGCCCGTGCCGGTGGATATCGCTGCGATCAAACGGGGTGAGCTGGTCGTTACCATCGACGGTGACGGCCGCACGCGTGTGCGCGAGGTCTACGTCGTATCCGCACCGGTGCCCGGCCGTTTGTTGCGGATCGAACGGCATGTCGGCGATGTCGTCACCGCGGACGAGACGGTGCTCGCCGCCATCCAGCCGACCGATCCGGCATTTCTCGACCGGCGCGCGCGCGCCCAGGCCGAATCGCTCGAAAAGGCTGCGAAGGCTGCCTACGCGCTGGCCGAGGCGGAGCTGGCCCGTGCCATCGCGGAACTCGATTTCGCGCAAGCGGAACTCGTGCGTGCCGAGCGGCTTGCCGAGCGAGGCAACATATCGCAGCGTGATCTCGACCGCGCGAAACTGACCGTTCGGACCGCTAAGGCGGCGGTCGCGACCGCGGAGGCGACGGTCGAAATGCGCCGATTCGAGCTCGAGGTCGCACGAGCCGGCCTGATCGAGCCGGGTCGGTCCGAGGGCGCGTCGGACGGCCAGCTCTGTTGCGTCGATGTTTTCTCCCCTGTGGACGGCCGGGTGCTGCGCGTCATGCACGAGAGCGAAACCGTGGTTGCGGCCGGCACGCCGCTGGTTGAGGTCGGCGATGCCCGGGACCTCGAGGTCGTCGTCGACCTGCTGTCGAGCGATGCGGTGCGAGTTGCTGAAGGCGCGCCGGTGGTGATCGAAGACTGGGGTGGCCGCACGGCGCTTGCCGGTCGCGTCCGCCATGTCGAGCCCACCGGATTCACCAAGGTTTCAGCCCTCGGAATCGAGGAGCAGCGCGTCAACGTACTAATCGATTTTACAGATCCGCCGGAGCAATGGCAAAACCTGGGTCATGGCTACCGCATCGAGGCGCACATCGTGGTGTGGCGCGGGGAGGACATTCTCATACTGCCGTTGGGCGCACTATTCCGGGACGGCGAACGCTGGACGGTTTTTGTAGCCGACGGTGGGCGGGCGCACCTCCGGCACGTCGAGATCGATCACGGGAACGGGCGCGAGGCGCAGATCACTGCGGGGCTGTCCGAGGGCGAGCGGGTCATCCTCCATCCCAGCGACCTGATCGCAGACGGCGTGCGCATCGTGCCGCGAACGGTACAATGACGGGCCGCGGCGGGGGATTTGTGCTAGCCTGTTGCTCGCCTTCATTGACAGGTCGGACGATATCGGTATCAATTGCGACAGCAGTACAATTTTCCGAGCCGGGCGATCTTTTGCGGCTCTTTCGTTCTTGAGTAACAAGCGCAGGGAGAGTGATGAGATGAAAAGGACAGGCAGGGGCCTTCTGCCACGGGTTTCCCGCCGCGCCTTCATGCAGGGCTCGGCGGCGGCCGTCGGCATATCCTTCGTTGGCGGTGCCGAGCGCGCGTGGGGGGCCGAGGAAAAGCGGCTCAACGTATACAACTGGGACACCTACATCGGTGAACAGACGCTCGGGACCTTCAATGCGCGCACGGGCATCGTGGTCCAGTACGACCTGTACGCCGACAACGAGGAGCTGTTCGCCAAGCTGAAGGAGGGCAATCCCGGCTACGACGTCATCGTGCCGAGCGACTACATGGTCGAGGACATGCTGACGCTGAAGATGCTGATGCCGCTCGACCATTCCAAGATCCCCAACATCAAGCATCTCGACGAGGCGTTCACCAACCCGGCCTACGATCCCGGCATGAAGCATTCCATTCCCTACATGTGGGGCACGATCGGGCTGGGCTATCGCAAGTCGAAGGTCGACGGGCCGCTGGTCAGCTGGGCCGACGTGTTCGAGCCGTCGCGGGCCAAACGGTATTCAGGCCGCATCGCCTATCTGGGGGACATGCGGGCGGTCCTCGGGTGTGCCCTGAAGTATCTCGGCTACGGCATGAATACGACGAATCCCGCCGAGATCGCCAAGGCGCGCGACCTGCTGATTGCCACCAAGCCGCATATCAAGACCTTCGCCGAGGACAACGGCCAGGACCTGCTGCTGTCCGGCGAGGTCGACATCACCATGGAGTGGAGCGGCGACATCGCGGCGGTGATGGAGGAGGACGACGACCTGTCCTATGTCGTGCCCAAGGAGGGCTCGAATGTCTGGGTCGACAACCTCTGCATCCCGACCGGCGCGCCGCATCCGGAGAACGCGCACAACTTCATCAACTTCGTGCACGACGTTGACGTCCATATGGAGATCGCCGAGACGATCTACTTCGCGACGCCGAACAAGTCGGCCAAGGACAGGATGCCGGCCGACTACACGGAGAACCCGGCGGTGTTCGCGCCGGCCGACGTGCTGGCGAACTGCGAGGCGCTGCTCAGCGTCGGTGAACACACGCGGCTGTACGACGAGGCGTGGACCGCCATTCAGGCCGCATAGGGCGGCCCGGTCCCATTCGCTGGGGGCGGGAAGCGCCGGTGGCGCTTCCCGCCCCCTTCTTCGCGGTCGCGCGAAATTGACACCGAGATGAATGGCGTTGCTCCGGACAGACTGACCGCCCTGACGGCGCGCGAGGCGACGCGCTTCGTCGAATCGCATCCGCGGTCGCGCGCGTTGTACGAGCGGGCCAACCGATCGCTCGTCGGCGGCGTTCCGATGCAGTGGATGGTCGAGTGGGCCGGTGCCTTTCCGGTCTTTGCCAAGGAAGCGCGCGGCGTGCGAATTGTCGATGTCGACGACAACGCCTATCTCGACTTCTGTCTGGGGGATACCGGCGCGATGTTCGGCCATGCACCGCAACCGGTTGCTGCGGCGGTTGCAGATCAGGCGCGGCGCGGTCTCACCTTCATGCTGCCGACGGAGGACGCGGTGGTCGTCGCGGAGGACCTGGCGAGACGGTTCGGGCTGCCGTACTGGCAGATTGCAATGACCGCGACCGATGCGAACCGCTTCGCGCTGCGCCTTGCGCGGGAAATCACCGGCCGGCCAAAAATCCTGGTCTTTGAGGGCTGCTATCATGGCACCGTGGACGAGACCATCGCGACGTGCCAAGACGGAGTTGTCGTATCGCGGTCGGGCAATATCGGACCGCAGGTCGATCCCGGGCGGACCACGCGGGTCGTCGAGTTCAACGATCTCGATGCGCTGGACAGAGCCCTCGGCGCGGGCGATGTAGCGTGCGTCTTGGCGGAACCGGCGCTGACCAATCATTCCGGGATCGTACTGCCCGAACCCGGTTATCACCGGGACCTGCGCGACGTGACCCGACGCCACGACGTGCTGCTGATCATCGACGAGACCCATACGATTTCGTCCGGCCCGGGCGGCTACACCGCCGCGCACGGGCTGGAGCCCGACATGCTGACGATCGGCAAGCCGCTGGCCGGTGGGGTGCCGGTGGCGGTCTACGGCCTGTCGGCGCGGGTCGCGGAACAGGTGCGTCGGCGGACCGCGCTGCCCGGGTGTGCGGTCGCCGGAATCGGCGGCACCTTGACGGCCAACGCGCTGGCCCTTCGCGCCATGCGAGCCAATCTGGAAACCGTCATGACCGAGGCGAACTATGCGCGCATGATCGCGCTGGCCGAGCGGCTGGCAGTGGGGGTGCGCGAGACCATCGCGACGTGTCGCCTGCCATGGTACGTCACGCAGCTCGGCGCCCGGGTCGAGTACCGGTTCCAGCCGCGGCAGCCGCGCAACGGGACCGAAGCGCTTGCCGGCGTCGACCATGATCTCGACCGGCTGATCCATCTCTATTTCCTGAATCGAGGCGTTCTGGTGACGCCATTCCACAATATGCTATTGATCTCGCCGGACACGACCGCCGACGACGTCGACCGGCACAACGCCGTATTTGCGGCCTGCGCTGGCGAGCTGACCGGGTGCGCAGCATGATTCGGGAGACTTGAAGGACGGCCATGGAAGAGTGGCGCAAAAACAAGGCGGCGTTCGCGATCTTTCTGGGCCCGGCGAGCCTCTGGCTTCTCGTGTTCTTCGTGGTTCCGTTGGCTCTGGTCTGGATCTACAGCTTCGGCGAACGCGGGCCGCAGGGACAGACCTACCTCGCGCTCAATTTCGAGAACTATCTGCGCGCGGTCGAGCCCATTCATCTCGGCAT
>JABAOD010000051.1_pt2 | contig 26736 bp, 26 predicted proteins | sample 7062151 | NCBI WGS metagenome assembly JABAOD01 (sample SAMN14538626, study PRJNA623070) | marine sediment metagenome | biome: marine biome [ENVO:00000428]; feature: marine pelagic biome [ENVO:01000023]; material: deep marine sediment [ENVO:00002113] | place: India: Gulf of Khambhat ... | reverse complement strand
GCCCGCCGGCTCGCCCGGCTGCGCGATGTGGTGACCGGAGACGACATCTATGAAACGGCCCGGGATCTCGACGAGGTCTACCGGCTCCTGGCCGACCGGGTGGTGGAGGCGGCGGGGTCGGGCGACGTGGTGTTCGGAGTACCGGGCAGTCCGCTGGTGGGCGAACGGACACCCGGATTGGTGGCGGAACGGGCGGCGGCGATCGCCGTCGACGTCGAGGTGATCCCGGCCGAGTCGTTCCTCGATCTCGTGCCGGCGGCGACGGGGGTAGACCCGCTGGCTGGGGGGATGACGGTGCTCGACGGCCGCGACCTGCCCGATCCGCTGCTCCTTCACCTGCCGACCGCCATCGCTCAGGTCGACACGCCGATGGTGCTGGCCGACGTGAGGGACCGGCTGCTCCGGGTCTTGCCCGAGGCCACCCCGATCACAGTGCTTGCCGACCTGGGTTCCGACCAAGCGTCCGTCGAGACCGTCGGACTGCGAGACCTCTCCCCGGCCTCGGCCGGGCCGCGGACCACCCTCTTCCTCGTGCCTCCCTCCGCCGGACTGCCCGGCCTCATCCGCACGATGCAACGGCTGCGAGCGGAATGTCCCTGGGACCGTGAGCAAACTCACCAGAGCCTCGTCCGCCACCTCGTGGAGGAGACCTTCGAACTCGTGGAAGCGATCGCCCGGCTTCCCGCCGAGGCTCCGGGAGGAGACCCCGACTACGTGGCATACGACGAGGTGGAGGAGGAACTGGGGGACCTCCTGCTCCAGGTCCTCTTCCACAGCAGCATGGCCCGTGAGGCGAACGCATTCGATGTCGAAGACGTGGCAGAACGGCTGCGTGGCAAGCTGGTCCGGAGACACCCGCACGTGTTCGGCGACGTTGAGGTCGGCTCTGCGCAGGAGGTCCTCCGCAACTGGGAGATGATCAAGCAGAAAGAGAAGAGGCGGGCTTCCCTGATGGACGACGTTCCCGCCGGTCTGCCGGGAATGGAGCGAGCCGCCAAGCTGCAGCGGCGGGCCGCCACCGTGGGATTCGATTGGCAGGAACCCTCCCGGGTGCTGGACAGAGTTCGCGAAGAAATGGTCGAACTCGAAGGAGCACTCAATGAGGGGTCTGCGGCGGAGCATGAGCTCGGGGATGTGCTGTTTTCGCTGGTCAACCTCGCCCGCCACCTCCACATCGACGGTGAAGTCGCACTGCGCCGGGCCGCCGATCGGTTCGAGAGGCGGTTTCGCCGGATGGAGGCAACCGGCGAATTGCAGGGCCTGACCCTTGCCGAACTCGACGAGCTCTGGGAGGCGGCCAAACGGGAAGATCCGCAGGGAGGCGGTCAGCCGTGACTAGATTGCCCACACAAGGAGGGTCCATGACCACCATCAGTGTGATCAGGGCCCGTGAAGTCCTCGACTCCCGGGGCAACCCGACCGTCGAGGCCGAGGTGCACCTCGCTGGCGGTGCCTTCGGCCGGGCGGCGGTCCCGTCCGGGGCGTCGACGGGGGCGCTCGAAGCCATCGAGCTTCGGGACGGCGGAGCCCGCTACGGCGGGAAGGGCGTGGAGCGGGCCGTCGAGCACGTCAACGACACCATCGCCAGGTCGCTGGTGGGCAGGGACGCCCGTGACCAGGAGGCGATCGACCAGGCGATGCTCGACTCCGACGGCTCTCCGAACAAGGCCAACCTGGGCGCCAATGCCATCCTCGCCGTCTCCATGGCGGTCGCCCGGTCCGCCGCGATCGTCTCCGATCTGCCGCTGTACCGCTATCTGGGTGGGCCCACCGCCCGGGTGCTCCCGGTCCCGTTCCTCAACGTGCTCAACGGCGGGGCGCACGCCGCCAACTCCGTCGACATCCAGGAGTTCATGCTGGTGCCGGCCGGCTTCCCGAGCTTCCGGGAGGCGCTGCGGGCCGGCGTCGAGACCTACCACGCGCTGCGCAAGGTGCTGGCCGGCCGGGGGCTCTCCACCAACGTCGGTGACGAGGGTGGCTTCGCACCCAACCTGCCCGCCAACCGGGCGGCGCTCGAGGTGCTCGTCGAGGCGGTAGATGTCGCCGGCTATCAGGTGGGCGACGAGATCGCCTTCGCACTGGACGTCGCCGCAACCGAGTTCCACCGCGAGGGCCGCTACCAACTGGAGGGCGGCAGCCTCACGAGCAACGAGATGGTCGACTACCTGGCCGGTCTCGTCGACGACTTCCCGCTCGTCTCGATCGAGGACGGCCTCGGCGAGGACGACTGGGAGGGCTGGAGGGTGCTCACCGACCGCCTCGGCGGCCGCCTGCAGCTCGTGGGCGACGACCTGTTCGTCACCAACCCGGAGATCCTGGCCGAGGGCATCGCCGACGGCCTGGCCAACGCCCTGCTGGTCAAGGTCAACCAGATCGGCACCCTGACCGAGACCCTGGAGGCCGTCGAGACCGCCCAACAGGCGGGGTTCCGGGCGGTGATGTCGCACCGCTCGGGGGAGACCGAGGACGCGACCATCGCCGACCTCGCGGTGGCGACCAACTGCGGGCAGATCAAGACCGGCTCGCTGTCGCGGTCGGACCGACTGGCGAAGTACAACCAGCTGATCCGCATTGAAGAAATCCTGGGCGTGGACGCTGTGTTCGCGGGCAAAACCGTCGTGAAGGCTTGACAGATCGCCTAATACGAGTCTTGGCGCTCTACCAATACAGCCTAAGGAATCATATTGTAATTAAAGACTCTTTTTTCGTTGACGTGCGACTCGGCCGTGTGATTCTCTCATCGCATGGCTGTAATCCGCGAGCTTCGCCGACAGGCCCGGCAGATTCTTGCGTCGTTGCTGGGCATTGGTGTGATTGGCTACTTTGCCTATCACGCGGTCGATGGCGAACGCGGCCTGCGCAGCTATGTTGCGCTCCGACATCAGATCGAGCTGGCCCGCGCCGAGCGGGACAATGCGCGAGAAGTGCACCTGTCCATCGAGCGCCGCGTCGCTGCATTGCGGCCCGGTTCGCTTGACCTCGACGTGCTCGACGAACGCGCCCGACAGTTACTCAATCTTGTGCACGAAGACGATTTCGTGATCCAGATGCCACAGGCGCAACGCTGATGTGCCGGTAACCGGCGCCGCGGCCCGCCGGTCTTTGAAATTCGGCCGCGCAAGACCCGGCTTTGTCAAAACTGGGAGGCGCCGGCAGATGTGCCGGCGCTCTTTCTGCTGGCCCGAGCAAAATAACTGGTTGGTTTTGTGGATGAACCGAGATATGGTTAATTAGATAATTGTCATTTTAAAACAATAAGTTACAAAGAACTTGATAAAATTTTCAAGGAAACCTACGTTGCGCCCCTCAATCGCACCTTGCTGCGTGCGTGACCAGAACAGACCGGGAGGATCGCATGGCCAAGGCCACTGCCAGGCGCAAGCCGCGGGGCAAACCGCAGCCGTCACCCGCCGCCGGCGAGGAACTTCTCAAATACTACCGTGACATGCTCTTGATCCGCCGGTTCGAGGAGAAGGCCGGCCAGCTTTACGGCATGGGGCTGATCGGCGGCTTCTGCCATCTCTACATCGGGCAGGAGGCGGTGGTCGTCGGAGTCCAGTCGGCGTGCCGGCCGGAGGACGCAGTAGTGACGAGCTATCGCGACCATGGTCATATGCTGGCCTGCGGCATGGAGCCACGCGGTGTCATGGCTGAGCTGACCGGCCGCGCCGGCGGCTACTCGAAAGGCAAGGGCGGGTCGATGCATATGTTCAGCCGCGAGAAGAACTTCTATGGCGGGCATGGCATCGTCGCCGCACAGGTGCCGATTGGCACCGGTATCGCCTTCGCCTTCCAGTACCGTGGCACCGACAACATCTGCGCCACATATTTTGGTGACGGGGCGGTCAACCAGGGCCAGGTCTACGAGTCGTTCAACATGGCCGCGCTCTGGAAGCTGCCGGTCGTCTACGTGATCGAGAACAACAAGTACGGCATGGGCACCGCCGTCGAGCGTGCCTCGGCGAGCACCGACCTCTGCCAGCGCGGCAAGGCCTACGGCATCCCCGGCGACGCGGTCGACGGCATGGACGTCGCGGCGATGCAGGCTGCGGCGGAAAAGGCGATCGCCCACTGTCGCGCCGGCAAGGGTCCATACATCCTGGAGGCGCTGACCTACCGCTATCGCGGCCATTCGATGTCCGATCCGGCGAAATACCGGACCAAGGAGGAGGTCCAGAAAATGCGCAGCGAGCGCGACCCGATCGATCTTTTGCGCGAGCGGATTATCGAGGGCGGTCATGCCGACGAGGCGGCGCTGAAACAGATCGATCGTGAGGTCAAGGACATCATCGCGGACGCCGCGGCGTTCGCCCAGGAAAGCCCCGAACCGGACCCGTCGGAACTGTGGACCGACGTTCTCGTTGAGGCGTGACGGAGAGGTCAGACGATGCCGATCGAAATCCTGATGCCGGCGCTGTCGCCGACCATGACGGAAGGAAATCTCGCGAAATGGCTCAAGCACGAGGGCGATACGGTCGCCGCCGGCGACGTTCTGGCTGAGATCGAGACCGACAAGGCGACCATGGAAGTCGAAGCGGTCGACGAGGGGGTGCTCGGAAAGATTCTCGTTCCGGATGGTAGCGAGGGGGTGCAAGTCAACCAGCCAATTGCCCTGCTGCTGGCGGAAGGAGAGGATGCGTCCGCGCTCGAAAACGCCACGGCGCCAACGTCTGCCGCGCCGCCACCGGCGTCACCGGCGGCGGTGACGGAAACCGCAGCGCCGACGAAGGTCGAGCCCGCAGCGGTCGGTGAGCCGGACTGGACCGGCGCAACGGTGAAGATGACGGTTCGTGAGGCGTTGCGCGACGCCATGGCCGAGGAGATGCGGCGCGACGAAAGTGTCTTCCTGATGGGTGAAGAGGTCGCCCAGTATCAGGGCGCCTACAAGGTAAGCCAAGGCCTGCTCGATGAGTTCGGCGACCGCCGCGTCATCGACACGCCGATCACCGAGCACGGCTTCGCCGGGCTCGGCGTCGGCGCGGCATTTAACGGCCTGCGGCCGATCGTCGAGTTCATGACCTTCAACTTCGCCATGCAGGCGATCGACCACATCATCAACTCGGCGGCCAAGACGCTCTACATGTCGGGCGGCCAGATGGGCTGTCCGATCGTGTTCCGCGGCCCCAACGGCGCGGCCGCCCGTGTCGCCGCCCAGCATTCGCAATGCTATGCGAGCTGGTTTGCGCATTGTCCGGGGCTCAAGGTCGTCGCGCCGTGGTCCGCGGCCGACGCGAAGGGACTCCTGAAGTCGGCGATCCGCGATCCCAACCCGGTGATCTTCCTGGAGAACGAGATCCTCTACGGCCAGAGCTTCGAGGTGCCGGACAGCGACGATTGGGTCGTGCCCATCGGCGCGGCAAAGATCGTGAGGCCCGGTAAGGATGTAACGATCGTCGCCTTTTCGATCATGGTTGGAAAGGCGCTTGAGGCGGCAGAGGCTTTGGCCGCGGACGGCATCGATGCGGAGGTGATCGACCTGCGAACGCTGCGCCCGCTCGATACCGCCGCGGTCGTCGAGTCCGTCAAGAAAACCAATCGGATCGTCAGTGTCGAGGAAGGCTGGGGTTATGCGGGCATCGGCTCGGAGATCGCGGCGCAGATCATGGAGCACGCATTCGATTGGCTCGATGCGCCGCTTTCCCGGGTCTGCGGCGCCGACGTGCCGCTGCCGTATGCGGCGAACCTGGAACGCCTGGCCCTGGCTCAGGCCGACACGATCGCGGCCGCCGCAAAGGCGGTCTGCTACCGGGCGTAAAGGGGAGGGGGACGAAATGCCGATCGAGATCCTGATGCCGGCGCTGTCGCCGACCATGACGGAAGGCAACGTCGCGAAATGGCTCAAGCACGAGGGCGATGCGGTCGCCGCGGGCGACGTGATCGCCGAGATCGAGACCGACAAGGCGACCATGGAAGTCGAGGCGGTCGACGAGGGCGTGCTGGGACGTATCCTCGTACCCGACGGGACCGAGGGCGTGGCCGTGAACCAGCCGATCGCCCTGCTATTGGAAGAGGGCGAAGACGCCGCCGCGTTGGAGGGCTACGCAAAAGAGAACGCGCCGTCTCCCGCAGCGGCGGCGCCGGCACCGGAGCCGGCAACGACGCCCAAGGCGGCCGAGCAGCCAACCCCGGCTGCACAGCCTGCGGCGGCCCCGCAATCGGGCCCCGCAGACAAGGGCACGCGGATATTCGCCAGCCCGCTGGCGCGTCGGATGGCACAACAGGCGGGGCTGGACCTCGCGCAATTGAGGGGTAGCGGGCCGAACGGTCGCATCGTCCGGGCCGACGTTGAGGCTGCGATGTCGGGTGCGCCTGGCGCCATGGCGCCTGCCGCCGAGCCCGTCGGACGGCGTCCACTGGCGGCACCGGCCGGACCCGGTGCCCGCCAGATGGCAGAGGCGCTGGGCATGTCATACCGGCTCGAGCCGAACACCAATGTGCGCAAGACCATCGCCCGACGGCTGAGCGAGTCGAAGCAGACCGTACCGCACTTCTACCTCACGATGGAATGCGTGATCGACGATCTGCTGGCGGCCCGCAAGCGCATCAACGAGGACAACGACCACAAGGTTTCGGTCAACGATTTCGTCATCAAGGCCGCCGCCGCGGCACTGATGCATGTGCCGGCGGCCAACGCCTCGTGGGACGACGAGGGGATTCTGTTTTACGATCACGCAGATATCTCGGTCGCGGTGGCGACGCCATCTGGGCTCATCACGCCGATCGTCCGGGCAGCGGAGGGCAAGGGCCTGGCGGCAATCTCGGCCGAGATGAAGGATCTGGCTGGCCGTGCCCGCGAGGGCAAGCTGAAGCCGGAAGAGTACCAGGGCGGCACGTTCTCCGTCTCCAACCTCGGGATGTACGGCATCAAGGAGTTCTCGGCCATCATCAACCCGCCGCAGGGCTGCATCCTGGCGGTCGGCGCTGGCACACAGCAGCCGATCGTCAAGGACGGCGCACTCGCCGTTGCCACGGTGATGAATTGCACCCTCTCGGTCGATCACCGGGTGGTCGACGGCGCCGTTGGAGCGGAATTCCTCGCCGCTTTCAAGCGCTTCGTCGAGAATCCGGTCGCCATGTTGCTGTGAGGCACCATGAACAAAGTCAATCTGGCCGAGAAATTCGCCCTGTTCGAAGATCACTGGACTCCGCGGCTCGTCGGCACGGTCGACGACTACGACATTAAGCTGGTCAAGGTGCAAGGCGAATTCGTCTGGCACAAGCACGACATAGAGGACGAGCTGTTTTTCGTCGTTCGCGGACGCATGACGATCGACTTCCGCGACCGTTCGGTGGACCTGGGACAGGGCGAGCTCCTGGTGGTTCCGAAGGGCGTGGAACACCGTCCGCGCGCGAACCGGGAATGCGAGGTCATGCTTTTCGAACGTGGTGGCGTCGTCAACACCGGCGATGCAGCCGTTAGCGAACTCACCCGCCAAACGCTGGACAGGATTTGACCATGGCAGACAGCAAATTCGACGTCGTCATCATCGGCGGCGGCCCCGGGGGATATGTGACCGCGATCCGGGCTGCGCAGCTTGGTCTCAACGCCGCCGTCGTCGAACGCAAGCATCTCGGCGGCATCTGCCTCAACTGGGGCTGCATACCGACCAAGGCGCTGCTGCGCTCGGCCGAAGTCTACCGCAACATGAACCATGCCGCCGAATACGGGCTCACGGCGGGAAAAGTGGGGTTCGACCTCGGCAAGATTGTCGAACGGTCACGCAAGGTTTCGAAGAAGCTCAGTGGTGGCGTCGGCTTCCTTTTAAAGAAGAACAAGGTTGCGGTATTCGATGGCGAAGGCCGGCTGGAGGGCTCCGGTAAGGTCCGCGTCACCAAGGAAGGAAAGCCCGTGGCCACTCTTACGGCCAAGCACGTCATCCTGGCGACCGGCGCACGTGCGCGCGCGCTGCCGGGCTTGGAGCCGGACGGCAAGTTCGTGTGGTCGTACATGGAAGCGCTGGTGCCCGATACGATGCCGAAATCGCTCCTTGTCGTCGGGTCCGGCGCTATCGGCATCGAATTTGCCAGCTTTTTCAGAACGCTCGGGGCAGCGGTGACGGTTGTCGAAGTGCTGCCGCAGATCCTGCCGATCGAAGACGCGGAGATCGCTGCGCTGGCCCACAAGCAGTTCGAGAAGGACGGCATGACAATCATCACGGGGGCCAAGGTGACCGGGTTGAAGAAGGGCAAGGATACGGTCACCGCTACTGTCGAGAACGAGAAGGGCAAGAAGAGCGAGATCACTGTCGAGCGCGTAATCTCGGCCGTCGGCGTCGTCGGCAACGTCGAGGATCTGGGGCTCGAGGGAACCAAGGTGAAGGTCGATCGCGGCTGCATCGTCGCCGACGGTTTCGGTCGCACCGACGAGCCGGGAGTCTACGCAATCGGGGACGTCGCGGGCCCGCCGATGTTAGCGCACAAGGCGAGCCACGAGGGAATCGTCTGCATCGAGAAGATCGCCGGTCTGAAGGACGTCCATCCCATGAACAAGGCGCGGATCCCCGGCTGCACCTATTGCCATCCCCAGGTCGCCAGCGTCGGCCTTACCGAGGCCAAGGCCAAGGAATCAGGACGCAAGGTACGCATCGGCCGGTTTCCGTTCGCAGGAAACGGCAAGGCGATCGCGCTGGGCGAGCCGGAAGGCATGATCAAGACCGTCTTCGACGAAAAGACCGGGGAATTGCTCGGTGCGCACATGGTCGGCGCGGAGGTGACCGAGTTGATCCAGGGCTATGTCGTCGCGATGGGGCTGGAGACCACCGAGGCGGAGCTGATCCACACCGTCTTCCCGCATCCGACCCTGAGCGAGATGATGCACGAGTCCGTGCTTGACGCCTACGGCCGCGTCATCCACATCTGAAGTTCACGAGTTGCTGAAAGAAAGTGGCATGAGCATCGGTGCGGCCCCCAGACCGCGGCATCCCGAGAAACGCAATCGGCCCGACAACCCGGTGGCGCGCAAGCCCGACTGGATCCGCGTCAAGGCGCCGGTTTCCAGGGAATACCACGAGACTCGCAGAATCGTGCGGGACAACCGGCTGCATACCGTTTGCGAGGAGGCGGCGTGTCCCAATATCGGTGAATGCTGGGCCAAGCGGCACGCCACCATGATGATCATGGGCGAGATCTGCACCCGCGCCTGCGCGTTCTGCAACGTCGCCACCGGCCGGCCGGCGCCGCTCGACCCGATGGAGCCCCTGAACGTTGCGCTTGCGGTGGCCCAGCTCGGACTCGAACACGTCGTCGTCACTTCGGTCGACCGTGACGACCTTGCCGATGGCGGAGCCGATCATTTCGCGAAGGTGATTCGAGCGATCCGTGAGGAGGCACCGAACACCACCATCGAGGTCCTGACACCGGATTTCAAGGACCGGGACGGTGCCATCGAGATTGTGACCGCGGCCCGGCCCGACGTATTCAACCACAACCTCGAAACGGTACCCAGGCTATACCCGGCGATTCGCCCGGGTGCACGCTATTTCACCAGTCTCGAGCTGCTGCATCGGGTCAAGCGCATCGATCCATCCATGTTCACCAAATCCGGGCTGATGGTCGGGCTGGGCGAGACGCGCGAGGAGGTTGGTCAGGTGATGGACGATCTCCGGGCGGCGGACGTTGATTTTCTGACGATCGGCCAGTACCTCCAACCGACCCGCAAGCATGCACCGGTCGACCGGTTCGTCACGCCCCAGGAGTTCAACGAACACGCGGCTGTTGCCCGCGGCAAGGGTTTCCTTCTGGTTGCGAGTGCGCCGCTGACGCGGTCTTCCTACCATGCCGGGGAGGATTTTGCGCGGCTCCGCGCAGCCCGCGAGGCGCAGCAGCAAGGCTGACCCGCTCCCGACCATGGCCACGCACGCGGAAAAACGGGTGCTCCCCTACCGCCCGGACCAGATGTTCGACCTCGTCGCGGGCGTCGAGCAGTACCCCGAGTTCCTGCCGTGGTGCCTTGGCGCGCGCATTCGAAGCCGACGGGACAACGTCATCGTTGCCGACCTGATCATCGGGTTCAAGGGCATTCGCGAACGGTTCACGAGCCGCGTGACGCTTGACCGGCCCGGCATGCGCATCGACGTCGCCTATCTCGACGGCCCGTTCCGCTACCTCAACAATCACTGGATTTTCAACGCGTTGCCCGGCGACGCATGCGAAATTGACTTCTTTATCGATTTCGAGTTCCGCTCGCGTATCCTTCAGCGGATCATGGGGGTGCTGTTCAACGAGGCAGTGAGGCGCATGGTTTCCGCCTTCGAAGCCCGGGCCGGCCGCCTGTACGGGACCGACACCCCGGCGAACTGAAGGCCGTTCGGAACCGATACGCTGTTGTAACGAATAATACTTAAATTTTAGTAGAATCCCGTTGGACGCAATTCAGTGTGGTTGAGGTCGTCGGGTCGTTCGTGGCGGCGACGCGGGATCCGCATGGCCCGGAAACCGGACAGTGCGTAAGAAACTAGGCATCGCACCTAATTTTTAGTATGGTCCCACTGATTCGGCGGGGGGTCGAAGGCTGGTGACCATCACACCACGGCAGATTCGCGCCGCGCGCGCGATGCTCGAGATCAAGCAGAAGGACCTTGCGCGTGCGGCAGGGATATCACTTGCGACGTTGAACAACATCGAGCGCGGTGTCGCCGACCCGCGCAGCAGCACGCTGGCCGCCATCGAGCGTGCGCTCGCCACTGTCGGAGTCGAGGTGGGCGACGACGGATTGACCGAGGAGGTCCGCCTGCACCGCTTGTCGCGGCCAAGCTCCTACGACACGCTGTTCGCGAGCCAGCGCGTCCTTGAGACGGTCGGTCCGGCCTCACTGGTGCGTATCCGCAGAGTTCTCTTTTTTGCCCGGCTGAGCGGGCGGGTCGACGCCACGGCGCCGCGCATCTGCCTGCTGATCGAGGGGCGCAGTCGGACGGTCCTGTTCGATCTGGTCGATTTCACGGTTGAGAATGACAGCCGTGCCGCAGAGGTCGCCGGTATCTTGTTGGCCTGCTATGCCTTTCACGCGGACAAGCTGTACTATCTCGGCCGGGTGCTGGAGGACACCAGCACGGCGGACATCGCCGAGACCGTGTCGCGCTTGCGGGATATGCAGTGGCGGCGCATGGAACACCCGCGCGACCTGTTCAACGTGTTCGACAGCTGGGACGGGCATCTGCTCAATTTCGCGCGGCGGCCGGGTCATCCGATGCGCGATCTCGTCGCCCTGTTGCTCAAACCTCCACAAGACTGAGCGCAAGGTCCAGCGCCGCCAGCACGGCGGCTTCGCGAATTTGCGCCCTGTTTCCTCGGAACAGATGTCGGTCGACGCGCGTGTGCCCATCGCGACGGGCGCCGGCGATGAACACCAGTCCGACCGGTTTTTCGGCGCTGCCGCCTGCTGGCCCTACAATCCCGGTGACGGCGACGGCGATATCGGCGCGGGAATGCTTGAGTGTCCCCTGAGCCATCGTCCCGGCCACCGGGTCGCTGACCGCGCCATGTTCGATCAAGAGCATTTCCGGAACGTCCAGAAGTTCGGCCTTGGCCTCGTTCGCGTAAGTTACGAAACCGCGATCGAAAACGTGGGACGATCCGGCCAATTCCGTCATGCAGGCGGCGATCAGCCCGCCCGTGCACGACTCCGCCGTCGCGAGCTTGAGCCCGGCCCTGTCCAGCGCCGTCATTACGGATTCCGCACGCTTCACCAACACAGATGGAAGCGTCGCCATTACCCGATCATCCACAGCAGGGCATAAAGCGCGAGGCCCGCATAGACGCCTGCAATCATGTCATCGAGCATGACACCCATACCCCCTTCGAGCTTGCTGTCCGCCCAGTTGGCCGGCCAGGGCTTGGCGATGTCTGCCACACGGAACAGAATGAAACCTGCGATATACGTCGTCGGATCCGGGCTGAATAGCGCAAGCGTCAGCCACTGCCCTGCCACTTCGTCGATGACGATCGGTCCGGCATCCTTGATACCGGAATGCCGGCCGTAAACGTCGGCAGCCCAGACACCTGTGACGAACGCTATGAGTGCGGCCGCGAGTAGCGCCCAGGGACCGCCATACCATGCAATCGCCCAGGCAAAGGGTAGGGCGGCGGCAGAGCCCCACGTCCCTGGAATTCTCGGAAGCAGACCGCTGCCGAACCACGTTGCGAGGACAAACGCCGGATGCCAAACCGGCAGCGTCGCGGGTATCTTGCCGCTCATAGCCGAATCGTTGCCGCCGCCTGTGCGGCGATGCCCTCGCGCCGCCCGGTGAAGCCGAGCCCCTCTGTGGTGGTCGCCTTCACACTGACACGATCGACCGGGACGCCCGCGACTTCAGCCACTCGCGCCTTCATGGCCGCGCGGTGGGGGCCGATCCTCGGCGCCTCGCAGATCAACGTCACGTCGAGGTGCCGGATTTCGCCACCGCGCGCAGCCACCAGTGATACGGCCTGCTGCAGGAACAGGGCTGAATCGGCATCGCGCCAGCGCGGATCGGAGGGCGGAAAATGATCGCCGATATCGGCATCGCCCAAGGCCCCCAGTACGGCATCCGTCAGCGCATGCAGGGCGACGTCCGCATCGGAATGTCCCGCGACACCTTTATCGTGAGAAATCCATAAACCGCAAATATATAAACCATTCCCCTCAACAAATCGATGAACGTCGAACCCGGTTCCGACCCGGATGTCGCCCCGGGATGACAGCAACACTGCCGCACGCTTGAAATCCTCCTCCTCGGTAATCTTGAAATTGTCCTCGCTTCCGGCCACGAGCGTAACCGGGACGCCGGCGGCTTCGGCGACCGCGGCATCATCGGTCAGGTCAGTGGCATCGACATGACGATGCGCGTCGAGTATTGCGGCATACTCGAACCCTTGGGGAGTCTGGGCACGCCAGAGTACCTGGCGCGGTATTGTTGCTGAAACGCGATTATCGGGGCCGGCCGTCTTGAGGGTGTCGTTCACCGGAATTGCCGGAATTGCTGCCGGTGCCGTCGCGAGGGCATCGAGCACCCGGTCGACAATCGGACGGTTCACCAAGGGGCGGGCGGCGTCGTGGATCAGCACGAGGTGCGGCGCATCATCGGCGAGCGCCTCCAGTCCATTCCGGCATGATTCGTGGCGGCTGGCACCGCCGCTTATCGGGGGCGGCAGGCCGAGACCGGCAGTCGCCTCGTCATAGCGGGCCCGATCGTCCGGATGGATGACGACGCGGACAGAGGCGACGTGCGGATGCCGGAGAAAACAGGCGCAGCTGCGTCGCAGGACGCTCTGACCGACGAGCATACGATACTGTTTCGGCACGCCGCCGCCGGCCCTGCGCCCCCGTCCGGCCGCGACAATCAAGGCGACGGCATCGGCCATGTCGTATCCCCTGTCGAAGAGCTGCGGCATTTTGTACAGTTCCACTGGTACTGCCAAGCGTTTGCTTTGTCACGTCGGGTTCGGTGGTATAGTGCGCGCGCCATGAGCAGTTCGACGGTTCTGTCCCTTTCCGCCCTGTTTGCACTCGTTCCAGCTGCCGTTGCCGCCTGGCGCGGCATCGGCAACCGCTCTCCTTTGTTCTGGTTGTTCACCGTCGTCGCCGGCGTCGGGCCGCTGGCGCTGATAGCGGTACGGTTCGGCGGCGTTTGGAGCACGGGTCTGGCGGAAACGTTGTGGGTGACCGTGTTCGCCAGCATCCTGTTGTTTGCCGTCGTCACCGGGCTGTCGCGTGAAGGGTGGCGGCTTGCACCGCTGTTGTTTCCGTACCTGATCCTTCTTGGCCTAATTGCCACGATCTGGGAACAGGCGCCGCGCGGACCGATGCCGGAAGCATTGCGCGACGGCTGGATCCTTTTCCACGTGGTCATTGCGGTGGCGACCTACGGACTGCTGACCCTGGCAGCGATCGCCGGCCTTGCGGTCTTGCTCAGGGAGCACGGGATGCGGGCCAAACGGCGCAGCGCCCTGTCGGACCTTCTGCCGTCCGTGGCTGATGCCGAGCGCCTTCAGGTCGGGCTACTGGCGGCCTCCGAGATCGTGCTCGGCCTTGGCCTGGTGACCGGTATGGGTCTGCAACTCCTGTCCACCGGTGATCTGCTCGCCTTCGATCACAAGACGCTGCTAACTTTTGGCGGCTTCGCGGTCATCGCTGGCTTGCTGTTCGCGCATTACCGCACCGGCCTGCGCGGACGCAGGGTAGCCCGACTCCTCCTCGTCGCCTATCTGCTGGTGACCCTGGGTTTTCCGGGTGTGAAATTCGTCCAGGACGTCGTTCTGGTGTGACGTGGGCTGGCCGCCGACTTGTTATCCCTTGCCTTTGAGCGGTAATCTGGGTTAATTGCCCAAATTTCGAGCAGGTCAGCACTGCGCACAAACATTGATCAAGTGCCCGAATTTTTCCCACGTAAAGCCGTTACATACGCGAAGCAGAAGCCGTGGACGTCTTGCAGGAACAGGACCATCAATTATCCGAACCGATCGAGGTCGACGGCACCGCCGTGCTGAATGCGCTGCCGGATCCGGTACTCGTCATCGACGGTCCCGGGAGCGACATCGTCTTCGTCAATGGCGCTGCCGAGCAAATGTTCCAGGCCAGTGCCGCTTATCTGCGGACGAAAGCGCTTGCCGATATCATCCCGCATGACAGCCCGGTCCTCCTCCTCGTCGAACGTGTCCGGCGCAGTGGCAGCAGCATGTCGCAGCATGCGGTGCGTCTGGATACGCCACGGATCGGCGAGCATCTCATTCGCGTCGATGCGGCGCCGATGGCCGAGTGCGAGGAACGGATTGTCCTGACCCTCCAAGAACAGTCGATCGCCGGCAAGATCGACAGATCGCTGACACACCGCGACTCGACGCGGTCAGTCTCGGCAATGGCGTCGCTGCTGGCGCACGAGATCAAGAACCCGCTGTCCGGCGTGCGTGGCGCCGCACAACTGCTCGAACAGTCGCTAGGCCCCGAGGACGCGCAGCTGACGCGCCTCATCGTTGAGGAAGCGGACCGGATCGTCCGGCTGATCGATCGGATGGAAGCCTTTACCGGCGATATGCCGCTCGACGCGCTGGGTCCGGTCAATATCCATGAAGTGCTTGAGCGTGTCCTTTCGCTCGCACGTACCGGCTTTGCCTCGCACGTGCGCTTTACCGAGCGTTACGATCCATCGCTGCCGCCGGTCTACGGGAACAGCGACCGCCTCATCCAGGCGTTCCTGAACTTGGTCAAGAACGCGGCAGAGGCGGCGCCCAAGGACGGAGGCGAAATCATCGTGACGACCGGATACCAGCATGGCGTGCGGCTTGCGGCACCAAGCGGCGACACGCCGATGCAGCTGCCTCTGGTTGTTACTGTTCAGGACAATGGATCCGGTATCCCGGAAGACCTGCGGCCGCACATCTTCGATCCGTTCGTCACGACCAAACCGGGGGGCACCGGGCTGGGCCTGCCGCTGGTCGCCAAACTGATTGGCGAGCTCGGCGGCGTGATCGACGTTGAAAGCCGGCCGCGGCGCACGATCTTCCGAGTTCTGTTGCCGATGGTCCGCGAAGGAGGGCCCGGCCATGCCTGAAGCCACGATCTTGCTCGCCGACGATGACCGCGCGATCCGCACCGTCCTGATCCAGGCCCTCGGCCGTATGGGCCATCAGGTTCGGGCCACCGGGAATGCCGCCACATTATGGCGGTGGATTTCCGATGGGGAAGGGGACGTGGTGATAACTGACGTGGTCATGCCCGACGAAAACGGTCTCGATCTCGTGCCGAGAATCCGCAAGCTGCGCCCGGAGCTGCGGGTCATCGTCATGAGCGCCCAGAACACCTTGCTGACCGCTGTAAAAGCGACAGAAAGAGGGGCTTTCGAATACATTCCGAAACCTTTCGATCTTAAGGAATTGCTGGCCATCGTCGAACGGGCCCTGACGGAGCCCAAAGCCGGATCCCCGGGTTCCGGGGAGGCGGTTGGCGACGCGGCGGAGGACCAGCTCCCGCTGATCGGACGATCACCCGTGATGCAAGAGATCTATCGTGTTCTCGCGCGACTGATGGGCACCGACCTGACCGTCCTGATCAGCGGCGAGTCGGGGACGGGCAAGGAACTGATTGCGCGTGCCCTGCACGATTACGGCAAACGCCGCAACGGCCCCTTCGTCGCGGTGAACATGGCGGCAATTCCGCGCGAACTCATCGAAAGCGAGCTCTTCGGCCACGAAAAGGGAGCCTTCACGGGCGCCACCATGCGTTCTCCGGGGCGTTTCGAGCAGGCCGACGGCGGCACGCTGTTTCTCGATGAAATCGGCGACATGCCCCTCGAGGCGCAGACAAGGCTGCTGCGCGTCCTGCAGGAAGGTGAGTACACCTCTGTCGGCGGCCGTACGCCGATTCGCGCCAATGTCCGCATTGTGGCGGCGACGCACCGCGATCTCCGGCAACTGGTGTCACACGGGCTGTTTCGCGAGGATCTGTATTTCCGGCTCAATGTCGTGCCAATTCGTGTTCCACCGCTACGCGAACGAACTGAAGATATCCCGGAGCTCGTGCGCCATTTCCAGAGCAGTATGGCGGAGCTGGGTCTGCCGACCAAACGACTCGATACAGCGGCGATGCAGCGACTGCAGGCCTATCGCTGGCCGGGCAATGTCCGCGAGCTCGAAAATCTCGTCCGACGCCTGTCCGCGTTGTACTCGCACGACACCATCGGCGTCGACGTCGTGGAAGCCGAACTTGCGGAGGACCCGCCCGTGGCCTCGTCACGTTACGGCACGCCACCCGCCAACGACGGCCTTTCGGGTGCGGTCGAGCAGCACCTGCGGTCATATTTCAACGCGCATCGGAGCGACCTTCCAGCAGCCGGGTTGTATGACCGCGTACTACGCGAGGTCGAACGGCCCCTTATCGAACTGTCGCTGGCCGCCACCGGGGGAAATCAGATAAGGGCAGCGCAATTGCTCGGTCTCAATCGCAACACGCTGCGAAAGAAGATCCGCGAATTGGACATCCATGTGGTCAGGGGCGTAAAATACGGCCAAAGAACGCCATGAGACGGCAATGATCACCAGCGAGCCCGCAGCGGAGCGCAAATTTCTGATCGACCGGGTGGCCGGCCTCTGGCGGCGTTTCCGGCTTGGCCGTATATTGGGCATTGCACTGCCGCTGGCGGCGCTGGTCGCAGGCATCGCGACCTATATTGCGTTGTCCGATACCGATCCGCTCGGCAGCAAGCCAGAGGACATACTTTACCTCCTGTACGTCGATTTCGTGCTGTTGCTGGCGCTGGCTGTCGTCGTCATGCGACGAATCGTCAAATTGTGGCTCGCCCGTAGACGGGGTTCCGCTGGTTCACGGCTCCATTCGCGCCTCAGCTTCCTGTTTGGTCTTGTCGCTGTGGCGCCGACGATTTTCGTCCTGCTCTTTTCAGTGTTGTTCATCAGCTCGGGAATCCAGGACTGGTTCAGCGAACGTGTCGCCAGCACGCTGGAGGCTGCAAGCGCCGCGGCGCAGGGATATCTGAAAGAGCATCAGCAAAATATCCGGGCGGACGCCTTGCGGGTGGCGCGCGACCTGAACCGCGATGCACGGCTGCTGGAGAGCAGTCCGCGACTGCTCAACCAGGCCGTCAACCTGCAAGCGCAGCTGCGCGGGCTTACCGAAGCAATCGTGTTCGACGGCACCGGCAAGGTCCTGGCCAGGTCCGGACTGACCTTTGCCCTCGAGTTCGAGGTCATCGAGAGCGCACACATGGAAAGCGCCAGGGCCGGCGACGTGCCGATCTTTCTCAACGAGAGCGAAGATCGGGTCCGGGCGCTCCTGCGTCTGGACAATTTCCTGGATGCATACCTGTTTGTCGGACGGTTCGTCGATGCGTCGGTTCTGTCCCACACCGAGCGGACCCGGGATGCGGTGGACGAGTTTTACAAGCTGAAAAGCAAGAGCACGGATATCCAGATTTCGTTCACGCTGATATTCCTGCTGGTTGCTTTGCTTCTCGTGACTGCTGCCGTGTGGATGGGGCTTAACGTTGCCACCGAGCTCTCGCAGCCGATCAGCGAACTCATCGCGGCGGTAGACAAGGTCGGCGAAGGCGATTTGTCGGCACGGGTGCGAGAGCTTCCCCCGGACGATGAAATCGGCTCGCTCAGCCGGGCGTTCAACCGTATGACCGATCAGCTGGCGGATCAGCGCCAGGAACTGATTCAGACCAACCAGCAGCTGGACGAACGCCGTCAGTTCACCGAAACGGTCCTGTCCGGCGTTTCGGCCGGCGTGATCGGCGTCGACCGGCGGGGTCGGATCAACCTGCCGAACAGATCGGCGGCTCGCCTGCTCGGCATTGAGGTCGAGAGCATGATCGGCCAACCGCTGGAGAAGGTCGTACCCGAGGTTGCGGCGCTGTTTCGGGAAACGAAGCGGCGCGGTGGACGTTCTACGGATTCGCAGATCAAGATCACACGCGGCGGCAATGTACGGACATTGCTGGTGGCAATCGCCGTTGAACAGCTGAAGGGGAAGGTGATCGGCTACGTGGTGACCTTCGACGACGTTTCGGACCTGCTGGAAGCCCAGTGGAAAGGCGCCTGGGCCGATGTTGCCCGCCGCATTGCGCACGAAATCCGAAATCCGTTGACGCCGATCCAGCTATCGGCTGAGCGACTCAAGCGCAAATACATGGATGAGATCACGTCGGACAAGGAAACCTTCGAAATCTGCACCGACACGATCGTCCGCAGGGTCGACGACATCGGCCGAATGATTGAGGAGTTTTCGAATTTCGCGCGGATGCCAGCACCTGTCCTGCGGCTTGAGAATCTCAGTGAGTTGTCGCGTCAGGCCATGTTCCTGCAGCGGAACGCCCATCCGCAGATCGACTTTGTCGCCATCATGCCGGAGGAGCCCGTATTCGCCAACTGTGATGGCCGGCAGCTCGCGCAAGTGGTCACCAATCTGCTGCAGAACGCGGCCGAGGCGCTGGAACGCGACAACGGACCGGGTGCTGAGAAACCTCGCGTGATCATGCGCCTCGCCAATGCCGACGACAGGGTGGTCATCGAGGTCGAGGACAACGGGCCGGGACTGCCGGAAGAGGGTCGCGAAAGATTGACCGAGCCATACATCACGACTCGCCAGAGCGGCACGGGCCTCGGGCTGGCGATTGTCCGCAAAATCATGGAGGATCACCGGGGCACACTGGTTCTCGGGGACGCCGAGGGTGGCGGCGCCTGTATTCGCGTGGAACTGCCGAAGGATGGAGATGTTGCAGCGGCTGCGCGCAGACAGATGACGGCGGGGGGTCCGTTGGCCAATGGCCCATGAAATTCTGATCGTCGACGACGAATCCGATATCAGGACCCAGGTTGCCGGGATTCTCGAGGATACGGGGTATCAAACCCGTCAGGCGAGCAACAGCACGGAAGTCCTGGATGCCCTGGCCAGCCGACAGCCTGCCCTGATCATTCTCGACGTGTGGCTCGGTGACAGCGAGAAGGACGGTTTGCAGACCCTGGAGACAATCCGGCGAGATTATCCGGATCAGCAGGTCGTCATGATCAGCGGCCATGCAACCTTCGACATGGCCGTCTCGGCAACCAAGATGGGAGCCTACGATTTCATAACCAAACCCTTCAAATCGGATGTGCTGATCCACACCGTTGAGCGGGCGCTACGGGAGCTGCGCCTGCACGAGGAAAATCTCGAGCTGCGGCGGAAGGCAGGTATCCAGACGGAGGACATCATCGGCACCTCGCCGATCATGGTTCAGCTTCGGCGCAGCGTCGATCAGCTTGCCCGCAGCGACAGCCGCGCCCTTATCTTTGGGCCCGCCGGTTCGGGAAAATCCCTTGTCGCCCGGGCCATACACCGGGCGTCGCCACGCGCCCGGGGCAGGTTCGTCGTTTTGAACTGTGCGACGTTGGAGCCGGACCGCAGCGACGCCATTCTTTTCGGGCTCGAACCACATGCCGGCAAGCCGCGGGGAGTCGGGGTCTTCGAGAAGGCGCATGGCGGAACCCTCGTGCTCGAGGAGGTCGGGGCGCTCTCGCGGCAGGCGCAAGCCAAGATCGTCGGCCTGCTCCACGACAACACGTTCCGGCGACTCGGCGGCAACAAACTGATCGAGGTAGATACGCGCGTTCTCGCGACGACCACCCAGAACCTCAAGTCAGAGGTCGACGCGGCACGGTTCAATGAAGACCTCTATTACCGGCTGAACGTGGTGCCGCTTGAAGTGCCGCCGCTGCACATGCGCCGCCGGGATATTCCCGGGCTCGTTCGCTATCTCATGCCACGGATCGCGGCCGAAAAGGACCAGCCGCCGCCAATCTTGAACGCCGAGGCCGTCGACGCGCTGGAAGGACATGACTGGCCGGGCAATCTGTGGGAGTTGACCAACGTAATCGAACGGCTTCTGCTGACCGCGCGCAGTTCCGACGACCACACGATCAAAGCCTCGTCCGTCGCCGCTGCGATCGGCGAGGGAGTTCGCAACGCGACACGCTGGGATCATAATCTTCAGGTCCTCAACCGGCCGCTCCGGGAAGCTCGGGAGGCATTCGAAAAAGAGTATATGCAGTTCCATCTGACGCGCTTTGGCGGCAACATAAGTCGCACTGCGGAGTTTGTCGGCATGGATCGAGCCGCCCTGCACCGTAAACTCAAGACGCTTGGCGTGACGGCACCCGAAAGATCAGAAGGGGCGGACGCCTGAGTCCGACAGCGGGAAATCTCACCAAATGAAGGTAATTGTCTGTGGAGCCGGACAGGTCGGGTTCAACATCGCCCAGTATCTGGCGATGGAAAACAACGATGTCACGGTGATCGACCAGGCTGCCGACCTGATTGGCAAGGTCAACGATCTCCTCGACGTGCAGGCGCTGGTGGGTTACGCGTCGCATCCCGACGTGCTCGAGCAGGCTGGAGCCGCCGACTCGGACATGCTGATCGCTGTCACCTACGCTGATGAAGTCAATATGGTCGCCTGCCAGATTGCCCACTCGCTGTTCAATGTTCCGACCAAGATCGCGCGTGTGCGGCAGCAGAGTTATCTCAATCCGATGTGGGCCGACCTGTTCAGCCGGGAACACATGCCGATCGATGTCATTATTTCTCCCGAGATTGAAGTGGCGCGGGCCATCGGCCGCCGAATGAGCGTGCCGGGCGCGTTCGACATGATCCCGCTTGCCGATGGCAAGGTCCGCGTGGTCGGTGTGCGATGCACCGAACGGTGTCCGGTCATCAATACGCCGCTCCGGCAGCTTACGTCGCTGTTTCCGGAGCTGAACATCATCGTCGTGGGCATCTTGCGCGACGGAGAGCCGATTGTGCCAACGTCGAACAGTCAGATGCTTGCCGACGATGAAGTGTATTTCGTGGCGGACACGGCACATTTGCCGCGGGCGATGGCGGCCTTCGGTCATGATGAGAAATCCGCTCGAAAAGTGGTCATCGTGGGCGGTGGAAACATCGGCCTCAACCTTGCGCGCGAGCTCAGCGAAGCGCGCAAGGGCATCTCGACGAAGGTCATCGAGATCGATCGCGAGCGGGCCCGAAAGGTCGCTCAGGCGCTTCCCGCGGTCACAGTGATTCAGGGCGATGCACTGGACAGCGACATCCTCGAGGAGGCAAACGTGGCGACGGCGGAAGCTGTCGTGGCCGTGTCCAATGACGACGAGACCAATATTCTGGCGTCGCTGCTGGCCAAGCGCAGCGGCGTCGAGCGTGCGGTTACGCTGATCAACAAGCCATCTTACGGCCCGCTGATCACGACCTTGGGGATCGATGTCGTGGTCAGCCCCAGGGCGATTACCGTCTCGACGATTCTCCAGCACGTGCGACGCGGGCGGATCAGATCCGTCCACTCTTTGGGTGACGGTTTTGCAGAGATCATCGAGGCGGAGGCCCTGGAAACGTCGCCGCTGGTCGGTACGCCGCTCAACGAGATCGAGCTGCCGGACGGTGTGATCATCGGTGCGGTCGTTCGCGGCGGCCAGGATGGTCAGGTGATCATTCCGCGGGGATCGACGGTCATAGAGGGCAACGATCGGGTGATCCTGCTCGCGACGGCAGATGCGGTCAAACAGGCGGAGAAGATGTTTACGGTCGGCCTGGAATTCTTCTGATCGAGAGGATATCCGGACATGGCGCGTTTCGCATACGTCAACGGACGATACCTGCCGCATCGGCTGGCCGCCGTGCATATCGAGGATCGCGGCTACCAGTTCGCCGACGGCGTCTATGAGGTTGTGACCTTGGTGGCAGGGCAAACGGTGGACGAAGGTCCGCATTTCGACCGGCTCGAACGCTCGTTGTCAGAAGTGGCGATGGCCATGCCGATGAGCCGTCGCGTCCTGCAGCTCATCGGACGCGAGTTGATCCGCCGGAACGGTGTTCGTGACGGTTTGCTCTATATCCAGGTGACGCGTGGCGTGGCGCCGCGCGATCACAGGTTTCCTGTTCAGACACGACCCGCTCTGGTGATGACGACGAAGTATATCGACTTTGCGTCCCAACCGAAATTCAGTGACGGTGTCGCCGTGATCACCATACCCGATCAGCGCTGGACCCGGCGCGATATCAAGACAATCAGCCTGTTGCCGAATTGCCTGGGCAAGCAGCAGGCTGCGGATGCCGGTGCATACGAGGCCTGGCAGGTCGACACCGACGGACTGGTTACCGAGGGGACCTCGTCCAATGCCTGGATCGTTACGTCCGAGGGCCGTTTGGTAACGCGTCAGCTCGGCAACGAAATCCTGCACGGCGTGACGCGCCGCACGATCCTGACGATCGCCGTGGAAGAAGGTATTGAATTGGACGAACGCCCGTTCAGCGTGGACGAAGCGAAGACCGCTGCCGAGGCTTTCGTGACCAGCGCAACATCATTTGTCACACCGGTCGTGCGTATCGACGACGCGGTGATCGGGGATGGCACTCCAGGGCCGTTGTCGCGTCGGCTCCTCGCGTGGTACCGCGATTATATGAACGGCTCGAGGCAGACGGGATGAAGAATGGGCGTTCGCGCCCCGAGGCCATCGTGTTTGACTGGGATAATACGCTCGTCGACACGTGGCCAGTGATACACGATGCGCTGACGGTCACGTTCCGGGCCATGGGGCAGTCCAGCTGGACCTTCGAAGAGACGCGCACCCGGGTTCGCCGGTCCCTGCGCGATGCCTTTCCGCGTCTGTTCGGCGAGCGCTGGAAGGAGGCACGAGGAATCTTCTACGACGCCTTTGAACGCGTCCACATCGACCGGCTCCGGCCGCTTGACGATGCCGACGAACTTCTCGGCGCCTTGTCCGACGCGGACGTCCATCTCGCGGTTCTAAGCAATAAGACGGGCCGGTACCTGCGTGCCGAGGCGGCGCATCTCGGATGGACGGGGTATTTCGATTGTCTGGTCGGCGCAGGCGATGCGCCACGGGACAAGCCTGCGCCGGTGGCGCTGCAGCTCGCGCTGGCGCGGGCGCCGGTCGGGCCAGGGCCACGCGTCTGGATCGTCGGCGATGCGGGAATAGATATGGAAGTCGCGCACAAAACCGGGTGCCGACCGGTATTGCTGCACTGGGATCCCGGCGACTCCGAATTCGCCGCGTGGCCGCCCGGCCATTGCTTTGCGAGTTGTAGAACGCTATTAGAATACATAGAAGGGTGGTAATGCATCGCGCCTGTCATATAATCGTTGGCGTTCCGGCGCATTGGACCCATATTAATCGGTGGAGCCTGAGCCGGAGGGGCGCGGGCACCCAAACAAACAGCCAAGAATTTCGGGGCGAAAAATGTCGACAGAAAAGAGCCAGAACGTACAGGACGTGTTCTTGAACCATGTCCGGAAGAACAAGCTGCCGGTTACCGTCTTCCTCGTGAACGGCGTCAAGCTTCAGGGGATTATCACGTGGTTCGATAATTTCTCCGTGTTGTTGCGGCGGGATGCGCATTCGCAGCTTGTGTACAAACATGCAATTTCGACGGTGATGCCTGCCCAGCCGATTCAGTTGTTCGAGGCGGATCGGACCGAGGCTGAAGCAGTTCCGGCGGGCTGAACCGCCGACCGGAGTGCCGGACAACAATCATCTAGCAGAAAAACACACGGGCCGCGCGCTGGTCCTGCATCCCGTTATTGTCAACGGGGGCCCGGCGCGCGATCCGTTGGCGCGACTTGATGAGGCCGTTGGCCTCGCGCGGGCAATCGACCTCGAGGTCGTTCACGCGCAGACAATCAGGGCCGCGCCGATTCGACCTGCGACATTCATCCGCAAGGGTCTGGTCGAGCGGTTTGCGGCTCTGATCGAGAATGAGGAAATTGACCTCGTCGTCATCGATACGGCGCTGGCACCGATTCAGCAGCGCAATCTCGAGCGCGCGTGGAAGACGAAGGTCATCGACCGCACCGGTCTGATACTGGAAATCTTCGGCGCGCGGGCTCGCACCAGAGAAGGCGCCATGCAAGTGGAACTTGCGGCCCTCAGTTACCAGCGGTCGCGTCTGGTGCGCAGTTGGACGCATTTGGAGCGGCAGCGCGGCGGGTTTGGATTTCTTGGTGGCCCGGGTGAAAGCCAGCTGGAAATCGACCGCCGGCTGATCGGTGAGCGCATCGCAAGGCTGCGTCGCGATCTCGCCGAGGTCAAGCGGACCCGCGCGCTCCACCGCAGGGCGCGCCGCCGCGTGCCGTATCCGATTATCGCCATGGTCGGCTACACCAATGCTGGGAAGTCGACGCTGTTCAACCGGCTGACACGGGCTGACGTGCTGGCCAAGGATATGCTGTTTGCGACGCTCGACCCGACCATGCGGTCTCTTGAGCTGCCCTCGGGACGTACCGTGGTGCTTTCCGATACGGTCGGGTTCATTTCCGACCTGCCGACACAGTTGGTGGCGGCGTTCCATGCCACCCTCGAGGAAGTCATTGAGGCCGACATCATTCTTCACGTCAGAGATATCGCGCATCGCGACAGCGAGGCGCAGAAGCGTGAAGTCGAATCGGTGCTTGTGGAACTTGGGCTGCGGCACGCGCGGCCTGTTGAGGTGCTGAACAAGACAGACCTGCTCGATGCGGAAACGCACGCGATGGTCCGCAACCGGGCCGCCCGGACCGAGGACAGCGTCGCAGTCTCCGCAGTGACGGGGGAGGGGTGTGAGGATCTGTTGCGGGTGCTGGATCGCCGCCTTGCGGAAAGCAGGCACGTTGTCGATATCGAGGTTAGCCTTGCCGACGGGGCGGCTCTGGCTTGGCTGTACCGTCATGGCGAGATTCTGGAGCGCCACGACGAGGGCATGTCGGCGCATATCGTCGTGGCCCTCGATGCCGACGATGAGGCTCAGTTTCGAAGCCGATTTCAGGACCCGAGAGTTTGAGTCTGGTGGTTGACCTGCCCGATTCGGACAAAGTCGTCGCAATCATTCGCGAGACCGCGGAACGCGATATCATTCCGCGGTTCCAGCGGCTGCAGCGGCACGAGGTGATGGAAAAGCATGCCGGTGAAGTCGTTACGATTGCCGATATCGAGGCCGAACGCAGGCTCTCGCGCCGTCTTCCAGAACTCGTTCAGGGATCGCAGGTTGTTGGCGAGGAGGCGGTAGCAAAGGATCCGGCGGTGCTTGACAGGTTGGTTTTGGGGGGGCCGGCGTGGCTGGTCGATCCGGTAGACGGAACCGGGAATTTCGCCGCTGGAAGCCCGGTCTTTGCGGTCATCGTGTGTTTTCTTGTCGATGGCAGGAGCCGGGCAGGCTGGATCCATGACCCGGTATCCGGCAACACGGCAATCGCATTTGAGGGGGAGGGGGCATGGTATGCGGGTCGGCGGCTGTCGGTCGGCCAGCCGGTCCCGATCGATGCGATGATCGGATCCCTGAACTACAGCTATTTTCCGCCCGATATGCGTGAGGCAGTGCGTCGGCGCGCCCGAACCTTCCGCCAACTCCGCACTTATCGATGCGCCGCGCACGACTATCTTTCGCTGGCCCGCGGCGATAAACATTTCTCGCTCTACCGGAGGCTCTGGCCCTGGGATCACGCGGCGGGAATTCTGCTGCTGCAGGAAGCGGGAGGCTACAGCGCCCGCCTGGACGGTCGACCGTACCGCGCCGGCGACCGAGTCGAGGGTCTGCTGTCGACCACGGATGTCCAATCGTGGGACGCGATCAAAAACTTCCTGCAGACTGCCTGACCGACGTTGAGATCGGCACGCAACGACTTTACGATGCGGCCGATTCCGCGACCCACCTTTCCGCAGCGTATTCCGGAGGACGAACGTTATGACCAAGGTTGCCTTCATCGGCCTTGGCGTCATGGGATATCACATGGCCGGGCATCTGAAGTCCGGCGGGCATGACGTCACCGTTTACAACCGTACCACCGAAAAGGCCGCGGCCTGGGTCAAGGACCATGGTGGTTCGAAGGCCACGACTCCGCGCGAGGCTGCGGCCGGTGCCGAGATCGTGTTTTCCTGCGTCGGCAATGACGATGACCTGCGAAGCGTCACCCTCGGTGATGACGGCATCTTTGCCGGAATGGGTGAGGGCACGATCATGGTCGACAACACGACGGCGTCCGCAAACGTAGCGCGTGAGCTCTACGGCCTTGCCAGGGACCGGGGCGTCGGGTTCATCGATGCCCCCGTGTCCGGCGGAGAGGCCGGTGCCCAAAACGGCGTGCTCACCGTCATGTGCGGCGGCGACGAGGACGTCTTCGATCGTGCGCTGCCGGTGATCGATTGTTATGCGCGCGCGGTGACGCTGCTGGGCCCGGCCGGATCGGGGCAACTGACCAAGATGGTCAATCAGATCTGCATTGCCGG
>JABAOD010006412.1_pt1 | contig 26765 bp, 16 predicted proteins | sample 7062151 | NCBI WGS metagenome assembly JABAOD01 (sample SAMN14538626, study PRJNA623070) | marine sediment metagenome | biome: marine biome [ENVO:00000428]; feature: marine pelagic biome [ENVO:01000023]; material: deep marine sediment [ENVO:00002113] | place: India: Gulf of Khambhat ... | reverse complement strand
CCAGCGCCGCCACCAGCGTCACCACCGATCCGGCGGAGAGAGCGGTGAGGATCAGCCCGGTGGCGCCGAAGAAGGCCAGGAAGAACACCAGCGTGCGGAAGGAGATGAGCGAGAGAACCGCCGCCGCTACACCGCCGGCCGCCCCGGCCGCCACCACCGCCTCGCCGGGATCGACCTCGAGGTCGACGTCCACATCGGCGTCCACATCGAGGTCGGCGTCGCCGCCGTCCCCGCCGAAGAACACGAAGAACAACAGGAACGGCCAGCCGATGATGGCTGCGAAGGCGTAGATGCCGATCATGTACCCCAAGCTACCCGGCCCCCGAATCCACCGCGATCGAATATCGGGCAGCTTGCCGGGATCGAAGGGTCCTCCGGCCCTTCCCAGGCCGAGAGAGGCCGAGCGACCTCCGCAGGTGGGGATCTCGAGAATCTCGACCAAGCCCCCGCACGCCAGAACCGCACACTCGCTCTCCACCAATGCGTCCTGCCGTAATAGAGTGTTATTGACCAAGAGCAGCTGGGAGCGCTGGAGGGAAGGAGCGTGGCTCGAGTAGCCGGCTCACGGGGGAATCGCGCCGAGAGTAGTCAACCCTTGGCCGGCCACTCTCGCTCCGGCAGCCGGAACGTCGAGCCTGCGGGGGAGCTCTTTCGTCGGAATCCGCCGGGAAGCAGAGGAAACTTCCGGCGCACTCAACCGGACGTCCCGGGAGCCCACCCGGCTCCGGCCCCTCTGCGCTTTGGCGCCCATCGCCGCCGAGGAACCCGCCGCCGGTCCCTGCTCGAACCCGGGCCCGCAAACTCGAGCTTCGCGATTTCGGAGCCAGCATGGGCCAAGGGCCTCCCCTCTCAAGAAAACACCGGGAGAAGCGGGCCGACGCCTGCACCTATGCGCCGATCGGCCGGAGGCCTGCCCTCTCCAACCGCTCGGTGGCGCCTCCGGCGAACAAAGGTCTCGTACGGCTTTCTGGGGGTGCTCATCTTCGCCGGAGGTTGCAGCGGCACCGCGACGCCTCTGACGTCTCAGCCACACGACACGAGCACCAGCTCGAGCCGGGTTGAGGCCACCGAGCAGCCACCGCCTCTGATCGGCACCAACTATTCGCACTACCGGGTGCAGAACTGCAGCATTCAGGAGACCGGGATCTTGCTGTCGTATCACGAACCGGGAGTCCGGGAGATAGTCAGGGAGCAGCTCGCCGACATGAGGCAAGGAGGTGTCGAAACGCTCAGATTGATCTTGTGGCACATGGACGACATCGGCACAAACCGCTGGGGCGTTGTTCCGTCGGCCGGAGGCAAGATCAACGAGCCCTATCGCACGAATCTCATCGACTTCTTGGAGGATGTCCGAGAAGCGAGATACCTCCGATTGACGGTCGCCCTCGCTCCAATGGGGCACAACATGCCTGAGGACCCGCGTAACAGCGACGCTCTCCTCGAACAGAATTGGCTGGTCATTGCAGATACTCGGGAGCTAGTGAAGGCGCATGGACCACCAGACACTCACATCGACCTGATGAATGAAGGGGCGCCGGCCGAATCGATGTCCGATGAGGCATTTCAAAGGAGACATGACTATCTGGTCACCGTGTACGACCGATACGTTGACTCATACGGACGCGATGATGTGACCATCTCAGCAATCCGGCCTGACCGTCTACGCAACGACACGACGGGTCGGAGACTCGAGAACTTGATCGACCTGATGGAGGCTTCTGGCGAGCGACCTCCGGCCTTCTTCGAGATCCACATCGAGTACTCAAACGAGGGGGCGCTGTACGGACTGGAGCTGGCAGATGAAATACTCGACGAACGTGAGTTCGACCAGCCGCTGATTATCGGGGAAACGGCCTACAACGACTCCGACGTCGCGGCCGCCATCGAGACCTTTCAGGAGAGCGGTCCAGATCGGGTGATTCTCGAAGTGATTCAATGGCCGAAGAGAGCAGAATCGGACTGCAAGGACATCTCGGAAGGACCTCCGTATCGAGTCGACGAGTACCTGAAGGCTCTCCGATCATGACGGCTGAACCCGTTCCCCGCCCCTCGATCCCACAACGTGAACCAAGGACGACAAGGAGCGGCCGCGTCGGCACCGACGGAAAACTCTTTGCCGCCGGAGGCGCACGGTTCGAGTTGCGAGGAGTGACCTACGGAACGTTCGCGCCACGGGCGGACGGGGCTCTGCTGCCTGAGCCAGAAGACCTAAGGCGTGACTTCGCCGCCATAGCAGGAGCCGGATTCACCGTCGCACGTATCTACGAGCCGCCGCCCAGAGACGTCCTGGAGGCCGCCGAGGAGTTCGGATTGAGGCTCCTCGTCGGTGCGCCAGATCCGGGCTGGCGCCATGTGCGCGGAGCTTCACCCGAGGTATTCAGACGTCTCGCTCGCAATGCTGGCGACCGAATCAAGGAGGTTGTCGATCGCCTTGGCGGCTCGGAGCAGGTATTCGGCCTAGTGGTAAGCAACGAGATCCCAGCAGACGTGGTGCGGTGGTTTGGCGCAGAACGCATAGCCCGTTCGGTATCGGATTTGATCGATGTTGCCAAGGATGCAGATCCAGACCTCCTTGTGACGTACGGCAACTACCCGACCACCGAGTACCTACCCCTCCACAACGTCGATTTCGTCATGTTCAACGTGTTCCTCGAGCACCCCGGCGCCTTCCGCAGCTATCTGACGCGGCTTCAACATCTTGCCGGGGATCGCCCGTTGGTGATGGGAGAGATCGGAATGAATGCCGGCGGTGACACTGAGGCCGGTGCGAAGCTCCAAGCCGAATGCCTTGACTGGCAGTTGGCGACCTCGATCGAGCGCGGTGCCGGCGGCATGTGTGTGTTCTCGTGGACGGACGATTGGTGGGTCGGCGGCTCCCCAGTTGCTGGATGGAACTTCGGTCTCACCCGTGCCGATCGGAGTCCTCGCCCGGCACTCGACGTAGCCACGAGGTGGAATCGTCGGACGGTCCGCGATCTCGAATTCGACTGGCCCGCTGTCAGCGTCGTCGTCTGCGCCCATAACGCTGCCGCCACTCTCGATGAGTGCCTGAGGCATTTGTGTGCCCTCGACTACCCGAGTCTCGAGGTGATCGTGATCGACGATGGATCGACCGACGACACTGCCGCAATAGCGCGCAGCCATCCGCTCGCTCGAGTCGTTTCGCTCCCCCACGGTGGGCTATCAGTCGCCCGGAACGTGGGTGCCGAGCTCGCCTCCGGTGACGTGGTCGCATACCTCGACAGCGATGCCTTTCCCACCGCCGAATGGCCCTACTTCCTCGCCCTTGGGTTCGACAGCCCAGCCGTAGCTGGGGTAGGGGGCCCGAACCTCCCGCCGCCAACCGCCTCACTTGCTGCTCATGCGGTCGCTTCGTCACCGGGAGGCCCGATCCATGTGATGCTCTCAGACGAAAAGGCCGAGCACATTCCAGGGTGCAACATGGCGTTCTGGAGGGACGTCATCTTCGAGGTCGGAGGTTTCGATCCCATCTACACAGTGGCCGGAGACGACGTGGATTTCTGTTGGCGAGTATTGGATCGAGGCTGGGACATCCGTTTCCATCCGGGGGCAATGGTCTGGCATCACCGCCGCAACGGGATAGGCGCGTACCTCAGGCAGCAGCGCGGCTACGGAAGGAGCGAGGCGCTGCTGGAGGCTCGCCATCCGAGCCGGTTCACATGGGCGGGGACGGCGCGTTGGTCTGGCCGCATCTACAACGGGCGCCCCGCCTCAACGCTCCGACAGAGTATCTACAGGGGTAGCTACGGCACGGCTCCCTACCAATCCGTATATGGGTCCGGCGGCCGACTCGTTGACCTCCTGCACCAGCTTGGTGTGCCCTTTGCGGCTCTGCTCCTCGCCACGCTTCCGCTCACCGCCCTGTGGATCCGGGCGGCTCTTCCTGGCTTGCTGGCAGCTGCTTTCCTTCTCTTGCTCGGTATTCACGATGCCGGCTCGGCGCGCGCGGCTCATGACCACCGCAGCAAGCGGACGAAATACCGCATCTGGGTGGCGGCTATGCATCTCCTCCAGCCTCTGGCGCGCACGGGCGCCCGCCTTTCGCAGCGGAGAATCGCCCGAGGCGACCTACCCGCGCCGGAGGGCCTCCCGGTGCCCATCGTCCGACAGAAGGGCGGTGTCCTAGAGCTTCCCCGAGACAGGCCACGCGCCCTTCTCGTGGCTGCGGTCGCAGCATGGCTCCGCCAGGCCGGCCTCCGGGTCACCGAACCCACCGGATGGGAGCCCTACGACGCGCGCCTGGCCGCCTCGAGCCTCGTCTACGGAGATCTGGTAACCAGCTCGCATCCAGAACACGTGATTCAGCTTCGAGTGCGACGTCGCCTGCGACGCAGAGCCCTGCTCGCATTCGCGGCCCTTGCGCTCCTCGCTTCCCTTGTCTCGGGCCACCTGGCTCTCATCACCCTAGGAGCTGCTGTGGCGGAGGGAGCGCGGGGTTGGTGGAGGAGCGGACCGTTGGTCCGCCGGGCCCTGATCAACGCTTCGGCCGTCGGAGGAGGAGGCGAGTGAGGAGAACCATCGTCCTGTATCTCCCGCGAGCTCTCCGCTACTTGCGACCCTACCGGTGGCTGCTCGGCGTAACTGTGATACTCACCATCATCGGATCAGGCCTGGCGTTGGCGGCACCCTGGCCGCTCGCACTACTCGTCGACAACGTTCTTGTGGGTGGTGAACCACCGGCGCTGATCGCGCAGCTCTTCGGAACCCAGCCCGGTCGCCTGATCATCGTTGCGGTCATCGCCGGATTCGTCGTGACGCTGCTCACCAACGCAGTCAGCGTGGCAGACGTATCAGCCCAAGTGCGCCTGGAACAACGAATGATTCTCGACCTCCGGAGCGACCTTCTCGCTCACGTACAGCGCCTCTCGCTCGCCTTTCATGAAGATCAGCGCAAAGGGGCGCTGATGTTCGCCATCAACAACCAGGCTTCCGCCGTGGGAGAAGTCGTCACTTCTCTACTTCCCCTCGCGCAGGCCGCGTTCACCCTCGCCGGTATGTTCTTGATCGCCTTCGCGTTGTCCCCAATCCTCGCCCTCGTCTCGTTGACCATCGTCCCCTTTGTCTATTCCTTCACCGGCGTCTACGGAAGGCGCATCGAGCCTCGGCTTCGACGGGTTCGTGACTTGGAAGGATCGAGCCTGTCGATCGTTCACGAGGCGATGGCCATGATGCGCGTCATTGTCGCCTTCGGCAGAGAGCGCCACGAGCACCGGCGATTCACCAGGCAAGGAAGGGAGGCCGTGGAAGGCCGCATCAACGTCACCGTGGCCCAGACTGCCTTCTCGCTCGGCGTCAACGTGCTGACTGCGGCGGGCACAGCACTCGTCCTCGGGATAGGCGCCTACCAGGTTCGCGCCGGCACTCTCACCATCGGCCAACTCCTCGTAGTGCTCAGCTACATTGCGGCCGTCTACCAGCCTCTTGAGCAGATCAGCGGCACCATTGCGCGACTTCAGGAACGTCTGATCGCCCTGGAGGCGGCGATCGACCTGCTCGATCGCGAGCCTGAGGTCCAGGATCCCCCCAACGGACGGGTCCTGGATCGATGTCAGGGGAGGATCGAGTTCGAAGGCGTGCACTTCAGCTATCGCGAGCGGCAAAGGACTCTGGCCGACATCTCGTTCGAGGTGGGACCAGGCAAGACCGTGGCGATAGTGGGCCCTACCGGCGCAGGAAAGAGCACTTTGGTGAGCTTGATTCCGCGTTTTTTCGATCCGCAGCAGGGTCGGGTCCTCCTCGATGCGGTCGACGTTCGAGAAATCGGCCTGGAATCTCTGAGACGTCAGACGAGCATCGTCCTTCAGGAACCGCTTCTGTTCAGAGGCACCATCAGGGACAACATCCGCTATGGACGCCTGGACGCCAAGGACGAAGAGATCATCACCGCCGCCAAGAATGCCAACGCGCACGCCTTCATCGAGGCGCTGCCTGCCAAGTATGAGACAGTCGTCGGCGAGGGAGGAGCGAAGCTCTCGGGGGGCGAGAGGCAACGTATTGCAATCGCACGAGCCTTCTTGAGGGACGCGCCCATCCTCATCCTCGACGAGCCAACCTCGTCAGTCGACTCCCGCACCGAGATTGCCATCCTGGATGCCCTGAAGGGTCTCGCCCACGGGCGGACCACGTTCTTGATTGCTCATCGCCTTTCCACTGTTCGGGACGCAGACGAGATCCTGGTACTGAACGGAGGACGCATCATCCAACGCGGCATCCATGAGCAATTGGCCGGGAGTCCCGGCCTCTACCAGCAGATGTATCAGGCCCAGATGGGGACCGAGCCCGACACGGTGCAAGCGTCTGATGGCCGAGCTTGGAAGTCCGCGGAGATGAGATCGCTCCCAACCGACCGAGAGGAAGTAGACCTCGCCCAAGGCGCCTCACCCACGTGGGCAGCCGCCAGCACCACCTACCCGGGTCTCTCACCTCCTCGTGATAGGCCGAACGGAGAGAACCCCCTGGCGGCTGCGCCTTCCACCACCGCCGATACCACCAACCCAGACGGCGATCAGGGCTCCAGCGCCACGCCGCTCCTGCTGACGGAAGGGCTGCCAGGCCCGATCGATCCGCAGCGGCCCAAGATTGTGATCCTCGGCATGATGAGCCGCGTGCCGGTTGCAGGTGTCATCTGGCAGACCCTGCAGTACATCCTTGGTTTCGAGCGCCTCGGGTTCGACGTGTACTACGTCGAGGCTCACGCCCGGACTCCTTCGATGCTGATGGAGAACCAAGACGACGACAGCACGATGCTGGCGGCCAACTTCATCAAACGCGTGATGGGTCGCTTCGGTTTGGATCGCCGCTGGGCCTTCCATGCCCTTCACGCCGACGGCAAGGTCCACGGGATGGACAGCCAAGCCCTCTCCCGCCTCTACAGAGACGCCGCAGCAATCATCAACCTACACGGAGCCACGGTTCCACGGCCCGAGCACGCAGCAGGCGGGCGACTGGTCTACCTCGAGACAGACCCGGTACAACTCCAGATCGAGCTACACGACGGTTGCCGAGAGACGATCGAGTTCCTCGAACCTCACGCCGCCTTCTTCACCTTCGCTCAGAACTACGGCAAACCGGGTTGTCTGCTTCCCGTATCCGACCGATTCGTGTTTCACGCGACTAGACAGCCATTGCTGGTGGATGTGTGGTCGCAGCACATGGTGCCGACGGGCCCGGCATTCACGACGATTGCCAACTGGCACCAACCATGGCGGACGGTCAGGTTCCAGGGAGAGATCTACCACTGGTCCAAGGACCTTGAGTTTCGTCGATTCATCGATCTGCCAGGTCGTACCCAGCGACCATTGGAACTCGCACTGGCCGGATGCGACGAGGACGACAAGCGCCTTCTCGAACAGCACGGCTGGATCTTGCGGGACGGCTTCGAACTCTCCCTCGACCTCGATAGCTACCGGCAGTACATCCAAGGTTCGTTCGGCGAGTTCACGGTCGCCAAGGACCAAAACGTACGAATGCAAAGCGGCTGGTTCAGCGACCGGAGTGCCGCCTACCTGGCTGCCGGGCGGCCCGTGGTCACCCAGGACACGGGATTCGACAGCGCACTGCCGACCGGACGGGGCCTCTTTTCATTCAATACGCTGGAGGAAGCAAGGGATGCCCTCGACGAAGTCGCCGCTGCGTACTCGGTGCACCACCTAGCCGCCCAGGAGATAGCGCACGAGTACTTCGCTCATGACGTCGTCCTGCGCAGCCTCCTCGATCGTATCGGCCTGACGGTTGGGCATCCGGGGATGCCCACCCAGACCACTTCCATCCCAGCGTCCGAGATCGAAGTGTTCCCCGCCGATCTCGACATTACTCCCGTCTCCAAGCGACCCCTCCAACTGCAGCCGGAAACAGTACGGCGCGTCATGGACCAACCACCAATAGCCTCCGGCCCAGGAAAGATCGCAGCCCCCGAAGCCAGCGTCGTGGTCGTCACCTACGAGAACATGGTTCTGACCCGGCTCTGCCTCGAGACGGTTCTCGGCCTCACCACGGCACCGCCCTATGAGCTCATCGTCGTCGACAACGGTTCGAGAGATGCCACGTTGCCCTACCTCGAGGGCCTGGCCGAGCGGCACGCCAACGTTCGGGTGATCGCCAACCGCAACAATCTCGGCTTTGCACGGGCCGCCAATATGGGACTCGCTGCAAGTTCGGGGCGCATCCTCGTTCTGATGAACAACGACACGATCGTGACTCCGGGCTGGCTCGCGAGACTTGCCCGGCACCTGAGTGACAGCACAGTCGGGCTGGTGGGACCCACGACCAACAACGCTCCCAACGAGGCTCGCATACCCGCCCACTACAAGACGTTTGGCGAACTCATGGCATTCGCCGACGGTAGAGACAACGAGATGCGCGCGAACGATATGGATCGAATCACCATGTTCTGCGCCGCCCTTCGGCGGGATGTCTACGAGAGCGTCGGACCGATCGACGAGCTATACGCCGTCGGCATGTTCGAGGACGATGACTACTCCCTGCGGGTTCGCCTGGAGAAATACCGCATCGTGTGCGCGGAGGACGTCTTCGTTCACCATTTCGGCGAAGCCACCATCGGAGCCCTGTTCTCGACCGGCGAGCACCACCGCATCTTCGAGACAAACCGTCAGCGCTTCGAGACGAAGTGGAACACGAGTTGGAAACCTCATCAAAGACGTCCGGACCCGGAATACGAGCAACTACGGGAGCGCCTCCGGAAGATGGTGGCCAAACGAGTGCCCCCGGGGGGGCGCGTTCTCGTGGTCAGCCAGGGTGATGATCAACTTCTCTTGATCGATCGACGCCGAGCGTCCCATTTCCCAGCAATGGCCGACGGCACCTACACCGGAGCGCACCCAGCCGACAGCAAAGAGGCGATCGACCAGCTAGAAGCCGCCCGCGGATCAGAGGTCATCTACTTCGTCGTACCGGAAACCTCGGCCTGGTGGCTCGAACACTACGGTGGCTTGACCCGTTATCTCGAAAACCACGGAAGGCGAATCGTCGCTGACGCCGATACCGGAGTGATCTACCGCCTCGCTTCAACCCCGGATTTGGTGAGCTCGACTGGCGACAATCCACAACCTCGACGCGCCCCAAGGCAGTGATGGGACGGTCCGGGGACTCGATTGTCGTCTCGGGGGCTCTTGCCCGGCGTCCCGCTCACGGAGGACATGCTTGGGTCTTCCTGCACTGGATCCTCGGCTTCGCACAACTCGGCTTCGATGTGACGTTCGTCGACCGGCTCGAGCCCGAACTCTGTGTCGACGAGTCCGGCCGCAACTGTCCGCCCCAGCACTCGGTGAACTGGCGTTACCTGTCGGACACCCTCGCCGCGTGTGGTCTCCGGGGCTGCTTCGCTCTACTCGTGGGAGACTCGACGCTTGGAATGAGTCGGGCCGAGGTCAGTCGCCGGATCGCTGACGCCACCGCGCTCTTCAATGTCAATGGCTACCTGCAAGACGAGGACCTGACCGGGAGCGCGAGGAGGCGTGTCTTCGTCGACATAGACCCTGGTTTTGGGCAGATGTGGTACGAACTCGGCCTCGTCGACCTCTTCTCACACCACGACGCCTTCGTCACTGTCGCCACGAACCTCGGCCAACCAGACTGCCTCGTCCCGACCGCCGGTCTCGATTGGGTGACGACCCTGCCGCCTGTGGTTCTCGACCACTGGCCGGCCCGACCGGCCGGGCACTCGAAACTGACGAGCGTGATGACATGGCGAGGGCCGTTCGACTCGGTGACCTACCAACAGAGACGCTTCGGGCTCCGCGTCCACGAGTTCCGCCGCTTCATCGATCTGCCAACTCTCACGAAAGCAGAGTTCGAGCTGGCCCTGCGCATCGATCCTGCCGACCATCGAGATCGTGCCCGACTCGCGGCCCGCGGATGGGGCCTGGTAGATCCCGGCGAAGTTGCAGACACAACAAGGAGGTATCGCCGATACATACAGGAATCTTGGGCCGAATTCCAGGTCGCCAAGAACATCTACGTCGATAGCGCCAGCGGCTGGTTCAGCGATCGCAGCGCCTGTTACCTGGCCAGTGCGAAGCCGGTGCTCGCCCAGGACACGGGCTTGAGTCGCGTCCTCCCGGCTGGAGAGGGCCTGGTCACCTTCGGTACCCTCGATGAGGCCATCACCGGTGTCGAGGACCTGCTCCATCGCTACGAACAGCACCGGCGGGCGGCCAGGCGTCTAGCCGAAAGCCATCTCGACGCTCGGATCGTGCTCTCAAACCTGCTCACCGCCCTGAACATCGACCACGAACCGGCCCGCACCGGCGATGCAGACGGCCTTTCAATACCAGGAATTCGCCATGGCATCTGAGCCTCTCCGAAGACTGAACTGGGGCTGCGGCAACGCCGGAGTTCCCGGTTGGGTGAATTCGGACCTCAAGGAAGGCCCCCTGATCGACATCACCGCAGACATCCGCGGTGGGCTTCCCGTTGCGGATCAGAGCTTCGATTACGTGGTCAGCGTCCATGCTCTGCCAATGATCCCTTATCGAGATCTCGTACCCGTCCTCGGGGAGCTCCGCAGGGTTCTCAAGGAGGGTGGCGTCCTACGCCTGGCACTGCCAGATTTGGATCGTGCCATTTCTGCGTATCAGCGCGGCGACCGTTCGTACTTCCTGATACCCGATACTGAGGTCGAGAGCCTTGGCGGGAAGCTCGTCGCGCAGATGCTCTGGTATGGCTGGTCGACGACCCTGTTCACCGCCGACTTCATCGAGGAGCTGCTCCGCAAGGCAGGATTCCAGCGAATCGAGCACTGCGCGTACCGAATGACGAGCAGTCCTTGGCCGGACATCATCGAGCTCGACGACCGGGAGGAGGAGAGCCTGTTCGTCGAGGCGTTCCGGTGACCCGGTGAGCACCATCGTCGTCGCCGGGGCCCTGGCAAACAAACCGGACAACGGTGGAGAGGCGTGGGTCCGGCTGAGCTGGATCATCGGCCTTCAGCGCCTTGGCTTCGATGTTCTGTTCCTAGAGGAGATCGACCCGGCGACCTGCGTTGATTCGTCGGGCCGGCCAGCGAACTGTATGGATTCGCGCAATCTCGCCTACTGGCGAGAGGTCACCGACAGCTTCGGCCTGACAGGGTCGTCGGCCCTCGTTGCAGATAGCGCAGTGTTTGGTATGAGCAGGGCGGAGCTCGATGATCGCGCCTTGGATGCGGAGCTGCTGGTCAACATCTCGGGAAATGCCGAGGTCCGGGGGGTCCTCACTCGCATTCCGCGCCGTGTCTTCCTCGATCTCGACCCGGGCTATACGCAGTTCTGGCATGCGCAGAGGACCTTCGGCGGGCGGTTGGCGGACCACACGCACTTCTTCACCGTTGGGCTCGAGGTCGGCCGAGAGGACTGTCTCGTACCCACCAGTGGGATCGACTGGCGGCCGATCGACCGCATTGCGGTGCTCGATGAGTGGCCCCGCATCTCCCCCGCCGAGCAGGTCCGATTCACGACCATTGCCAGCTGGCGAGGCGGCCACGGGCCCATCCTGCACCAGGGGAGGACCCTGGGTCTCAAGGCTCACGAGTTCCGGCGCTTCGCCGGGCTACCTCGTATGTTGGACGCGCGATTCCAGATCGCGTTGGACATCCATCCCGGCGATGCGAACGACCGGCAAATGCTGCTCGACAACGGATGGGAACTGGACGATCCACGGATCGTTGCGAGAACTCCTGAGGCATTCCGTACCTACGTGCAGAGGTCCGGCGCCGAATTCGCGGCCGCGCAGGGCATCTACGTCGAGACCAGATCGGGATGGTTTGCAGATCGGACCGTGCGCTATCTGTGCAGCGGCAGGCCGGCCCTCGTCCAAGATACCGGCTTCAGCCGGCACTATCCGGTCGGTAGCGGCCTCCTGACATTCCGCACGATGGAGGAGGCAGCCGTCGGGGTCGAAATGATCGTTCGCAACTACGAGCAGCACTGTGAGGCTGCACGGGACATCGCCGAGGCCCATTTCGACTCGGATCGAATCCTGTCGGATTTCATCGAAGCCCTCGGGGTCTCGCCATGAGCTCGCCTTCATTCGACCCCCTGCGAATCGTGTTCAGCGGAATGGTGGCATCCGTCCCAGGACTTGGCGGAGCCACCTGGGCCACTCTGCAATGGCTGCTAGGGCTGCAGGGCCTCGGTCACGACGTATACCTGGTCGACCAAGTGGGTGCCGACCAACTCCGCCCGGCAGGGACCACGCTCGCCGACTCGCAGAACGCGGCCTACTGCCGGCAGGTCATGGTCCGGTTCGGGTTGGAGGACCGCGCCAGCCTGGTTCTAGCCGGAAGCCGTGAAACGGTCGGGGTGGAGCTCGATCGGCTGCTCGACATCGTTCGGAGTGCCGACCTACTCATCAATGTCGCTGGCGCCCTTCGCCATGACCTCGTCACAGAGATCCCCGTGCGCGCCTACCTGGATCTCGATCCCGGGTTCGTCCAACTGTGGCACGAGATCGAAGGTATCGACATGGGCCTCGAAGGCCACACCCATTTCGTGACGGTCGGCCTCCTGGTCGGCGCTCGTGACTGCGGGGTTCCGGTCTTGGGTCGTGCCTGGATCACGACGCCGCCCCCTGTGGTCCTCAAGCACTGGCCCGTCCCTGACGGCCCGACAGAAGATGCGCTCACCACAGTGGCAAACTGGCGTAGCTACGGCTCCATCGAGCACGGGGGCGTGCTGTATGGTCAGAAGGCTCACGCCCTCAGAACGCTCATTGAGCTTCCCCGGGCCACACCTACCCGTTTCCGCCTGGCGCTTCGGATCCACCCAGATGAAGTACGCGACCTCGGTGCACTGCGGGCCAATGGTTGGGAGTTGGTAGATCCCGCACAAGCGGCAGGGACGCCGGATCTGTACTGGCGGTTTGTGAGGAGTTCGATGGGTGAGTTCGGAATTGCCAAGAGCGGGTACGTCGCCTCGCACTCCGGGTGGTTCAGCGACCGCAGCGCCTGCTATCTCGCCTCCGGCCGGCCGGTGCTGGCCCACGACACCGGGTTTGGGCGAGTGCTGCCTACCGGCGAGGGCCTCTTCGCGTTCACGACGGCAGCCGACGTCTTGGCAGGAATCGACCGGATTCACAGCGACTACCAGGGCCAGCGCTTCGCAGCGCGCGAGATCGCTGAAGCTCACCTCGAGTCGGGGCGCGTGATCGGACGCCTCCTGGAAGAGCTGGGCGGAACCCGGGTGAGCAGACCCTCGGTCACCCCATGATGTCGCGTTCACCGGCCACCGACGAGATGCTGAGAGCGGTGCTCGAGCCGCAGCTCCGCAGCAGCTTGGCCACCTCGGTGAGGATCAGTCGAATAGAGAGGAAACCCTTCGCGTACGCGACCAGCTGCGCCATCGAAGAACTGGAGGTTCACATCGATCGGATGGATCCGGTCCGGATGCTGTTCAAGGACTTAGCCGTCGGTTCAGGCGTCGGTAGCAGCGCCCGGAGCAGACCGGACTTCATGTACGACCCTTCGCGAGAGATCGCAATGTATCGCGACGTCCTCGACCCGACAGAGCTGGGAACCGCGGTGCCCTTCGCCTGGGTCTTGGACGACGACGCATCGCGGCACTGGCTCTTCCTGGAGCATGTGCGAGGAGACCTACTGTGGCAGATTGGCGACCTCGAGTCATGGAAAGAGGCAGCGCGCTGGCTCGGACGATTCCATCGGCACCCAGCGCTCCAGCGCCGCGCTGCCACCGTCCAACTACTCCATCGGGACGCGGCCCACCACCGCCGATGGTTGCAGCGTGCCCGCCAACTGCGGCCGCACGAACCGGCGATGAGCTCGATCGCGGCTGCGTACGAACTGGCCCTCACCCGGCTCGGGCGACTACCCATCACCCTTGTCCACGGCGAGTTTTATCCCTCCAACATAGTCGTCAGGCGGGAGCAGGATCCGCATGTGATCTGCCCGGTCGACTGGGAGCTGGCGGGACTGGCGCCGGGTGTCATGGACCTGGCGGCTCTGGTGAGCGGATGGGAAGAGGCGCAGGAGGTCTTGCTGATCGAAGCCTATCGGGAAGGTTTGGAGCTGCGAGGCGCCGCACCATCGATAGAAGACCTCACACGTTCGGTGTGGTGCTCTCGGCTGATCCAGTGTGTCCAATGGATAGGCTGGTCGGATACCTGGACCCCTCCCGCGGAACACGCACAAGACTGGCTCAGCGAGGCGATCAGTCTGTCCGATAGGTTGACGTCGTGAGTCGCCGCTACTTGATCGTCAACGCCGACGACTTCGGCCGCAGCCCGGGGATCAACCGCGGCGTCATCCGGGCCCATGAGCGTGGCATTGTGACATCCGCCAGCCTGATGACTCGCTTTCCGAGCAGCCCCGAGGCCGCTTCATATGCCCTGCATGCAGACCGCCTCAGCCTTGGCCTACACGTCGATCTCGGTGAGTGGGTATGGCGGGACGGGGTATGGTCGCCGGTGTACACAGTGGTACCGACCGATGATGCCGAAGCCGTAGAAGCAGAGGTCATGCGCCAGCTCGACAGCTTCTTGAGCATGGCGCAAAGACCACCGACCCACCTCGATTCGCATCAACACGTCCACCAGTCTGAGCCCGTCCGATCAGCCCTCGTTCAGGCAGCAGAGCGACTGGGTGTGTCTCTACGTAACCAGGGGCCCATCCGTCACTGTGGCAACTTCTACGGCCAGGACGCTCGCGGTACTCCTCATCCGGAACTGATCGCCGTCGATTCGCTCATATCAATCCTGCGGAACCTACCGACGGGAGTGACGGAGCTCGGCTGTCACCCTGGCGTGTGGCCGGAAACTGAATCGACCTACGGACCAGAGCGACCGATCGAGCTGGAGACCCTCTGCAACCCGTCGTTGCGAGAGGTGATCAAGACGGAGTCGATCATCCTCACCTCCTTTCGAGAGCTGACACAACTTGACGTCAACTGCCACGAGCCCGCAACGGGCGCGACGGATAGAATCGCGGACCCGAGGCTCTCCTGGGGGTCGCCTTGCCGGTAGCCATTGCAGGAATGCATCGATCCGGAACCTCGATGGTGGCACGCCAGCTCATGCTGGCAGGCCTGGAGTTGGGCCCGGAGGAGGAGCTCACACCGCCGGGTCCCGATAGCCCATTGGGCTTCTGGGAGCACATCGCGTTCAGGGAGCTCAATGACGAGGTTCTGGCCGAGCTCGGCGGAGGGTGGGACCGGCCGCCCGACCCATCACCGGGATGGGAGCTGGGTGCAGATATGGCCGGCCTTCGCGGCAGTGGCGAAGCCCTCGTGGCCAGATTCGAGGGATCCGAGCCGTGGGGATGGAAAGACCCCCGCAGCAGCCTGACGATTCCCTTTTGGGCCAACCTTGTCCAAGACCTGAGGGTCATTGCCTGTGTCCGCAACCCGCTCGAGGTAGCCGTTTCGCTTCGGCACCGGGCGATGTGCTCCTACGCCCTCTCCTTCGACCTGTGGATGACCTACAACCTCGCCTTGCTCACGCCGACCGAGGGGGTCCGTCAGGTCTTCACCCACTACGACTCCGCATTTGCCTCACCAAACGAACTCGATCGGCTATGCGAGTTTGCCTCGCTCGAGCCGACTGTTGCGGCCCGGCAAGAGGCTCTTGCTTTCGTTGCACCATCCCAACGTCGCCGGTGGTACACCCTGCGCGACATGCTGGATCTCGACGTCCCGGCAGACGTGATCGACCTATACCTGCATTTGTGCGAACAAGCTGGATGGTCACCGCGTGAAGTGTCGGAGCCACCGGAGCCCGAGAACCGGAAGCCCGACCCAGCCTGGAAATCCATGAGCCGCCAAGTCGGCCGCCTCGATCAGGTCCTCCTCAGACGCGGGTCTCAGAGAGAGGCTATCGACGAGATCGCTGCCCAGCTGAGTCAGATGGAAGGAGACAACCGAGTTGCCGTTGAGGGCCTTACATCCCAGGTAGAGGACTTCACGCGACAAATGACCCAAGCTTTGCGGGCCATCATGATGCGGACCGAGGAGCTGGAAGCCGACCTGCGCGACCTGGTTGACGATGCCCGTGACGACAACGCACCCGAACCAACCGCAGACGAGCGGGCTTACAGCCAGGCCGTTGCCGCCGTCCGCCGCACCGCACGAGACGTCCTTCCGCTGGATGCGAACGTTCTCGTGGTGAGCAAGGGAGACCCCCGGCTGCTACGCCTCGGCGGCCGACGCGTCTCGCATTTCCCGCAGGGGCCCGACGGCCGATACGCCGGTTACCACCCATCCGGAGACACGGCGGCCGTCGCCCACCTCGAAAGTATGCGAGCCGGCGGTCTCGATCACCTCGTGATCCCAGCAGCCTCTCAGTGGTGGATGGATCACTACAAGGGCTTCGCCCGGCATCTCAAGAGCCGCTACCGGCAGCTCTACTCGGACGACGCCTGCACCGTGTTTGCCCTGACGGCCCCGGAATCTCCCGGGGCGCTGGCAACCATCGAGGACGTTCTCACGGAGCTACGAGCCGCCGGCGGCCGTGAACCGATGGTGCTCGATCTGACGGAAGGATCGGACCTGGCCGACGCCCTCCCCACACGAAACTCCTTCTCGCCGCCGAGCCCGAACGCGCCCCTGCCCTATCTCAGCAGCACCATCGACGTGGTGGTCGCCAGGCACGATGATCCCGATCGGCTTCGCGACGCAGAGCGCGTGGCCGCCAAGATCTTGGTGGTCATTGAAGCGGCCGACCTGTTCACGGGTCCCGCGAGCGTCAAATGGGTTGGCGAAACGCAGCGAGCCCGCCTGCCCTCCGTCTCCATCGTCGTTCCCTGCTACAACGGCCTACGGCTCACAGAGGCATGTGTCCGGGCCCTACTCGAGACCGTGCCGGAGTGGCTGCCCAGCGAGATCGTCTTCGTTGACGACGCTTCCACCGACGGCACCAACGAGTTGCTCAGCGCCACGGCAGCAATGGACCAGCGAGTCACCGTGCTTCGCAACAGCCGCAACCGTGGATACCTGTATTCGGTCACGCGCGGAAGTGAGAATGCGACCGGCGAGGTTCTCGTCTTCCTCAACAACGACACGGTCCCGCTGTCCGGCTGGCTCACACCGACGCTGGCTCTCTTTCGGGCATACAACGACGTGGGAGCCGTAGGTGGACGGCTGGTCTATCCGGACGGCAGACTCCAGGAGGCCGGGGGCGTCATCTTCCGGGATGGCACACCCGCCAAGGTCGGGTACGGGCACCCCAACCCAGACGACCCTCGCTACACGTACGTGAGGAACATCGACTACTGCTCAGGAGCGTTCCTCGCCACTCCGCGAGGGCTCTTCCAGGATCTCGGCGGCTTCGACCCCGCCTACGACCCGGGCTACTTCGAAGACGTCGACTACTGCTTCTCGCTGCGGAAGAACGGCTATCGAGTCGTCTACCAGCCGGACAGCGTGATCGTTCACGTAGAGGGCGGCACAGCAGGATTGGATGCGACCCGCGGCTTCAAACGGCATCAGAAGCTCAATGAGAGCGTCTTCCGGGAGCGGTGGGCGAATGCCCTCAAGGAGCGGCCACCAAGACCTGATCGGGAAGAAGACATACCGGATGTGGCGATCACCTCGCCGCCCGTCTCGGCGGAGCACAAACGATGATCCGCCGGAACGCCCTCGTCGGCGGATACGACGCACCCCGCCACGACCGCGACAGCGGATCGCAGCGGATCCGTCATCACATCGAATTCCTCCAGGAGGCGGGCTGGACCGTGACGTACCTGGGTACCAACGGAAGGGGGACACCTCGATACGTGCGCGAACTGGAACAGAGTGGAGTTGCCGTCTACGCATGGGGCGACGAGCGCTTCGACCGCCTCGTTGAAGTGAGCCACTTCGACGTCGCCCTACTGTCATTCTGGCCTGTTGCGGAGCTTTGTCTGCCCTTGCTACGCCGTCTCTCACCTTCGACCCGAGTCATCGTGGATTCCGTCGACCTCCATTTCCTCCGCAATCTCCGGCGCTATTTCAACGACTTCGATCTGGGAGCAAGTCATGCTTCACACCACAGGCTCGACGTCGACTATGGCGCCGACGTGGCGGCTGAGCTCAACGTGTACGCGGCTGCGGACGCCGTGCTCACGGTCTCGGAGAAGGAGGCATCCCTGGTGGCCGATCTCCTCGGTCCCGGCCATGCACATCCCGTTCCGGATACGGAGGAAACGCCCGACTTCGCTGCAACGCTCGCCGAGCGAGAGGGCGCCTTGTTCGTGGGAAGCTACCGCCACGACCCGAACGTGGACGCAGCCGGCTACCTCCTCGCCGAGGTCTGGCCGCGGGTGGCAGATGCCGCTCCCAACCACGTCCTGCGCGTGGTCGGGGACGGGATGCACAAGGTGACGCCGGGCTACTCGCTTGCCAGCAATCCGGTGATTCCGGTCGGCTGGGTTCCCGACCTGACCCCGTACTTCAGCCGTTCACGGGTCACCCTCGTGCCGCTCCGCTACGGTGCAGGCACCAAGCGGAAGCTCCTCCAAGCACTTCTGGCCGGCACACCCACGGTGGCCACCAGGGTTGGTGTCGAGGGACTCGGTCTCGCGGACGGGAATGGAGTCCTGATCGCGGACGGCCCAGAGGCCTTTGCCGAAGCCACCGTGCGGCTCCTCACCGATGATGACCTCTGGGCGCAGGTCGCCAGGAGAGGACGTGCCAGAGTTGCGGCCGCTCACACCCGCCAAGTGGCGCGTGACCGACTGCTGGGGATCGTGGACGAGGTCTTGAACCGTCCTCCTCGGCCGGCGTTGCTGCCGGACACCAATGTCGAACGCTATCAGCAACGCCTCCTGTCGCAGGAACGCCGCCGGATCCAGAGCGGCCTGCGTGACCTCGTGCGCAGGGAGGTCCCGCGCGGAAGCCGTGTGCTGATCGTCAGCAAAGGAGATCCAAGCCTCGTCGACTTGCCCGGATGGAGCTGCAGCCACTTCCCCAGCAACGACGGTGGCGAGTATGCGGGTCACCACCCGGCCGATGGAGAGACGGCCGTCGAGCTTCTTCGGAAACAGGCAGATGCCGGCTACCTCGTCCTACCAGATTGGACCCGCTGGTGGCTGGACCATTACGACCAGCTTCGCCGCTACCTCGAATCCAGCAGCGAGCTGGTGGCCGACCGTCCCGGCGTTGGCATGGTCTTCGCCCTTCGGCCAACGCCTCCGAAGTCCGCGCGGATCACCGCCGACACCATCCGGATTGGGCCCAGGCTTCCCGCGGAAGACCCCGCGGCCCGGGACCAGCAAGACGTCCGGCTGATCGCCTTCTTCCTGCCCCAGTTCCATCCGATACCGGAGAATGACCGTTGGTGGGGGCCAGGCTTCACGGAGTGGACAAATGTGACCAGGGCGGGGCCCCTGTTCCCCGGCCACTACCAACCGCACCTGCCGGCCGATCTCGGCTTCTACGACTTGCGGCTGCGCGAGACTAGAGCCGCCCAGGCGGACCTGGCGCGGCGCTACGGCATCTCTGCCTTCTGCTGGTACCACTACTGGTTTCACGGCACCCGATTGTTGAGCGAGCCCTTCGACGATGTCCTCGAATCCGGCCAGCCCGACTTTCCGTTTGCGCTCTGTTGGGCCAACGAACCCTGGTCAAGGCGGTGGGACGGAGGAGAGAACGATGTGCTCCAACCACAGGCCTACAGCGTCGACGACGATCGCAACCACATTCGGGCACTATTGCCGGCACTCGCCGACTCCCGCGCCTTCACGGTGGAGGACCGCCCCCTCTTCGCCGTGTACAGAGCGGACCAACTACCCGAACCATCACGAACCGTGGAGGTCTGGCGCGAGGAAGTGGCCCGCGCCGGCCTGCCCGGAGTCCACCTGGTCGCGGTCGAAACGGGGTGGGATGCCGGTTGGGATGCAACCGAGGTGGGATTCGACGCCAAGGTGCTCTTCCAGCCGCAATTCTCGCTGCTTCGTAAGGTGCCCAGGCGGGATATCGGAGCTGAACAACCGGAGGTCTACGACTACGAATCTGCCTGGCCGAGGTTGGCGGACGCGCCGGAGGTGGCGTACCGACGCTACGGAACGGTCTTCCCGATGTGGGATAACACACCCCGTCGCGGAGCGGCGGGCCTGGTCGTTCATGGCTCGACTCCGGAGCACTATCAGGCCTGGCTTCAGGTGGCCATCGAGCGGGCAGCACGTGAGTCTCCTCAGCACCGGATTGTGTTCCTGAACGCGTGGAACGAGTGGTCGGAGGGGTGCCATCTCGAACCCGACAGCCGGCACGGAACGGGCTACCTGGAAGCCACCCTCAACGCCGTGAACGCCAACCGGTCCGGATAGGCTGTCATGGAGAACGAACTTCGCGGACCGATCGTGGTCTTCGGCGCCCCGCGATCCGGTACGACATACGTCCAACGAATCCTCAACGCGCACCCGCAGGTCTTCGTGAGCCACGAATCACGGGTCTTTGCGTGGCTCCATCGGGCACTGGCGATGGTGAACCAGGACCAGTTCGTTGTCACCCACCGGTCGGCATTCGTCGATCACCTGCGAGGCAGACTTCCCGGCCTGGTCACTCAGTTCTACCGAGACTTGGCTCCCGAGGCGAGATGGTGGGGAGACAAGAACCCCCACTACGCAGATCCCGGCAATCTCGGCTGTCTGAATACGGTGGCCGAGCTGTTCTCGGATGCAAGATTCATCCACGTCATCCGCGATGGAAGGGATGTGGTGGCGTCGCTCCTTCGCCGCCGTTTTCCCGATGGAAAGCCCTGGGTTGACTTCGATCAGGCTCATTTCACCTGGGTCAACCACGTCGCCATCGGTAGCGCGTTCGGGAGGGGGGCCGGCGAGGAGCGCTATATCGAACTCCGCTACGAGGAGTTGATCGCAGATGACATCCAGGGTTCGCGAATCCTGTTGGATTTCTGCGGAATCGACTTCCACCCGGATGTCGAAGAATTCTGCGCTTCCCAGCAGGTGAGGCGGACTCCGTTCAGCGAACCCACCAGCGACCTGAGCGGCGATCCAGGAAACTCCGATTGGCGCGCGCTGCTGTCTCCGCAGGATCAGATTCGGAGCCTGGAGTTGCTGGGCCCGGAGCTGGTCCGCCAAGGGTACGAAGCCAGCCCATCGCCCGGTGATGCCGAGCGACAAGGCAGCAAGGCACCCGTGCGGCCGCCTCCATGAGCTGTCGCCTCGCGATACGACGCCATGGAATGACAGCCACCGGCGGGCCGCCAACCCGCTTCGCCTACGGCCCACGAAGAAGCGCAAGGTGAGAGGAGCCTCGGCAACGACGGCTCGAGGGGAAGAATCGAGATTGCCGGCGGAGGAGCCGCCTCCGCGCGGCCACGAGTCGCCGCTAGTGAACGGCCGCCTGCTGCCCCGGTGCGCCGCGACAAAACCCCATGAAACGCCTAGCCAGGGCAGCGCCCCGCGCGTAGGGTGATAGGCAAGGGAGGCTTCGTCGAGGGAAGGGGTTGGGAGATGTCGGAGGGAGCTGCAAAACACAGGAGTAACAAGACGCTCATCTTCTTCTTGGCAATCGGCCTGGCCGTCCTGACTGCCTCGCCGGTTGCCCAGTCGGCGCCCAAGAAGGACAAGCCGACGGAAGAGGTCTACGAGTATGCCGGCAGCGGGACCGTCACGTTCGACCGCGAGGTGACGATGGCCCAGCTCGAGGCCCTGGACGCCGCCGCCCCGGCGCCGGCCGCAGTCGACACCGAATACAACCTGCCGCAGGACTGGCGGGAATACGAAAAGCAAAAGGCCGCCGCGAATCTCGCCAAGGAGAGATTCCTGGCCGGCCAGAACGCGCCGGCTGTGAACGAAGCCGCTGAGAATGCCCCGCCGGACGTCTACGTCAAGGCCTACGACGGGTTCCGTCAGCAAGAAGCTGGTTGCATACCGCCCGACACGGATGGCACCGTCGGTGCGATGCACTACGTACAGGTCGTCAACTGTCGAGTGGCGATCTATCGCAAGTCCGATGACGTCAAGGTTCGTGACGTTTCGCTGCAGACGTTCTTCGGAGAGACCGACTTCACCTTCGACCCGAGGGCGGTCTACGACCAGACCTTCAAGCGATACGTTGCCCTCGCCACACGGGCCGCCGACTCACCGACGGATCCGAGCCGGAGGATGCGCCTCGCCGTCACCAACGCCTCCAACGGTGACGCTGCACAGCGCTGGCTCATGTATAGCATCTGGTGGAGTGGACCGGACGGTGAGTGGTGCGACTTCCCGCAGCTGGGACTCAGCCAGGATTCAATCCTGATCACGTGTAACAACTTCGTGCTCGGACCGAACGGCAACAGCTTCAATCGGACCCTGGTGTTTGCCGTTCCCAAGGCCAGGGTCTACAACGGCTGGGGATTCAGCTTCGGCTACTTCTCACCGGCCGATTCGTGGTCGATCGCGCCACCCGTGGTGGCCGGGACACCGATACAGCCGACCGACGAGCTGTTCTTCATCGAGGCGAACGATGCATCGGACCTGGTGGAACTGTATCGAATGGAGAAGGGAGCCCACAGCGGTGAGACCACCTTTGTGAAGCAAGCCAACATCCCGGTACCTGCGTGGTTCTTTCCCCCGGATGCATACAACGGACCCGACGGACCCTTCATCGACACCATGGACGGCCGGTTCCAGCAGAACAGCTGGCAGAATGGCAACTCCCTCTGGAATATGCACACGGAGCGGAGCGTCAGCGGCGGCATCGCGTACGCGCGACCGCGCTACTACCAGATCAACACAGCCACCAACGCAATTGATCGAACCGGCATCGTGCAGACATCCAGCGATAGCGATGAATGGAACGGGTCGCTGGCCGTGAACCCTGCCAACCAGGTGTTCATGACCTGGACGAGGACGACCAGCGCGATCTATCCGCAGATCAGGCGGGGCGGGTGCGAGGTGTCGGCCGGCGATTGTGATGCTGTGCTCGATGGGCCGAACAGCATCCTCCACATAGGCAGCAACAACTACATCTCGAACTTCATCGGGGACGACCCCCGCAACCGCTGGGGTGACTACAGCTCGGTGGAACCCGATCCCAGCAACTACGGTCCGGGTTGCACGGCGAACAAGCGGGCATGGGCGACCAACGAATTCGTGAGGTCAGACAGCCCGACGGACCACGCCTGGGACAGTCGAATCATCCTATTCGGGTTCTGCTGAGTTCACCGAGGTCAACCACGATCGGAGGGGGCATCGCCCCCTCCGATCCGTTGGCGGCCGGGAAGCCTCCGCCGGGCCGGTGGCGAGCGGCGGGCGGCGGGCGGTGAGTACCGGATCTCCTCAGCGGATTCCGGTTTCGCAGGTGATGGTGACGTGAATACCCTCGCTCGGGATCGTGACCTGCAACGGCGTGCACGACATTGCTGCAAGAGCGGTGGCCTCGAGCAGGTAGTCGCCCGGGGGGACCAAGATCAGGAAGCGGCCGTCTTCCCCCGCCGAGCCCCGAGCTATCGACTCGCCGGCGCCAGCCGATTTTGCGTGCGATTCGGTGGCAGCCTGCCTCACTACGATGTCGGCCGATGTGGGTAGGTCCGGGCAACCCTCCGAATCCACCGAGGCGGCGCACTGCGGGCCGAGGAGAACAAGCCCGGTGAGCTCTGCGCCTCCTGCCCCCCTGGTCGAAGCGCAGGCGGCGAGGAGCGCCAGCGTGGCTACGGAGAGCAGAGCCGACTGCAGTGGTGAGATGCGGCTCATGGGAAGCTCCTCGGAAGGATCCACCCTTTGGACGTACACAGCGGACCATGGGTTCCCGTCGGAATGCCGCGGCAGCCCCTACATCACCGAATCCCGCTGTCGCACATGATGGTTACTTCGGCCCACCCGTCAGCGGGCACCGAGACGGGCACGGGATCACACATTCGAGCTCGGTCGGCATCCACCTCGAGCACAAACTCGCCCCCGGGCAGGTTCAACAGGAAGAGCCCGTCATCGCCCGCTCGCACCTTACCCACCTCTCGGCCCCCGGGAGCCGGAACGCCCTTCGGATCGACGGGACCAGATGCGATCTTGGCGACCACCTCCGCCGAACTAGTCACAGGAGGACAAGCCTCGCCGTCCCGCTGAGCCGCACACTGAGGGCCAACAACAATCAAGCCCCAGATGCCCGAACCAGATGCATCCGCCGGAAGAGGTGGAAGTATCGGCTCATCGGTGGGCAACGCCGGCGACTTCGAGGTGGTGGGCGGTGACGCGGTATCGCCGATCTCACCCACGCCCGACCCCGACGGCTCGTCTGGATCCGGAAGAAGCGTGGCCGACCGCGCTTCGCCCGTGTCAGCGCCCGGCGGCGAGCCTGTCGCTCCACAAGCACCGAGGAACAGGACCCCCCCCACCGCCACCAACAGAACACTCAGCGCGCGCAACACTTCTCTCTCCGCACTGCCCTGGGTGCATGATACTACGCGGTCTCTGCTAGCTCCGGAAGGGTGCCGGCATCCTCAATTGACCCGTCGACACGAAGACCGGCTGTTCGACCCCAGAACCGCCGAGGCAGCAGGCGGCTAGCGTCCATGGGATGAACAATCAGAACAACGTAGCCCTTGGTCGAAGCAGCCTCGATATCTGCCCCGACCCCGTCTTTGTCATCGGATCACCGCGATCGGGTACCAGCGTTGTTTCATGGGCCCTGGCTCATCACAATCAGCTCTGGACCTCAACAGAAACGGACCTCCTGTTCCGACTCTTTGGTGACGGCAAGGCCCTCGATGCGTACCGCGGTCTCAGGGCCCGGGAAGCCAACTTCGCGGACCAAAACCAGATTGGACGATCCGAATTCCTCAGCTATGTGGCACAGGGAGTGAACGCCCTGTATACGAGTCGCAGCGGCGGACGCCGGTGGATAGACCAGGCCCCCGTCAATACCCTGATGGCATCTGCCTTGAGCGAGATGTTTCCCGGAGCGCTCTTCGTCCACGTGCTGCGTGACGGCAGGCGCGTAGTCCACTCAATGGTCAACTTCGTCAGGAAGTTCGGCCCCGGCAGCGACGACAGAACACGGGGAGCCCTCCCGAACTGGGCGACCGGATTCCGCGAGGCGTGTGTGACATGGCGGATCTTCGTCGAGCACGCCACGGACTTCATCGACGATCACCAGGAGCGCGTGATCACCGTAGTCAACGAGGAGCTGGCGTCCGACCCGGAACGAGGATTCGAAGAGATCTTCCGCTTCCTGGGAGTCCCGAACAGGGACGGCCCGGCCAACTTCTTCAAGACCAGCCGCATCAACTCGAGCTTCCTTCCCTTCGCGTGGAAGACGACGACGAACGACGGGCCCGGACGTCCAGAGACGGCTCGGCCCTGGGTGCGGTGGAGCGACGAACAGCGCAGCATCTTTCTCGATGAAGCCGGGCCGACGCTGGCGCGAGTCGGTTTTGTCAGAGCAGAGGACTTGCCCGCCTGCCTTTCGGTCTAGGTCGCCGGTTGTTTCGGGCCGCTTGCCGGCCGCGTCGTCGAAAGCGGTGTCTGCGACCGAGGGCCGGACGAGCAAGTGCGGAGGCGAGGCGCTCCGGGTTCCGGTGGCTCCAATCCAAAGCCTGGTTGGGGTAGAGCCAAACGAGACACGTCACCGGGTCACGTCAAGACGAGAAGAATACCCGGCCCCCGAATCCACCGCGATCGAATATCGGGCAGCTTGCCGGGATCGAAGGGTCCTCCGGCCCTCCCCACATCCCTGGGGGAGGCGTATCTTCGGCGGCGAGTGGGGTAGTCGGAGATCGATCCGGAGGCACCATGCGCGACAAGGCCGCCGACCTGGCCGGACCCGGCATCGGCAACTACGAGGAGCTCGAGAAGATCCTTCCCAACGATTACCGATCCCTGCTCGGCCCCCGGGAGACGATGCAGGCGGTCTTCGCCGCCAAGCGGTACATCGAGGACCACCTGGCCGCAGAGCTCAACCTGCTCCCGGTCCAGGTACCGCTCATCGTCGACGTCAAGAGCGGGGTCAACGACCTCCTGGACCGGGACGGATCACGCGCCCCGATCCAGTTCCACATCTCCAACGACCACGAGCAGCATCCCATCGATGCGCAGATCGTGCAGGCGGCCACCAAGTGGAAGCGGATCGCCCTCCGCCAGTTCGAGTGCGGGGTGGGTGAGGGGATCCTGACCGACATGAAGGCGGTCCGCAAGGACTACTTCCTCGACCACGACCACAGCGCCTACGTCGACCAGTGGGACTGGGAGAAGGTCATCACCCCCGAGCAGCGCACCCTCGACTACCTGACCAACACCGTCAAGGCGATCTGGAAGGTGATCAAGGGTGCCGAGCTGCACGTCCAGGAGCTGTTCCCCCAGCTGAAGACCCCCAAGTACCCCGATCTCCCCGACGAGCTGGCCTTCCTGCACGCCGAGGACATCCTCGGGATGTACCCGCATCTCCCCCGCAAGCAGCGCGAATCGGAGGTGCTCCAGAAGTTTCCGGGGGTGTTCATCTACGGGATCGGCTGGACGCTCGAGGACGGCTACCCGCACGAGATGCGGGCGGCGGACTACGACGACTGGGTGACCGAGACGGTCTCCGAGGACGGCCGGCCGATGCACGGCCTCAACGGCGACATCCTGGTCTGGAACCCGGTCACCCGGCGGCGCCACGAGCTGACCTCGATGGGGATCCGGGTGACCAAGGAGACGCTGGTTCGCCAGCTCGAGATCACCGGGCAGATGGGCCTGCTGGAGTTCCCCTACCACCAGGCCATCATGAACGACGAGATCCCCCTCTCCATCGGTGGGGGCATCGGCCAGTCCCGCACCTACATGTCCCTGCTCAAGAAGGCCCATCTCGGGGAGGTGAGCGTCTCGGTCTGGCCCGAGATCCTGA
>JABAOD010023429.1_pt1 | contig 26779 bp, 24 predicted proteins | sample 7062151 | NCBI WGS metagenome assembly JABAOD01 (sample SAMN14538626, study PRJNA623070) | marine sediment metagenome | biome: marine biome [ENVO:00000428]; feature: marine pelagic biome [ENVO:01000023]; material: deep marine sediment [ENVO:00002113] | place: India: Gulf of Khambhat ... | reverse complement strand
GGCCGGCACCCTGGATTTTCGGGGAGGCGGCATACTCCGGGACGCTGCGTCGCCGCCGGTCATCGGTGGACTCTTCGCGCTCTATGTCTTCGGCATCGGCAAGGCGGCGCTCATGCCGTTCCACCGCTGGCTGCCGGCGGCCATGGTGGCGCCCACGCCGGTGAGCGCTCTCCTGCACGCCGTAGCGGTGGTAAAGGCGGGGGTCTTTACCGTGCTGAAGGTCTCGATCTATGTCTTCGGCATCGACCTGCTGGCGGAGATCTCGGTCGCCGAGTGGCTCGCGTACGTAGCGGGCGTGACGATCCTGATCGCTTCGTTCGTCGCCCTGAATCAGGACAATCTAAAGTTGCGCCTGGCCTACTCCACGGTGAGCCAGCTCTCTTACGTGATCCTCGGCGCGCTGCTGGCCAACCCGTTGGGAATTGTTGGCGGCACGATGCATATTGCCATGCATGCCTTCGGCAAGATCACCCTGTTTTTCTGCGCGGGCGCAATCATGGTGGCCACTCACAAAACACGCGTCAGCGAAATGCACGGACTGGGTCGCACGATGCCCTTTACCATGACCGCGTTCTTCATAGGCAGCCTCAGCGTGATCGGCCTGCCGCCGACGGGCGGCCTCTGGAGCAAGTGGTACCTGGCGCTCGGGACACTGGAAGCGGGGCAGATCGGGCTACTCGCCGTGCTCTTGTTGAGTTCGCTTCTGAACCTCGCCTATCTTCTGCCAATACCGATCCTGGCGTTCTTCGGCACGCCCGACAAGGACCTGTCAAACGGTGGTATCAGGGAGGCGCCGCCGACCTGCGTTGCGGCCCTGCTGCTCACGTCGCTCGGCTGCCTGGCCCTATTTGTGTACCCGGAACCGCTCTATCAGCTCACGGGCCTGATCGTCCCGAACTAGGGGTCAGCGCAATGGAAAAGGAAAGACAACACATCTTCGACAACCCGCGGAACGTCAAGAGGCTGATCCGGGTTCTGTTCGCGCTGTGTGCCGTCCTCCTGCTAATGGACATCGTGCATCACCGCCACATGATTCACCCCTGGGAGCAACTGTGGGGCTTCTACGGCATCTTCGGCTTCGTGGCCTGCGTAGCGCTCGTGCTGATCGCAAAGAAATTGCGCAAGGTCCTGATGCGCCCGGAAGACTACTACGATGCTGACTAGCCTTCCGCCCTTTACCCTGTTCTTCGCTGGGGCCCTGGTCGCTGCTCTGGTGCGAGGCTGGCCGCGCTACGCGCTGCTGCTCCTCATTCCGGTCGCAGGCGGGCTGACTCTCCTGGGCGTCTCCGAAGGGACGACGGTCCAGTTTGAGGTCCTCGGCTACGAGCTGACTCCGTATCGGGTCGACAGGCTCAGCTTGCTCTTCGGCTACCTGTTTCACATCGCGGCATTTCTCGCCATCATCTTCTCTCTTCATTTGCGCGATACGCTGCAGCACGTGTCAGGCCTGCTGTACGCCGGCAGCGCCATCGGCGCCGTATTCGCCGGAGACCTGATTACGCTTTTCGTGTTCTGGGAGCTGCTGGCCATAAGCTCCGTGTTTCTGATCTGGGCCAGGAGAACGCCGAGGGCGACAAACGCGGGGTTTCGTTACCTGGTCGTCCAGGTGCTGTCCGGGCTGATTCTGCTCGCCGGGGTCCTGAGCCATGTGTCCCGGACGGGATCCATCGCATTCGAATACATCGGCCTCGATGGGCCCGCGGCGTGGCTGATGTTTCTTGCCTTCGGCANNGATTACATTGGTCTCGATGGCATGGCAGGATGGTTGATTTTTCTTGCCTTCGGCATCAAGGCCGCCTTCCCGTTGCTACACAACTGGTTGACGGACGCCTATCCGGAGGCCACTCCAACGGGCACCGTCTTCCTCAGCGCTTTCACGACCAAAGTAGCCGTCTATGCCCTGGCTCGCGGCTTTCCCGGTACGGAGATACTGATCTATATCGGCGCCGTGATGACGTGCTTTCCGATCTTCTTTGCGGTGATCGAGAACGACCTCCGACGGGTGCTGGGCTACAGCATGATCAACCAGATCGGCTTCATGGTGTGCGGGATCGGCATCGGGACCGCGCTCTCGATCAACGGTGCCGTATCGCATGCCTTCAACGATGTCATCTTCAAAGGCCTTTTGTTCATGTCCATGGGCGCCGTTCTGCATGTGACCGGGAGGATCAAGGGGACGGACCTCGGAGGCCTTTACAAGAGCATGCCGCTCACGACGGGCTTCTGCATCGTCGGGGCTTGTTCGATCTCCGCCTTCCCGCTGTTCAGCGGCTTCGTCAGCAAGTCGATGGTGATGCAGGCAGCGCTGGATGAAGGTTATCAATGGGTTTGGCCGGTCCTGCTCTTCGCCTCCGCCGGCGTGTTCCACCACGCCGGAATCAAAATTCCGTTTTTCGCCTTCTTCGCCCGCGATTCGGGCCTGCGAGTAGGGGAGCCCCCGGTCAACATGCTCGTCGCCATGGCGCTCGCCGCCGTACTGTGCGTGTTCATCGGCTCGTATCCCTGGGTGCTCTACAGCCTGCTGCCGTTTCCTGTCGACTACGAGCCTTATACGTCGACGCATGTCATCGCGCAGCTTCAGCTCCTGTTTTTCTCTGCCCTGGCATTCACATGGTTGAAGTTGAGCGGCTTGTACCCACCCGAGCGGCGCTCAGTGAATATCGATGCTGAATGGGTATACCGTTGGCTGGGCCCCCGCATCATGCGCGCCGCAAACTTGTTGGCAAGCCCGGTCGCCGACCGGCTGCGGAAAGGCGTGTCAAAACGGATTTACGCAGTGCTCGGCGCACTCTTTCGCTACCACGGCCCGCGAGGCATCCTTGCCCGGACCTGGGCGACAGGGAGCACGGTGCTCTGGGTAGCCGTGCTGCTCTGGATCTATCTGCTGCTCTATTTTGCAGGGTGACCGGAGGTATCTAGTCCGGCGTCCCGGGGGAGACAGAGCCCTCCGGCTTGATGATCAGCACGGAGCAATCTACGCGATTGAGGACATTTTCCGTCGTACGGCCGATGGGGCGCTCCGGCTGCCCGGTTCCTGCCAGTGTGCCTGTCACGACCAGGTCGACGTTCTCCTGCTCGGCGACCATCGGAATCACGTCCTTGGCCTTGCCTTCCAGCAAATGCACGTGACTTCTTTCTTTCGCCAGGGTGCAGTTCTGCAAGAGTTCGTCCAGCCGTTCTTTGTGGAACGTTCGCGTGTCTCGGGCCAATGACTCGACCTTGCCGATCAGGAGTTTCAGGAGTGCTTCCTCGTACAGAATCCATGAGTGCACGATGTGTAGCTCACTGTGTTCCGACTCTGCGAGCGAGGTCGACAGCTCGAGAATCCTGGCGTTCAGCTTGCTCTTCTCTTCGTCCCCGGTATCGGGATTGACTGCCGCGAGTATTCGAGCGTACTTCTTCGCCTTTTTGGGTCTCGTAATCCAGACTGCGCACGGGCTCTCGCGTATGAGATGCATGTCGTTGCTGGCGAAGAGCATCTTGCTGCGACCGCCCGCGCCGGTAGCCGGCTTGATCAGCAGATCGTGCCGGTCCCGTTTGATCTCGCGGATGATTTCGACGAAGGGTGTTCCGACCAGGACTTTCGTGCTGATCTGCATGCCCGCCTCCCTGAGGGGTGCTACGAGCTTGTCCAGTGCCGATAGCCGGTGTTCGATTAACATCGTCCGCAGTTCTGAGCGCGGCACGATTTTATAGATGCCACTGCTATCGCTCGGCAGTTCTTCGAGGACGTCAACCAGCTTGAGCTTTGCCTGATTGTGCTTCGCCAGTGCTGCGGCTCTTTCAAACGCCGTGTCGAGAGTACCGTCGCTGGTGGCCTTATGGGTCACCAATAATATGTTTCGGAACCACTTCATGGGGCTATCTTCTGCTTTGCGCTTCGCACGTTCAAGTGGCTTGCTTCCCGGCCAGCCTGTGCGTCGGATTTGCTTATCAGGCCGCAATCGGCAGCTCGACCGCTCCCCGACGATGCAAATCCCACTTGAAACTCGGCAGATTTATCCGTTTCTGCTTGAGATCGCCATCGAATTCCGCTGGTGACAGGTGAACAGCTGGGCGATGTCTCTTCATGCGCGGAACGTCAAGTTACGCTGTTACCACCGGCACCTTTGTGCTCCGACGAGAGCGTCAGGTACACGGCGGGTACGACAAATAACGTGAACAGCGTGCCGACACCCAGTCCGGTTGCAATCACGAGGCCGATGTCGAAACGACTGACAGCGCCGGGCCCGCTGGCCAACAACAGTGGAACCATCGCGAAGATCATCGCTGCGGTCGTCATCAGTATGGGGCGCAGCCGGATAGCGGCGGCTTGCTCGATCGCCTCGCGGCGCTCGAGCCCGTCGCGCTCACGCAGCTGGTTGGCAAACTCCACGATCAGGATTCCGTTCTTGGAAATCAGGCCGATCAGCGTAATCAGGCCGACCTGTGTATAGATATTCACCGTTGCCAGCCCCAGCGTCATGAAAATCAGCGCGCCCGCGATCGACATGGGTACCGAGACGAGAATGATGAACGGGTCGCGCCAGCTCTCGAACTGTGCCGCTAACACGAGATAAATAATCACCAGCGCGAGGAAGAATGTGATCAGCAGCGCGCTGCCCTGCTGCGCATACTGACGCGACTCACCGTCGTAGTCGACGCTGAAGCCGCTCGGGAAAAGCACGGCCGCCTGCGCGTCCAGGTAGTCGAGCGCCTGGCCCAGCGAGACCCCCGGCGCCGTGATGCCCTCTACCGTCACCGCGTTCAGCTGCTGGAACTGTGTTCGCTGGCTGGGCTCCACGGTCCGCTGCAGCGTCACCAGCGACGACAATGGAACCTGCCCGCCCGCCGCAGTCGGCACATAGTAATCCCGGAGCATCCCGGTGCTGAGCCGGAAGTCGCGTTCGAGCTGCGGGATAACCTTGTAGCTGCGTCCTTCGAGATTGAATCGATTCACGTAGCCCTCACCGAGCAGGGTGGAGAGCGTGCCCGCGATATCCGCCATCGTAATTCCGAGGTCGCCGGCCCGATCGCGGTCGACGATCCACGTGGTTCGCGGCCGCGAAAACTCGATGCTCTTTTTCAGGAAAGCGAACTGCCCGCTCTGCATCGCGGCGCCGATGAGTTCGTCGGCAACCCCGACCAGGGCACCGAAGTCCTCGTTCGACTGGATCACAAACTGCACGGGAAATCCGCCCTGGCCACCCGGCAGGCTGGGCCGGGTAAAGGCGGCCACCTGTATGCCCGCAATGCCGTTGAGTGCAGCCTGAAGGTCGGGCTGCACCTCGAGGATGAAGCGTTCGCGCTCGGAGGGCGGCAGCAACTTGTAGCCGCCGAACATCGTGTTGGTCCCTCCCTCGCCCATGAACAGGAAACTCGAATGCTCCTCCGGCAGCGTGTCGAACGCCTTGACCACCTCGCGCGTATAGAGCTGGTTGTACTCGATCGTCGCGGTCTCCGGCATGCTGCCGGCCACGAAAAGGATGCTCTGGTCTTCGACGGGCGCCAGCTCGTTCGGCGTGCTGACGAACATGAAATAGATGCTGACCAGGACGACGCCCGCGAAAACCAGGGTCACAGGAACATGATCCAGGGTGTCGCTCAGTCTGCGCCGGTAGGCACTCGCAAGCCTCTGGAAAAAGCGCTCCACGGCCCCCTCGTAGCGGGCCCGCTCGCCCGAGCGATGCAGCACCTTGCCCGATAACATGGGCGACAGCGTCAACGCGACGACGCCGGAAACCAGCACGGCACCGGCAAGGGCAAAAGCGAACTCCGTAAACAAGGTACCGACCAGCCCTTCCATGAAGGCGATCGGCGCATAGACGGCAACGAGGGTCGTGGTCATGGCAATGATCGGCATGCCGATTTCGCGGGCGCCGTCGAGGGCTGCCTGCAAACGGGACTTGCCCATCTCCACATGACGATGGACGTTCTCGACGACGATGATGGCGTCATCGACCACGAGGCCGATCGCGAGCACCAGCGCCAGCAGCGTGAGCAGGTTGATCGAGAACCCCATCAACAACATCAGGAACGCGCCGCCGACGAGGGACAGGGGCACGGCCAGCGCCGGCACGATGGCGGCGCGCACGGAACCCAGCGACAGGTAGATGACGAGCAGTACGATAAACAGGGCTTCGACGAGGGTGATGAACACCTCCCTGATCGAATCCTCGATATAGACACTGGCATCGTAGCCCACTTTTACCGTGAGCACGGCAGGCAGCTGTGCCTTGATGTCCTCTATTTCGTCGCGAACCTGTCGTGCGACGGTTAACGGATTCGAGCCCGGGGCGGGCTCGATGGCGACAAACACGCCAGGCGTACCGTTGTACCAACTCACCGCATCGTAACTCTCCGTGCCCAGTTCGATACGGGCGATGTCTTCCAGTCGAACCAGCGTCTCATCATCGCGGCGGACGACAAGGCGGCGAAAATCCCGCTCGGTCACGATATCCGTCGTCGCCGACATGTTGGTCAGCACATAGCTACCTTTCGACTCGCCCACGGCCGCGAGAATATTGTTTGCCCGCAGGACGTCCGCGACATCCGCCGCTGATACGTTGAGGGCCTTCATACGATCGGGGTCCAGCCAGATCCGCATTGCGAAAGAACCGCTGCCGAACAGCTGCGCTTTCGCGACGCCCGGGATTGACTGCAGTTTGGGCTGCACCACGCGCAGCAGGTAGTCCTTAGTCTGGGCAGGGCTCATCTGCTCGCTGTAAAACGGGATGTACATCAGCGCCGTCTGGTCGCCGGTCGTCGAGTCGATCACCGGGTCTTCCGCTTCCGCCGGCAGCACGCCGCGCTGGCTGGCCACCTTGGTCTGGATCTCGGCAACGGCCGCGTTCGGGTCGTAGTCCAGCTCCATGTGTGCCTCGATGACCGAGACCCCCTGCGAGCTTCGCGAAATCAGGAAGTCGATGCCGCTCGCCTCCGCGATCGCCTGCTGCAGCGGCGTGGTGATGAAACCCTGCATCAGTTCGCTGCTGGCGCCCGGATAGACGGTGGTGACTGAAACCACCGTGTTGCTGATTTCCGGAAATTCGCGCAGATCGAGCAGCGTAATCGAGCGCAGCCCGACGACCAGGATCAGCAGGCTGACAACACTGGCCAGCACCGGGCGCCTGATGAACAGGTCAGTGAATTTCATGCACGCGGGTCCGCGGCATCCGGATCCACGGAATTGTCGATGCTGATCGACTGGCCGTTACGCAATTTGTTATGGCCGTCACTGACGACTTCGGTTCCCGCTTCGAGGCCGCGCGTTATCTCGACACGGCCGTCACGCACGTCACCGGTTTCGATCTGCACGAGCCGGACCGTGTGGCCGCCGTCGGCTTCTTCGACGACGAAGACCGACTCACCGTAGGTGTTATAGGTCACCGCCCGCTCGGGCAGCGTCAGCACGTCTTCCCGAACTGGCTGCAGCGTCTCGACCTCGGCGAACATACCGGGTCGTAACAGGCGGTCCGGATTCGCGATCACCGCACGGACCACGACGCTTCGCGACGACGCCTCCACGTTGGGGCTGATGGCGTGAACCTTGCCTTCAAACTGACGATCCGGATAGGACTGCACACGCACAGTGACAGGCTGGCCGGCCGCAAGCTCCGCGAGAAATCGCTCGGGAAGCGCGTATTCGGCGTAAACCGGATCGAGGGCGACGAGCTCCGCAATGGTGTCGCCCTCCTGAAGATACTGGCCCGGATTGATTCGTCGGATGCCGAGCTCGCCGGCAAACGGCGCACGCACGGCCTTCTTCCGGATCATCGCTTCCTTGGCAGCAATCTGGGCGTCGACGTGGTCAAGCGAAGCCTGGGCCTCGTCGAGATCGGAGCGCGAACCCAGGTTCTGCGTCACGATTCTTGCAAAACGATCCCGGGTGATCTCGGCAAGACGGCGGTCGGCCCGCAAAGCGGCCAGCTCGGCGAGATCGACCTCGACATCGAGTTCAACCAGCAGTCCGCCGTCCGCCACCCGGTCACTGGAATCGAAGTGAATCACGCGAATCACGCCCGGCACTTCTGCCGAAATAAGCACGCCGCGTACCGGCGTGATGCTGCCCACTGCCTTCAGCGCCGGTTGCCAGCTTTCGCGGGTGACGGTCCGGGTTGATACGACGGCGGGTGGCGGGGCACCCCTGCTCGCCATCTGCTGCTGCATCTGCAGGTACTTCCAGCCGAAGATCGCGCCAAACAGCACGGCAAGGAGCAGCACCACCAGCAGCAATCGCTTGATCATATTATTCTCGTTATAGCGATACGCCGATGTTAGCAGCCCCGGTCGTCGTTAACCTAGCGGTGGGGATGCGGCACCCTTGTTACCTGGTCGATCGCGGCTTCACCCAACCTTTCTCGACCATCGTCTCGGCGGCCTGGAGTATGCTCTCCTCCGTATTCTTAAGCTTGATCCCGAGTAGCTCCCTGGGGCGGTCGCTCTTGAACTCGTAGCGCAGGTTGACAGAGGCTCGAGCCAGCCGAAACGACAGGCGTTTGTCCAGGTACGCAGCGATGTACAGGATCAGCTTGGGCAACACCCGCATAGGCGTCTTGTATTTACGCGACAGGACCTTCGAGATCTCGAGCATCGACATCGGACGATCCGAGAAAATAATGCGCTGGCCCACAGCTTTGTCCGATGTCAGTGCACGCACATGTCCTTTGGAGACGTCGCCTACGTCGACCAGGTGAAACCGCATCGGCGCGCAGGCGGGATAGGTCCATCCGACCAGATCGCGAATGAATGAGAGGCTGGAGCGGATGTGATGCTTCGCGAGCGGCCGGCCGATTACGACCGACGGGTTGATGGCGACCGCCTGCACACGATCGGCGTGCTTGTCCNNCCATGCCGTAGGGATCCAGCCATATGTCGTCGCTCGTGCACCAGTCGTCTTCGGTATACGTCTTGTCCTGCTGGTCGTAACTCATTACGGCGGCAATCGACGAGGTCATGACGATGCGTTTGACGCTCGGCGTCCTGGCAACGGAATCGAGCACGTTCTGCGTGCCTTTGACCGCCACATCGATGATCTGCCTTTGCGGGTCGGGAGCAGCCAGGATCACGGCTGCAGCGGTATGGATCAGCGCATCGCAACCCTCGAGCGCGGTATCGAGGCTCCCCGGTTCGAGCAGGTCTGCCTCGAACAACTCCAGCTTCCCGGGATACCGCTCCTTGAGCGCATCGAGATGCGCACGTTTGGCGTCGTCACCGAGGTCGCGCACCGTGGCGTGGACGGCATAGCCGCCCTCGAGCAGGTCGACAATGACGTGGCTCCCAATGAAGCCGGCTGCTCCCGTTACGCAGATGCGATTCATCGTAACAGCNNCTGCTGAGAACGGGAGTAGTTGCGCCGTTCTTGTTCTTCGAGGAATTCGGGCATCGCTACATTATATGGAATCGGCGCCGGTGGTAACACCGTCACTTCTCAGCAATCGGGGTCGAACCGCGGTTTTTGGAAACCTCGGTTCGACCCCAATTACGCGAGTCGATGAATCGTTTACTCTTCGTATCGCCCTGATCACGGTCACGCCGGATGGAAGATACGAACAACAAACCGCAGCGGATGTCCTCCGCGAAGAACAACGACCACTACCTGCCGGCCCTGACCGGTATTCGTTTTTTCGCGATCTTTCACATCTTCTTGTTTCACCTTTGGGTTACGTACTGGACCGAGAGCACCGGCGACCTGGCCGATCTATTGATGGGTCTCGATAATGCGCCCAGGACCCTCGCGGTATTTGCGTCGAACGGCTGGGTATCGACCAGCCTGTTCTTTCTCCTGTCGGGCTTCATCCTGGCCTATCTCTACTGGGATGAAGACGGACAACTGACTACCACCCGGCGACGCTTCTGGCTTCTGCGCTTTGCCCGCATCTACCCGATCCACCTGATCGTGATGACCATCATCCTTACGTTGATGGTGCCCTATTATCTCGGTCAGGGAATGCCGCTCGGCACCCTCATTCCGAGCGCGCTGGCGACGATGGCGCTGGTACAGGCCTGGATACCGCCGTGGCTGCCCCTGTGGAGCTGGCCCACCTGGACCATCTCCGCACTGGTGTTTCTCTACCTGATCATGCCGTGGCTGATGTCGGTAATGAACCGTTTGACGCGCCGGCAAATGGTCATCGCCCTGATCGCGATGCCGTTCGTGTCGATCATTCCGACGCTGGTCTATGCCGCGAGGATGGCAGCGGGCGCTCCGTGGAGCATGACAGTCGATATGGTTGTCGCCAATCTGCCGCTTTTCTGGGTGCCATACTTTGCGGCGGGCATGCTGATGACCCGCATATTCTCACTGAATCGCGCCAATCCGACGCCGGCGAGTCCCTCCTGGTTTTCCTGGGGTGACGTGGCATTCATCGTTGCTGTCGCCATCGCCTGCACGCCGGGCATTGAACAACCGCTGAAGTTCTTTATCCGCCAGGGGCTGCTCATGCCGTTGTTCATATTGATGGTGCTGGACCTGGCACGCGGCAGGGGGCTGATGGCCAAAGTCTTTTCACTGCCCGGGACAGGTTTCCTGGGCGAGACCGGATACTCTATTTTTATCTGGCAGAGCGTCATCCTGTTAGGTTCGAAAATATCGCTGATGATCTTCCCGGGGATCGGGCCGTATCAGGTCTGGATTGCCATAGCGGCGATCATGGCCCTGGCGATACCCAGCACCTACCTGGTTGAGAAGCCGATTGCCCGAAAGATTCGCAGCAGACTTGCGTACCGGGCCTCCTAGTCGGCCGGAATTCGATCGTCAAGTACAGGAAATCGGTGCCGGTGGTAACACCGTCACTTATCGGTTTGAATTAGCGGCACCTAAAGACACGGCGTTACTACCGGCACCGTTAACAGGCACCCTTGACAGGTCCAGTAGCTCGATGCGCCGGAACTGGATCGGGTGGCTCTCGCTCTGCAGTGCGATATAGCCGCCAGAGAGCAATTCCCCGTCGGGTTTCAACGCCGGGTCGTAACCGTTGACGACGCCGCCACCGATGGTGAGGTTGCCGTACTCGATCACCGGTTCGTCCTCGACGTAATGCACGGCGCGGTCCGAACCTTCAACCAGCAGTTCGACGGGCACCCAGCGATCGCCCACTATGGTCGGCGACGCCGCCGGCGCACAATGGTCGGTGGCTTGCTTGCCGTCGATGTCGACGTCCGTACCGGGTGAACACATCGCGGCCGTCGGTCGTGGCTTGCCGTCGTCCCGACCACCCAGGAACTGGAATTCGATCGAGATTGGAAAGTCCTGTTCGTCCGGCATCGATTCCGGCGCCTGGGCGTGGAACATCACGCCGCTGTTGCGCCACGCCCATCCCTGGCCACCGTGAACCTGATCGCCGACGAAACGGTATTCGAGTCTCAGCCGATAATGGGAATACGGTGTTTCGAAGAACAGGTGACCGTATCTCGCGTCGAAAGACTCATAGCCGTCATAGGAGACAGTGATCGCACCATCCTCCACGCGAAAGGTGTCGGCGAAGTTCTCCCCCGCCGGGTAGCCGCGGATCTTGGGCGTCCATCCGTCCAGGCTCTCGCCGTCGAACAACGAAATCCAGTCCTCGCCCCATGTAGCGCGACAGGCAAACAGCAGCAGAAATGCCAGTACGCGAGTCACGTCCGTAACGGGCTCGAGCCGTGACCGGCTTGTATGCGNNCGCGCTCAAGTCCCTGCAGCTGTCGTAGCGCCCCGGCGTCTCAACATATTCGAGTACCTCGTTATACGCGGTCTCCGAGGTAAAGAACCCCAGCACCGTCAGCTCCTTCAACATGCGGAAATAGTGGTTCGCCTCTCCTGCGTCAAACTGTTCACGGTCGAGACGTTCGGCAATCGCCAGACGCTCGGCCGGTGACAATTCGACGAAGATCCTGCCGTAGGCCTGCTGACATTCACGGTCGATGGTTGCCAACCCTTCGGTGAATACTGCCTGCTCCTCNNCATCAGGGCAATGAACGGTCCGACACCGGCAACCTTCGCGCCGGGCGTGTCGGTCTCCGGAAGAATCGTCTCGGCGATCTCGTCCAGCAGCTCGAGGTCAGCATCGCTGAACAGCCCGTCCCGAGGTTTCTCTGCAACCGGCGCCGCCGTCTGCTGACGTTCACAGCCGGCCAGCATGAGCGACTGACCGATGAGTGTTGCGCCACCGAGCATCGCACTCGTTTTCAGGATCGCTTCCCGTCGCGTCCAGAGCGGGGAACTGTTCTTCTTTTCGGTCATATTCGAGCCTAGAGATTCCTGCGCTTCAGTTCATTGACCGCAAAGTCCGCGGCCCGCGCCGTCAGGGCCATGTAGGTCAACGACGGATTCTGGCAAGCCGAGGAGGTCATGCACGCGCCGTCTGTGACGAACACGTTCTTCGCATCCCAGACCTGGTTCCAGCCATTCAACACCGATGACTTCGGATCCCGTCCCATGCGCGCCGTACCCATCTCGTGGNNTGAGCGACGGGTTCTGGCAGGCCGACGAGGTCATCGCCGCGCCGTCGGTGACGAACAGGTTCGGCACGTCGTGCGACTGGCACCAGCCGTTGAGCACCGAGGTCTTCGGGTCGCGTCCCATGCGCGCCGTACCCATCTCGTGGATGCCCATGCCTGGCGCGTATTCGCGTTCGAAAGTATTGACGTCCTTCACGCCGGCCGCCTCGAGCGTCTCGGCGATGTCATTCATCATGTCGATGCGCATCAGGCGTTCGTTTTCCCCGATGCTGCAGTCGATGGCAAGGACCGGCAGTCCCCATTTGTCGGTCCGTGACTCGTCGATCGTGATACGGTTGTCCGGATTTGGCAGCATCTCGCCGAATGCGGTCGCACCGATCTGCCAGTCGCCGGGCCTGGCCATTTCGTCCTTGAATTCCGCGCCGACACCCAGCTCCCGGACGGCACGCGCCCAGCCTTCGCGATGGGCACCGCCCTGGTAACCGAATCCGCGAAGGTAATCGCGATCCTGCCGTTCCACGTTTCGATAACGCGGAATGTAAAAGCCGGTGGGCCTCCGGCCATAGTAGTACTTGTCATTGACCGCGGGGTCGTCGATACGGCCGGAAGCGCCAACGCGGAAGTGGTGGTCCATGAGGTTACGACCCAGTTGACCGGAACCGGAACCGAGACCCTGCGGCCAGATGTCCGTTGCCGAACGCATCAGGAGCCAGGTCGAGTTGAGCGCCGACGCGCACAGAAACACGATCTTCGCGTTGTATTCGGTGGTCGTCTCCGTAATCGCGTCGAGTACTCTTACGCCGGACGCGCGTTTCTTGTCTTTATCGTAGACGAGCTCGGTCACGATAGACCAGGGTTTGAGCGTGAGGCGATTTGTCGCCATCGCCGCCGGCAACGTCGAGGATTGCGAGCTGAACGAGGCGCCGTACGGGCATCCCAGCCAGCAGGCGTTGCGATACTGACAGGGCGCGCGTCCGGGCAGTGGCCGGGTGATGTTGGCGACACGGGCATTGACGATGCGCCGCTTGCCGTCGAATTCGCCGCGTACGCGCTTCGCGACCAGTTCCTCCGCACAGTTCAATGGTATCGGCGGCATGAATTCGCCGTCCGGGTACTGTGGCATGCCCTCCACGGAGCCCGCGATACCGGCGTGGCGCTCGACGTGTGAATACCACGGTGCGATATCCGTATAGCGGATCGGCCAGTCGACGGCGACACCATCCCTGGCGTTCGCCTCGAAGTCGAGATCGCCAAGACGATAACTGTGACGGCCCCAGAGTAATGATCGCCCGCCCACCTGGTAGCCGCGATACCAGTCGAATCGCTTGATCTCGGTGTACGGTGAATCGCGGTCGGAGGCCCACCAGTCGAGGTTCTTCTCGTTGAGCGGGTAGTCCCGCTTAAGGACCGGATACGCTTCCTCCATCGCGTAAGTCCGGAAGCCGCGGTGTGGGTATTCCCACGGCGCTTTGCGCGCGTTGACGTAGTCCTTGATGTGCTCGACGTTCTTGCCGCGCTCGAGCAGCAGGACGTCGAGTCCCTTCTCCGTGAGTTCCTTGGCGGCCCAGCCTCCCGAAATACCGGAACCGACAACTATTGCGTCATAGGATTCTGCTGCCATGGTCGGTGTTCCAGGGTGGCCCTTTGTTATTGAGTTTTGGTTACCGGGTTGCCGGTTTATCGCAAGCCACGCGCCGGCATTGTAGCATCGGGTCATGAAACTCAAAGTCGCCAGCGTATTCGCGGTCATCGCGATATTACTCGCGGGGACAGCATTTGCCACAGAGCCACCGCGCGGGTTCGCCGATCCGGTACTGGGTCGCTGGGACCTGACTGTGCACGGACGAGACGGCGACTATCCGTCCTGGCTGGAGATCCGGCTGCGCACCGAAACCCAGCTGATGGCGGAATTCGTCGGGCGGCTCGGCAGCGTGCGACACGCAGCGGCCGTGAACTTCGCCGACGATCGCCTGCATGTGCGCATACCCGCGCAGTACGAGAACGGGGGCGACGGTGAGCTCGTCTTCGACGGTACCGTAGAGGGCGACCGCCTGACGGGGCAGACGCGCATCGGGGATGGCGAACGCCACGAGTGGCAAGGCGTCAGGGCACCGTTGCTCGCTCACACGGATGTGCGCGGGTGGGGCGAGGCGGTCGCTCTGATCCGTGACGGGTTATCGGGCTGGCAGCCGAGATTCAAGAACCACGCGGGTTGCTGGAGCGTGGCGAGCGGCATCCTGCGCGCGACGCCACCTTGTGTGGACCTGCTGACTGTCGCGCACTTCGACGATTTCAGGTTGCAGTTCGAGTTCCGTTATCCGCCGGGCAGCAACAGTGGCGTCTATCTGCGGGGGCGGTACGAAGTGCAGATCCAGGACGATCGGGACAAAGCAGTCGATCCACTACGTATCGGCGGACTGTACGGCTTCATCGCACCGCGAACGAACGCGGCTGCCGAACCGAACGAATGGCAGTCGATGGAGGTCGAGCTCATCGGCCGGCGGATCACCGTCAAACTCAACGGCATCGAAATCATCGCGCGGCGCGAGATTCCCGGCATCACAGGGGGAGCTCTCGACAGCCATGAAGGGAGCGCCGGCCCGCTGATGTTGCAGGGCGATCACGGGCCCATCGAATTCCGCAATATCATCGTCACGCCCGGCTACAGAGACTGATCCTGCGGCAACAAGAAAGATGAGTGCCTCAATTTCGCGACGTTTGCATCGTGGCGATTTGGCGTTCATCCTAGTCAACTCGCGTTGTCTACAGGGCCTGATATATGAAAACGATAAAAGGCCCGGCGATTTTTCTTGCTCAGTTCGCCGGGGACGAGGCACCGTTCAACAATCTGGACAGCATTGCCGAGTGGGCGGCAGGGCTGGGTTTTGTCGGTGTGCAGATTCCGAGTTGGGACGACCGGCTCTTTGACCTCGCACAGGCAGCGGAAAGCAAAGCCTACTGTGACGATCTGCGTGCGAGGCTGGACACACACGGTATCGCGGTCACGGAGTTGTCGACGCATTTGCAGGGGCAGCTCGTCGCCGTTCACCCGGCCTACGACTCGATGTTCGACGGCTTTGCTGCACCCGAAGTCCGGGGCAATCCTGGCGCCCGGCAGCGTTGGGCCGTCGAGCAGTTGTTGCTGGCTGCAAAGGCGTCCGCGAATCTCGGCCTGACGGAACATGCAACATTCTCGGGCGCGCTGGCGTGGCCCTACCTGTATCCCTGGCCGCAGCGACCGGCCGGGCTGGTGGAAGAGGCGTTCGATGAACTGGCAAGTCGCTGGCGGCCGATACTCGACGCGTTCGACACCGCGGGCGTCGATCTCTGTTACGAGATTCATCCGGGCGAGGACCTGCACGACGGCGTCAGCTTCGAGATGTTTCTCGAGCGGGTTGACGATCATCCCCGCTGTAACATGCTCTTCGACCCGAGCCACTACGTGCTGCAGGCGCTCGACTATCTGCAACACATCGACATCTATCACGAGCGCATCAAGATGTTCCACGTCAAGGATGCGGAGTTGAATCCGACCGGGCGCCAGGGTGTCTACGGCGGCTACCAGTCGTGGGTCGATCGCGCCGGCCGGTTTCGGTCGTTGGGCGACGGCCAGGTCGATTTTCGCGGCATCTTTTCCAAGCTCGCGCAGTACGACTTCGGTGGTTGGGCCGTGCTCGAATGGGAATGCTGCCTCAAGCATCCCGAGGATGGCGCACGCGAGGGTGCGATATTCATCACCGATCACATTATTCGCGTGACCGAACGTGCGTTCGACGATTTCGCGGACGCGGAGATTGATGCCGAGACCAATCGCGCGCTGCTGGGTCTCGGCGGGAGCGGCGAATGAGAAATGGGGGGACGGGCCGTCGCATTCGGCTCGGCATGGTCGGCGGCGGGCAGGGCGCATTTATCGGCAATGTGCATCGCATTGCGGCGCGGATCGATGATGAATACGAACTCGTCGCCGGGGCGCTCTCGTCCGACCCACAACGCGCAGCGGCCTCGGCTCGCGAGTTCGGCATTGACGACGAGCGCTCGTATGCAAATTTCGCCGACATGGCTGCGGCCGAGGCGGCCCGGGACGACGGAATCGATGTCGTCGCCGTCGTAACACCGAATCACTTGCACCACCCGATCGCAAAGGAATTCCTCGACGCGGGCATCCATGTCATCTGCGACAAGCCGCTGACCGTGACAAGCGAACAGTCCCGGGAACTGATCGATGCCGCAGAGCGCGCCAACCGCATTCTCGCCGTGACCTACAACTACTCGGGATACCCGATGATCCGCCAGGCTCGGGCGATGGTCGCCAATGGCGAACTCGGCAACATCCGCCTGGTGCAGGCGGAATATGTGCAGGACTGGCTCGCCGATGCGATCGAGCAGACAGGACAGAAGCAGGCCGCCTGGCGCACCGATCCGGCAAAGTCGGGGGCGGGCGGTTGCATCGGCGATATCGGTACCCACGCGTATCAACTCGCGACCTTCGTTACCGGCCTGACACTCGACTCGTTGTGCGCGGACCTCTCGTGCTTCGTCGAAGGTCGTCGCCTCGACGACAACGCGGCGCTGTTGCTGCGCTTCAAGGGCGGCGCGAAAGGCATGTTGTGGGCCAGCCAGGTTGCGGTCGGCAACGAGAACAGCCTGTCATTGCGTGTTTTTGGCGACAAGGGTGGCCTCGGCTGGCGGCAGGAAGCGCCCAACGAACTCTGGTTCACGACACTCGGCGGTTCGGCACAAAGAATTACGCGCGGCGGGGCGGCTGCAGGCCCGGAAGCCGGCCGCGTAAGCCGGATTCCCGCCGGCCACCCGGAGGGTTACCTCGAGGCATTCGCAAGCATTTACACCGAGGTTGCGGCCGCAATCCGAGCCCATCGCGATGGCATGGACGTCGATGCTGACCTCGTGTTTCCTGTCGGAGAAGACGGCCTCAAAGGGGTCGCCTTTGTCGAGGCCGCCGTGCGTTCGAGTGAGGCTGGGGCAGGCTGGGTAACCGTCTAACCGGCGGCGGACCTGGCCGCAGCTCGGCGCTTGCGGCGCACGAAGAACAAGCCGCCGTAGAGCACGATCAGGATTGCGGGCAATGTGCTCATGGTCGAGAGCGCCTCGGTGCCGACCGCCCTGTCGAGGACCCGCCCCATAATCGGCAGCACGAAGGATACCGACAGCATGCCGAGACCACCCATGATCGAGAGTCCGACGGCGCCGCTCTGCGGCAGGTTCTCGGATATGAATGCGAGCGTAGTCGGCCAGAAGAACGTAATGCCCACGGCAAACACCGCGGCAGCGACNNGTGGCATTTGAGAGCAACTGCAGGCCGATGAACGAGAAGATCGCCGAGAACCACAGCATGCCGGCCGTGCTGATCCTTGCCGAGATCGGTCCGGCCATCGCGCGGCCGAAAATCATGATGCCGTTGATGAAAGCGAGCACCAGCAATGCATTGACGCCCGTCGCCGACAGCAACGACTCGATTCGCTGGGTAGTGCCCAGTTCCGTGGCTGCCGAAAGCAGCATGCAAAAACCGACAAAAAGGTACAGCGGAGTTGCCAGGCTCTTCGCGGCGGCGGCGGCGCTGACGCCCATCTCCATCCGCTCGGTTTGTGGGAAAGACTGGCCGATCAACAGGTAGCCGTAGATTACGAGCGGGATAAACAGCGTTGCGACGAGCACCTGCCAGCTCAGGAGCGCAATATCCATCAACACGTAGCCTGCGATCGAACCTATTACGATGCCGGCCGGCCACCACAGGTGGAACCGATTCAGCATCTTGGTCTTTTGCTGCGGGTACATGCTCGCAACCAGCGGGTTGCAGACCGCTTCGACCATGCCGTTGCCGAGACCAATGAATACGGTCGCCGTAAACAGTGAAACGAGATCAGTTGCCATCAGGGTGGCAACGATGCCGAGTGCGTGAAAGATAAACGCGACCCACATACCCTTGCGCATGCCGATCGACTCGACGATCGGGCCGCCGATCACCATTGCCAGTGTGAAGCCCCAGAATGCCGGCATGAATGCATAGCCGATCTGCTCGAGGGTCAGGCCGACGCCATAGGGACCGAATACGGTCTCCAGCCTTGCCCGTATCGCGAAGGTCATCGACGTGAGTACCAGCGCGGTGCAGCTCGCGACAAACAACCGTTTCTCGTGGATATTGCTCATGGGCGTGTCCCGTTCTTGTTTTGTTTTCTGCTGAGGCAGGCTCGACTCTAACCTATCTTGGGCCAACGCTGTAGCGTAACGCGATTGATCGCCAGCCGGCCTTTGGCTATGGTGAATGAGTTTCGGCAGTCTGCTCTGCCGCAATGCGAATGCCAAGAAGAATGATGTGCGGCGCAATGGCGTTATAGCCGTGTGCGCCGCCCGAGAAGAAACAGATGACGCAGGATCCGAAAATGTTGACGCGCCGTGCCGCAATTCGCAACGCCGTGTTGCTGCTTGGCGGCGGGATCCCGGCCGCTCAGCTTGGCTTCCTCGAGCGCGCGCTCGCGGCGACCAGCGATGAATCGGAGCCGAGGTTCCTGAGCCCCGAGCGGCTCGCGATGGTCGAGCGTGTCGCCGATCTGATCATTCCGGAAACCGACACGCCCGGCGCTGTCTCGGCGGGCGTACCCCGATTCATCGACGTCATGTTGGCAGAGTGGGCTGCGACGGACACACAGCAGCAGTTCGTGGACGGCTTCGCCAGCATCGACCGACATGCAACGGAACTCGGTATGCGAAGTTTTCTCGGCGGCAGCCCGGAACAGCAGCTCGAAGTTCTGCAAGCGCTCGACCGCGAAGCTTTCGCCGTTGGGGCGCAGCACACGTTTTTCCGACGCCTGAAGAAGCTCGTTCTGTTCGGGTATTTCTCCTCGCAACCCGGGGCAACACAGGCTCTGCGCTTCGACCCGTTTCCCGGCGACTATCAACCCTGCCTGCCGATCGAGGACGACGACCGCGCGTGGTTCTGGCTCGGATATTCCTATGACCTCTGACAACAACACGGTATTCGATGCGATCGTCGTTGGTTCCGGGATATCCGGCGGCTGGGCAGCGAAGGAGCTGACCGAACGTGGCCTCAAGGTGCTGCTGCTCGAGCGCGGACGCAATGTCAGGCATCGGGTCGACTACCCGACCGACGGCAAGGCGCCCTGGCAAATGCCCTACGCCGGCCAGGTGCCGGAGGCGAAAGTTGCCCGGGATTACCCGGTCCAGAAAGACTGTTATGCATTCTCGGATTACACCAAGCATTTTTTCGTTAACGACCGTGAGAACCCGTATGAGACCACGGCTGGAAATCCCTTTGCGTGGATACGGGGCTATCATCTCGGCGGCCGGTCCCTGACCTGGCATCGCCAGAGCTACCGCTTGTCCGAGCTGGACTTCGAGGCGAACAGTCGGGACGGTCACGGTGTGGATTGGCCGATCCGTTACAGTGATATCGCACCGTGGTACGACCACGTCGAGACATTCGCCGGCATCAGCGGATCGCGCGAGAACCTGCCGCAATTGCCCGATGGCAAGTTTCAGCCGCCGTTTCAGTTGCACTGTGTCGAAAAGGCCATGAAGAAGAAGCTCGAGTCCGCGTTCCCGGACCGTCGCCTGATCATCGGCCGGACGGCGCACCTCACCGCACCGACCGCGGAGCAGACTGCTCTTGGCCGCGCTCGCTGCATGAATCGCCTCGAATGCCAGCGCGGCTGCAGGTTCGGCGCTTACTTCTCCAGCCTGTCGGCGACGCTCCCGGCGGCCAACCGGACAGGAAACCTCACCACGATTACGGACGCCGTTGTCGACAGCGTGATGTATGACGCAACCAGCGAGCGGGCGTCGGGTGTGCGGGTTGTCGATGCCCATACGCTGGAGCGCCGCGCATACGGCGGCCGCTTGGTATTCCTGTGCGCGTCGACGCTGGCCAGTACGCAAATTCTTTTGAACTCGCGATCCGAGCAGTTCCCGAACGGGCTCGCAAACGTCAGCGGCATGCTCGGCCGCAACCTGATGGACCACGTCGGCGGTGTCCGGGTCACCGGTACCGTGCCCGGATTCGAGGACACGTACGAGAAGGGCCGGCGAGCCACCGATCTGTACGTGCCGCGGTTTCGCAATGTGGATGAGCGCGACGAGCGCTTCCTGCGGGGGTTCGGTTTCCAGGGGGGCGCTTACCGCGACGACTGGCGCCGAGGGACCGGCACCGCCGGCCTCGGAGTAGCGTTCAAGGAGCAGTTGCAGAAGCCGGGCCCGTGGCGTTTCGGCATGGGCGGTTTCGGGGAAATGCTGCCTGACGCGCGCAATCGGGTCTGGCTGGATTCGAAGCGCAAGGACCGCTGGGGTATCCCGATACTGCATGTCGAATGCAAACTGCGTGACAACGAGCTTGCGATGTTCGACGCAATGGCAAGCGACGGCAAGGAAACGCTCGAGGCGGCGGGTCTGACGGACGTCAATGCCACGAAAGATATTGCGCCGCCGGGGCTGATGATCCACGAGATGGGTACCGCGCGCATGGGGCACGATCCCGCGACATCGGTGCTCAACAAGTTCAGCCAGGCACACGACGTGTCGAACCTTTTCGTGACCGACGGAGCGGCGATGACGTCGTCGGCCTGCCAGAACCCATCGCTGACCTATATGGCGTTGACGGCTCGCGCGGCGGCCGCCGCAGCCGACATGCTGAAGGAAGGACGAATATGATGCGACGGACATTACTTCAAGGCACGGCAACACTTGCCGCTGCGCTGATAGTAATGACTGCTGCGTGTGCCGCGGCTTCGCCTTCAAAAGAGGCAAGCGATGGGCCAAAGATAAAGATGCCAGCTGCTAATCAACTGCAGCATCTCACTGCAGATAATCTGGGCGCCTTCCGGTGGCTCAACAAACCTGTGGCGGTCGAGTTCGGCGAGGGCACAATGAGCGTTACCGCCCCGGCAAAGAGCGACTTCTTCATTAACCCGGAGAATGCTGAAGTCAGCGCCTCCGCGCCGCTTTTCTACCAGGAAATTGAAGGTGATTTTGTTGCCACTGCCCTGGTCAGGCCCGACTTCAGGGATCAGTGGAACGCCGGTGCGCTCATGGTACACATTGACGAGGCGAACTGGATCAAATTTGCCTTTGAGCGTTCCGATGCCACCGGGAAAAGCATTGTCTCGGTGGTGACCCGCGGTGTGTCTGACGATGCCAACGGCGCCAGGCTGGAGGCGTTCGACAAGGTCTGGTTACGGCTGATACGCAAGGGTAATAACTTCGCAATGCACTGGTCGAGCGACGGCGAAACGTATGTTATGGCCCGCCTGGCGCAAATGGCGGACGCGCAACGAGTGAAGGTGGGCCTGGAAGCGCAGAGCCCGGTTGGACAGGCCGTGACACATGAGTTCCTGTATTTCAACATAGAGGAAAAAACCGTGCAGGACCTCAGAGCAGGGCATTGAGGGGCCGTCACAACGAAAAAGGGAAGGTCAGATATGAAACGGCGAACACTCCTGAAGAGCGCTGCGGCACTGGCTGTAACGCCATGGCTGTCAGCTTGTAGCAAGGTGCCGGAACCCGACGCCGGCAAGCGCCTCGAGCGAATCGGCATCCAGCTGTACACGGTTCGCGCCAGCATGGCGGAAGACGTGTCCGGCACGCTGCAAAAGATTGCAGAGATCGGCTACGACGAAGTCGAATTTGCCGGCTACTTCGACCATACGCCCGATGAGATAAAGGGATTTCTCGATGCTGCGGGACTCGTGTCGCCGTCGGCGCATATCTCGCTTGACGCCATCCGCACGTTCCCCGAACAGCTGGTCGAGGCCGCGAAGACGCTGGGGCAGGATTACCTTGCGCTGGGCTGGGTGGCGCCCGACGAGCGCGGCACCCTGGATGACTATCGAGGGCACATCGACCTGGTCGCCGGCTTCGCGGAAAAATGCCGCGATGCAGGGGTGCAGTTCGCCTGGCACAACCACGACTTCGAGTTCGTTGAACTCGAAGGCCAGCGGCCCATAGACCTGATCCTGGACAGTACCGATCCCGAACTCGTCCAGGTGGAACTGGACCTGTACTGGATAACGAAAGCCGGCGTCGATCCGTTCTCTTATTTCGAGCGCCACCCGGGCCGGTTTCCGCTCTGTCACGTCAAGGACATGGCCGCCGACACAGGCATGGCCGACGTTGGCGACGGCACGATAGATTTCGAGGCGATATTTGCGAAAAGTGACCTTGCCGGATTCAAGCACTATTTCGTCGAGCGGGATGACGCGGCGGATCCCTTCGAGACCGCGGCCAACAGTTACAGAGCCGCTGCCGAATTGTCGTTCTGACGCCTCTCAGGGAGGCGAAGAAACCAGCCTGATGGACCCGAATACGCTGGCGTCGATATAGCCGAGATTCTTGTCGCCATTTACGGGCTCGATATCGTGCGACCCGACAAAATGTTCCCGTTCGACGCTGCCGTCGTTGTCACAGTAGGCGAGCATGAACCCCATCGTCTTGCCCACCGCCAACGCCACGGGCTGACTGGCCTCGCCGGGATGGAAACTGTCGTCGTAAATCTTAATGGCGACTTCCCACAGCACCGTGTGCGGCTGGGTCGCCTGGCGTTTCCAGCGGCTTTCGATGTGGTCGTTCAACAGGATGAAATGCGGTGAGCCGTCCTCGAGCCGGCCACCGATGTCGACAGCCTGGTTGTCGAGAGCGACGTGATAGGCGAAGGCGTTGTAATCGTACTGGTGATTGCCGCCCGAACCGTCCTCGTCGATGAATATCTCCAGGCAGTCGTCGTCCCAGTATCGCAACAGAGGGTCCGCGTGCTGGTCGAAGAGCACGTCGTCGGTAATTTCTGCCAGCAAATACAAGTGTCGCTCGTCCCACAACAGCTTGTAGCGGCCCGAAAAATCCTGTCGTTCAGGCTGTTCGCCCAGAATGTGCTTGTCGATATTCCGCCATTCCGCGTCGCTCCAGCCGGGCTCCGACGCCATGCCGTCGATCGTGATTCGCGCGTCTGAAAAATACACGGTTTCGGGTTCCGCCAGGCTCGTGGAGCACGCTACGGACAAAAGAAAAGGCATAACAATCGCAATACGCTTCTGCATGAAGTTCTCTTTCAGGTACATAGGAACCGACTCAAATGAACATGGAGACGATCAGTGTAACGGTCAGGCCGGTCAGCGCGATTATCGTCGTCAGTACAGTCCACGACCGCAACGTATCCTTTTCACTCATTCCAAGATACCGGCTGACCAGCCAGAATCCCGAGTCGTTGACATGGGAAAGAATCGTTGCGCCCGATGAAATCGCGATCACCAGCAAGGCCAGCATCGTCGTGGATAGCTCCTGCGTCGCAGTGATAGGTGCCAATAAGCCGGCCGCAGTGATCATGGCGACGGTGGCGGAGCCCTGGGCTATCCGGGTGAGTGCGGCAATCATGAATGCGAGAACCACGAGGGGTAGTCGCGAATCGGCCATCATGTCGGCCAGGGCGTTGCCGACGCCCGAGTCAATCAACAGTTGCTTGAACGCCCCGCCGGCGCCAGTAATCAATATGACGATGCCGGCCGGCTGGCTCGAGGCCCTTGTTCGCGATCGCGAGTATGGCGTCCTTGCCGAAACCGTCGATCCGCGACAGCAGGAACATGGCCAGCAACGTGGCCGCAAGCAGCGCCACGAATGGGTGGCCTACGAATCCGAAAACGCTTGTAATGACATGCGTTTCACCGAACCAGATTGGCGTGATGGTGCTCAGCATGATCAATACCAGCGGCAACAGGATTACCGTCGACACCTGCGAGAAACTGACTGAACCACCCGGGTGGCTGACTTCCGCTTCCGTAAACGAATCAGGGACTTGCAGGTAAATGCGCCGCGCGATGTAGCGTCCGAACAGCGGACCGGCAAGAATCATCGATGGGATGCCGGCCAGTGCACCGAAGATGATTACCCAACCCAGATCCGCATCGAGTAAATCCGCCACCGCAATAGGGCCCGGTGTTGGCGGCACGAAGCTGTGGGTGACCGCCAGGCCGGCCAGCAGTGGCACCGCGTAATAGAGCAGCGAACGACCGGTGCTCTGGGCCAGGCCATAGACGAGCGGTATCAGGATGATGAATGCGACATCGAAGAAGACCGGTATGGCAATGATGAAACCGGTCGCGCCCAGGCCCCATTGCGCACGATCCGCGCCGAACTTATTGATAATCGTCTGGGCGACGCACTGAATCCCGCCGGATGCTTCCAGAAGCTGGCCGAGGATAGCGCCCAGCCCGACGACCACGGCAACGAAACCGAGCGTGCCTCCCATGCCGTTCCGGATCGACGTTACGATCTCACTGCCGGGCATGTTCGTGCCCAGGCCGACCAGGACACTGACAAGCAGCAGTGCAACGAATGCCGCTACCCGCAAGCGAATGACAAGGAAGAGCAGCAGCAATATGCCGATGAAAGGAACTGTGACCAGCCAAAGATTATCCACACGTGCTCCGGCAAGCGATTGTTGATTCTTCGTGTGTTCGCTTATTGTACGGGTCTGCTCACGCTAACTCAGAATGAACTGTCGGTACAGGCGTCGATTAATTGCGAAAAGAAGTAGTGCCAAAAAAGGCGATCGTTGTCGCGGGCGTTTCCGGGTGCGGAAAGTCTACGATCGGTTACGCGCTGGCCAGGCGAATCGGCTGGCGGTTTTTGGAAGCGGATGACTTTCATGGCGAGGCCTCGAGGGCAAAGATGATGGCCGGCGAACCGCTGGATGATGCGGATCGCGCTCGATGGCTGGCCAAACTTAACGCAAAGTTATTGCAGCAGGCTCCGGCTGTGCTGGCCTGCTCGGCCCTGAAACAGGTCTACCGCGACCGGCTGGCGGAAGGCCTGTTGACCCGGTTTGTCTGGATCCGATTGAGCCGTGAGCTGGCAATGCAAAGAATGTCCGACCGTACTGACCATTTCATGCCAACAAGTTTGCTGGACAGCCAGTTTGAAACCGCCGAGATCCCGCGTGACGCGATATTCCTGTTCGCTGCAGAACCCGTTGAAGCATGCGTTCGTCGCTGTACCCGGGCGCTGGGATCCTTTGTGACAGATACACAGGCTTTATGAGTTCAATGTGTTGCAGGTTGCCGGCAACAATTGCCTGAATTCGACATACTGTACCCGATTGGCGCATGATAGTCGCCGCGCCGATACGTCGATGCCGGAATTCGCAGGGCGCCCAACAGAGAATAATAAATCATGAACGAAAACATATTGGCGGAACAGCCGGACACTGCGGACGACGAAAACACAGCGATGATTATCCTGATCAGCTGCGTTGCGACCATTGGCGGTTTCCTGTTCGGTTTCGATAGCGGCGTGATTAACGGCACGGTCGATGGTCTGCGACTTGCGTTCAACTCAGAGGGAGTCGGCACCGGATTCAATGTCGCATCGATGCTCCTCGGTTGTGCGGTCGGCGCATTTTTCGCGGGACGTCTGGCAGATATTTTCGGCCGCAGAGCGCTGTTGCTGGTCGCTTCAGTCTTATTCCTCGTGAGTGCCTGGGGTTCTGGCGTTTCGGGCTCGTCCTTCGAATTCGTCATCTACCGGGTGCTGGGCGGCCTGGCCGTGGGGGCTGCCAGCGTGATGGCGCCGGCCTATATCGCTGAAGTCACGCCGGCTCGTTTTCGCGGTGCAATGGCCTCGGTGCAGCAAATTGCCATCATTGTCGGCTTATTCGTTGCTTTCATCAGCAACTATAACCTGGCGAAATTCGCGGGATCGTCGATCGAACGCCTGTGGCTGGATTTCGAAGCCTGGCGCTGGATGTTCTGGGTGGAGATGTTGCCGGCCTCCCTGTTTTTTATTGCGCTCCTGTTCATCCCGGAGAGCCCGCGATTCCTGGTCGCCAGTGGTCGCAAGGATGCTGCCGAGAAGGTGCTTTCGCGCCTGTTCGGGTCGACGGTCGCGACACAGAAGATCAAGTCGATCGATGATTCACTCGCCGCGGATCATCATCGACCCCGGTTGGCCGATCTGATCGACAAACAGTCAGGTCGTCTGCATCGCATCGTCTGGATCGGCATCGGCCTCGCGAGTTTTCNNAAGAACACCGGCCGCCTGCGTCGCATCGTCTGGGTCGGAATCGGCCTCGCCAGTTTTCAGCAACTCGTTGGCATCAACGTCGTGTTCTACTACGGGGCGGTGCTCTGGCAGTCCGTGGGATTTTCGGAATCGGATGCGTTATTGATAAACGTGCTCTCCGGCGGGCTCAGCGTCATTGCCTGTACGGCAACCATATTGCTGATTGACAAGATCGGCCGCAAGCCAATCCTGATGGTTGGCTCGATCGGAATGGCTATAACGCTTGCTGTCGTCACCTTTACGTTTGCAACATCCGACGTGGCGGCGAACGGGGAGCTGCGGCTGTCCG
>JABAOD010003799.1_pt1 | contig 26825 bp, 16 predicted proteins | sample 7062151 | NCBI WGS metagenome assembly JABAOD01 (sample SAMN14538626, study PRJNA623070) | marine sediment metagenome | biome: marine biome [ENVO:00000428]; feature: marine pelagic biome [ENVO:01000023]; material: deep marine sediment [ENVO:00002113] | place: India: Gulf of Khambhat ... | reverse complement strand
CGTCGGAATCCACGGTCCGACCGGGAAGGGCGGTCTCGGAGGTACGCTGGTTCGATGAGCTCCCCAGGGACATGGCCTTCCGGGAAGACTATCTCTCTGTCGTGCAGAGGAGAAAGGAGAAATTCTCCAGAGGGACGCCAGAGTCCACATTCAGAGACTAGCGGCCGCAGTTTTATAAAGCACCTCCTTACTGCCCCAGCCGAGGGCGTGGAGCGTGCCAGAGCTCCGGAAGGACTACATAACCGATACCTGGGTGGTCTTTTCCACCTCGAGGTCGCAGCGTCCTATACACGCCAAGGGTGAGCCAGCTTCAGAATTGATGGAGTCGGATCAATGTCCCTTCTGTCCGGGCAACGAGCATATGACGCCCCCGGAGGTCCTGGCTTACAGGGAGAATGGAGTGAGGGACGGCCCGGGGTGGTGGGTCCGTTGCGTTCCCAACAAGTACCCGGCACTGACTATCGAGGGAGAAGTCAAGAGGAGGGTCTCCCAGACCTTTCAGTCAGTCAGCGGCGTAGGTGCTCACGAGGTGATCATCGAGACGCCCAATCACGTGGGCCACATTGCCACCCTCGATGAGAAGCATATCTACGAAATCGTCTGCGCCTACAGGGATCGGTATGCGGACCTCACCAATGATAGGCGATTCAAGTACATCCTCATCTTCAAGAACCACGGCGCCCGGGCCGGAGCCTCCATCACCCATCCCCACACTCAGCTCATTGCCACTCCCATCATCCCGAGACGCATTATGGACGAGCTCAGGGCCTGCAGGACTTTCTACGAGGAGACCGGGGGTACGTGCCTATACGACGAGGTCATCAAGGACGAGCAGGATGCCGCGGAGAGAGTTGTCTTAGAGAACGAGTCCTTCCTAGCCCTCAGCCCGTACGCTGCCAGATATCCTTTCGAGACGTGGATACTCCCCAAGGTTCACCAGGTTCACTTCGAGGACATGAGCGATAACGAGCGGCACGCCCTGGCGAGGACCGTGAAGGATATCTTCTCCCGGATGGACGCACTTCTGAATGATCCGCCCTTCAACTACTACATTCACACCGCTCCGTGTGATCGGATGGACCACCGGTACTACCATTGGCACATCGAGATAACGCCCAGGCTCTCCAACACTGCAGGGTTCGAGCGAGGAACCGGTTTTTACATAAACTCCGTCCCGCCGGAGGATGCGGCGAGAATTCTCAGGGATGAGGCCGGGAAGGGGTGAGCTTCAGCTTCTCATAGATGTCGGCGTAGGCCCGGGCCGACCTCTCCCATGAGAAATCCTGTTTGGCGCAATTCTCCATCAGTCGGCGCCATCGATCCTTCTGAGCATACACCTCAAGGGCCCTGTCTATCGCACTCAGAAGGGCGGCGCCGGTGTACTCGTCAAAGGTGAAGCCGGTGCCACCTTCGGCATCGTGCGAGTACTCCTGCACAGTGTCTGCCAACCCTCCTGTCCTCCGGACTATTGGGATCGTCCCGTAGGTCATACTTATCTGCTGGCCCAGACCACAGGGCTCGAAGCGAGAGGGCATGAGAAATGCATCGACGCCCGAATAGATCCTGTGAGCAAGTGCCTCGTCATAGCCCAGCTTCAAAGAGATATTCGGGTGCCTACCGTCCCAGGCCCTCAGGTCCTCCTCGTAGCTCTTCTCGCCAGTTCCGAGGATGACTAGTTGTAGCTTCCGCAACAACATCTGGGGAAGGGCATCGAGGAGGACGTCGACGCCTTTCTGCCCCGTCAGTCGACCGATGAAGCCAAGGAGCAGCCCCCTCTCCTTCGGGAGGCCTATCTCTCGCTGCAAGGCCCGCTTATTCGCTCCCTTCCCCTTCCGATCGGTGGGTTCATAGGTTCGTGGTATGAGGGGATCTGAGCGGGGGTTCCAGATCTCTAGGTCCAGACCGTTGAGGACTCCGTGGAGCTTGTGTCTGTTCTGCCTTAACACCTCTTCGAGTTGGTAGCCGTACTCCGACGTCTGTATCTCCCTTGAGTACGTCTCGCTCACAGCGTTGACGGCGTCGGCCAAGGTAATTGCCGCCTTCATGAAGTTAATTTTGCCGTCGTGCAAGAGGACCGCTTCCGAAGCCAGCTCTTCAGGTAGGCCTGTGTACTCCAGGAGTTCCGTGGGGAAGACCCCCTGGTACATCAGATTGTGAATAGTGAACAGGGTCTTGGTCCTCGAGAAGAGGTCCACGTCGCTGTAGAGACTTCTCAGATAAGCAGGGATCAAAGCCGTGTGCCAGTCATTACAATGGATGATTTCTGGAGAGAAGTTGATGTGAATGCATGCTTCGAGGACGGCGCGCGAGAAGAATGAATACCGTCTACCGTCGTCCTCGTACCCGTAGACCCTCTCCCTGGCGAAGTATCCGGGATGGTCGACCATGAGCACAGGCACCTTGTGCGTTAGGTTGCCTTCCTTAAGCGCAGCGACCTCCTTTCCACCCCCCATGGGTACGTCAAAGGGCCCGAGATCGACTCGCCACCTCTCCATGCTTGGATAGCGCGGCATGATCAGGTTCACTTCGTGCCCCAGTTCCCCAAGGGCCTTCGGAAGGGAGCCCGCAACGTCTCCCAGTCCCCCGACCTTAGCGAACGGATAGGCCTCGCTGGCGACAAACAGGACTCTCATCGTCTCGTAACCGCTACTGGAGACTGGCTTTTAACCCTGCGCTCCAACTCAACTCCAACGCTCAGAGAACACCGCAGCACCGGATATCGTATCGCCGAGCCCCACCGTATATCCGGGGCTGGAGACCAGTTTCGTTGGGACTGCGACAAAGTTCTCTTCCGGGCACCAGCCCTCCTCAACCATCTTTCGACGATCGAAACCTTTCAGCGCCATCAGATCGCCAAGCCTTCCGAGCTCCTTCACGCCCCGCTCTGACAGGGGCAGCTCCGCGGCCATAGGGATCTCTTCAGATCTCGGGCTTCGTCCCGTGGACGCTCGGATCGCCCCCACGAGACCTGCAAAGAGAAGGCTGGACCGGATCTCTTCGACGGGGTTAGGGCTGAGACAGAGGTAGTAACCCAAGGTGTGCATGTTGACCCTCCCGACGCCCAGGGCCCTGACAAGGTGCATTGCCTCAAGCTGGTAAACAGGGTCGCTGCGGACCTTCTCCCAACCGGGCAGACCTTGCAGGAAGGCTATGTCAGCGAGTTCAGTCTCGTTCAAGCCCACGCTGTCCACCAGGGGGAGGATCCTGTCGATAATTGCCTCCCTCTTCATCAGGTCGGGTACTGAAGTTATCTCGACGTGGACCTTGAGGGAGGGATTCGCTGCCTTGGCTATCTGGATGTGCTCGCGCACGACCTGGAAGCTGTCTTCATAGTCCTCCCCCATGTGGTTCAACCCAGCCAGGAAGAGGAGCTCACACTTCTTGCTCACGGAGGGCAGAGAGGCCTCCCACCCCTCGTGAAAGAGGATTTTGCTCTCGGGGGCGGCAATGAAGCGATTCGCCCTTGGAGACGGACCACCGCCGAAGGATAGACTCCTTTGGTACTCCAGGATGTAGTGGACCTCGGCGGTGCAGTCCCAGTGAAAGTCCTCAGCTCTCACGTACTCAACACCGTCCCCCGTGTGCACTGGCACATCGGCGTCGACGCCGTGGTAGAGGGATGCCAACTTCCGGCTGAACCTGTCTGGGTGTACGAAGATTGCCTCTGCTGCGAAGTCTGAAAGGAGGCGGGCAACAGTGAGGACCTGCCCTCCGGGCCTCTCCTCGTAGTCACCCATGCCCTCGAGGAACGCAATGACCTTGGGTGAGCAGATGACCTCCAACGCGAGGCCATTGGAAATGGAGTAGCAGAGACCCTCCGCTAGATCCTCTAGGTCATCGGCAGCCTTGGCGAAAATGGGCGGCACTCGTCTAGGCTTCTTCAGCCTTGCCAAGATGTCTTCGTCCAAGGAGAGTACCTTGTCGATGACAGAATTGTACGCGAGTAGGCCGCGGACGCCCTTCAAGGGGTTCCTCTTAGAGGCGGCCTCATACCTACTCTCCCAACCCTTGATAATCGCCCTGTCCAGAGAACGCACCGCCTTGAGGAACTCAAAAGGGGAGGCGAGTTCCTTAAGGCTTTCTTCGGCAGCTGCTCACCCCGGCCTCGACTCCTTCGCACGGGCCCGCCGAATGTCCCACCACGCGGCGAAGGCGATGACTCCGAACCCGAGGTACACCTCCCAGCGGGTGAGATCCGACAGGGATGGTCGCCAACTTCCGAAGAGAACTGCTAGCGACGGGATCAGGACTGCGAAGAACGTCCAACCTACAACTCGCGTCTTCCACTCCTCCACTCCTCTGCGAAGCAGGAGTTCCGGGATCAAGAAGAGGGGGACGATGAGTATGCCAATGAAAACGAGGACCGTCAGGAGGAGAGGCAGGACGGTGTCCAGGAGGGCCACGGACCTCGATATTCCGGCTCGAGTAAAGGTTGTTCCGAACAGTTTTAAGGCTTCTCCAGGGATTGGGAGGCGGTGAAGGTCAGCCTTCTCACCTACGAGTTCCCACCCAGGATCTACGGCGGTGCAGGTGTCCACGTCCTCCATCTAGCCACTCAGCTGAGGAGCATGGTGAATCTTGAGATCAGGACCTTGCATCCCGCGGAGGAAATGGAGGGTGTCCGTCTTCGACTCTACTATCCCACGCTCCCCAAGGGTCCCGAGGACCGCGAGGGGAAGGTGGTGGAGGTCTTGTCCCTTAACGTCAACATGGTGGCGGATCCCTTCGACGCTGATGTCGTACACGCTCACACGTGGTACATGAGCTTCGCGGGAATGTTGGCCAAGAAGCTGTACAACAGCAAGCTGGTGGCAACAGTCCACTCCCTGGAACCTCTCCGACCCTGGAAGGAGGAACAGCTAGGGGGAGGGTACCGGCTGAGTTCATGGTTGGAAGAGACCGGCCTGAAGGCGTGCGATGCCGTGGTGGCGGTCTCTGAGGAGATGTCTGCCGACCTGCGAGAGCACTATGGTATACCCCCCGAGAGAGTTCACGTCATCCCCAACGGAGTCGATGCCTCGGCCTTCAGGAGGGAGGAGGACCCCTCCATCCTGGAGAGGCTTGGCGTTGAGGTCCCGTACATCCTCTTTCTCGGCCGTCTGAGCAGACAGAAGGGCATATTCGACCTGGTGGAAGCGTTCAAGGCCCTGAAGACGGAGTTGAACCTTGTCCTCGTCACGGGACCGGCGGACACGCAGGGACTGGTGGATGAGCTTTCAGGGGCAGTAGGAGGTCTGTCGAGGATACGCTGGATCAACAGGATGGTCACCCACGAGGAGGCTGTTGCCCTGTACTCCTCCTGCGAGCTCTTCGTATGTCCATCGCGCTACGAGCCCTTCGGCATCATCAACCTCGAAGCCATGGCGTGCGAGAGGCCCGTGGTCGCGACTCGGGTTGGGGGCATAATGGAGGTTGTCCAGGACGGGGAGACGGGGGTCCTGGTTCCTTCCGAGGATCCAGAGGCCCTGGGCCGGGCTATCGACGATCTGATGTCCGATCGCGGCCTTCGCGAGGAGATGGGAGCGAGGGGTAGGGCCAGGGTTGAGAAGCACTTCACGTGGCGGACGGTAGCGGAGCGAACCGTAGAACTCTACAGGAGTCTGAAGTGAGTGGAGGAGCAGAAGGTAAAGCTTCTGAAGGCCTTCGGGGAGTGGTCAGCCTCCACATTATTCCGCGAGTGGATCTCCCGGCGGCGCTGGTTCCCCAGGGGGTGGGAGGCGACGGTCGAGATCGCCGACCACCTGCTGCTGGAGGCTCTTGGAGACGACGTCTCTGCCATAGTGTTCTTGAGGGCCGAGGACGAGGAGTTCCAGCTCCCTATCCTCATTTCGAAAGATAAGCCGAAGGTCGGAGAGTCCACTCCGTTCGTAGTGGATGGCGATGAGGCCTTCTTTCAAGAAGGGGAGCTGTCCGAAGCCTACTGCTCCTCCCTCCTCGGGTTGATGGCGAGGGGGGCAAAGGCAAAGACGTCAAGGGGAAGGCCAATAGCATTCCGGGGTCCAGGCCTCACCATCCTCTCCCCTCCCCGCCCAGTGACTCTGGGGAAGAGTTCGAACGTCTCCGTCATCATTGAAGCCGCGCCGGAAACGGTGCTCCTCAAGTCCCTTCGAAAGGTGGAGAAGGCCTCTAGGGAGCCCCTTATGTTGGGACTCTTAAGTGAACAGGGATACGAGCATGCGCCGAGGCTCCTTGGCTCCGTCAAGACTCACGATGATACTTACCTGGCCGAGGTCCTGAGGTACGAAGCGTCGGAAGGTGACCTGGGAGGCACAATCATGGCGAGGCTGTCTGAGGAGGTGGAGCGAGAGGCAGCCCATCAGCCTTGGAAGATTCTTGGCAAGCTAGGGGAGGGGCTCGCACAGCTGCACAGGGCACTAGGAGCGTCCGATCATCCCCGCTTCGCCCCTCAGACCTTGACGGGATCCCAACTTGAGGGACAGATCAGGAGAGGTATCGGGTACTACGAGAACTCGAGACAGCTTCTCGCTGAGGCCGATCCTCTGGTTACGGAGGTAGCCGATCTGTTAGTCTCCCGTGAGAGGCCCATCAGGAATGGGTTGGAGCGCCTCCGAGGTGCCGAAGGTTGGCCCTCTATCCACATCCACGATGACCTGCACCTTGAGCAAGTCCTCGTATCTGAGGGGGAGCCATTCTTCGTTGACTTCGAGGGGGAGCCGATAAGGCCTTCGGCCGAGAGGTGGGTGAGGAACAGTCCACTTCGGGACGTGGCTACAATGCTGCGCTCCCTGTCCTACGTCAAACACGCAGTTCTGCGACACGCCTTAGGGCTGGAGGCACGGCAGCACGAGCTGAGACTTGCCAAAGGAGAACCCCCAGGTGAGCTCCTCACGAGGCTTGGCTCCTGGGAAGTCCTTCAGCGGAAGACACTCCTCGACGCCTACCTGAAGGCCCTTCGAGCGTCCGCACCGGAGCTGCTACCTCGAGAAGATGCCGAGGTGCCAGGCCTCATCCTGGCCTGGGAGCTAGAGAAAGCGCTCTACGAGCTGAACTACGAGGCCCTCTACAGGCCGGAAAACGTCCTCATCCCCTTCTGCGCCCTCCCGAGGAACAGTTAGCTTGAAGCTCGCCAGCCTTCTTGGCCCCCTGTTGTGCATCGCGGTGCTCCTTGCATCGACCACTACCGCAGTGGCTAGTGACTCAGGACCCCCACGACACTCGCCCGCCGCTCGCCCCTACGACGCCTTGGTCCACGAGTTCGAGGCTAACGACTTACTCGGCTATAGCTTCACCAACAAGAGGGACGGCTTTCTCTGGGCCGCCAGCACGGGGGAGCCTTTGTCCGAGTTTGGCGGGTTCAACGTCCTCAGACGAAGGGTGCTGGAGAGTTGGGTCGTGGCCGTGGGGAGTCAGCAGGTCACTCCCGGTCCCGCCATGGCACTCTACAGGCCCCACATCTTCGAAAGGATAGCCGACCCTGTGATAGAACGGGTCTTCGTGCCAGACGACATCCCGGCCATGTCCCTATCCATAGGGGCGCGGGAGGATGTCCAGAACCTGAGGATACTCCTCTTCCTCGAGCGCTCCTATGAACTTTCCAACAGAGACGAGGACCGGGTGACCTTTAGGTCAGACGAGACCTACATGGAAGGTGTTCCGTACATCACGGTGGTTGCCTCCCGGAACTTCCATCTCAACGGTGAGGGGTACGGCATCATCAGCCATCGATACCGATTCGATGAACACAGGCAAGGAAACTTCACGGTGGTCCGAGGAGAGGTCCGTAGTAGCGGCTACCTGGAACTGGGGGGCCTTCAGAAAGGAGAGGAGATGCGCCTCGTCGTGGGGGTCGGGAAGACGGAGGCAGAAGCGTTGGAGCGCGCGCTCGACCTTCGGGACAACTGGGATGACCACCTGGGAGCGAAGGAGTCGAGGCTGGAGGATTTGGTGCGGAGCACCGGGATCACGTGCAGTTCTGAGGATCTCCACCTCGCCCTCAACTTCGCCCTGACGAGCCTGGACAGCCTCCTCATGGAGGAACCTTTTGGCAAGGTAGTCTGGGCGGGTCTACCGTGGTTCAACCAGGGCTGGGGGAGGGACACGTTCATTAGCCTGCGAGGAGGCCTCGCAACGGGGAGGCACGCTGAGACCCAGGCGATCCTCAGGTCCTTCGCCGCCTTCCAGAGGAGCTCCGATGGACGGATTCCCAACCTGATAAGCGATCCGGCCAACCCTCCCTACAACTCCGCGGACGCCATCTGGTGGCTGGTGAAGGTGGCGTACGAGTACTACCTCTACACGGGCAATCGGACCTTCCTGGAGGAGATTTATCCTACAGTGTCCAACGCCCTCAAGGCTGGGTTCGAGGCCTATGGAGACGAGGACGGACTCCTCCTCTCTAGCGCGAAGGAGACGTGGATGGACACGTCGGCCGACCCTAGGAGGGGAAAGCCCGTGGAGATCGAGGCCCTCTGGATCGAGGCACTGTCCATCGGCGCGAAGATGGCCGACCTCCTGGGGCTGCAGGATGATAGAGCATTTTTCCAGGCTCTCCTGCGCCGCGCATCCTCATCCTTCGATGATATGTACTGGAACTCCGAGATGATCTACCTTTCCGACTACATCGACCACAGAGGGGAGAGCGTCTCGCGGGTCAGGCCCAACGTCCTCCTCGCTTACTCGGTCTTGCGCCGGGGCGTCGAGTCTGGTGAGGTGAGCGTCGACAGCCTGCAGGGGGAGAGACTCCAGCAGATAGCGAGTACTGCGACCGAAGAGGGGCTCTTTGCTCCCTGGGGAGTCCGCTCCCTCTCGCCTCAGGATGCCATCTACCGCCCCATTGACACCTCGACGTGGGACTCCCCTGCCTACCACAACGGGAACGTCTGGCCCTGGCTCTCGGGAGCCGCTATGGAGGTATTGGCGGAGACACATCACTTTGAGGAGGCGGGGTTGTTGTTGCGAGCCTACGAGGAGGACTTCCTCAGGGTGGGAAACGTCGGCTCCGGAACTGAGATCTACGATGGCGACTCGAGGTCACCCAAGGGGACGTGGACGCAGGCGTGGTCGGCAGCTGAATTCCTGCGAGCGTTTCACCAGGTGGTCCTGGGAGTCCGGCCATCGGAGAGTGGCCTCGTCGTCTCGCCCAATCCCCTGCCCTCTGTCGGAGAGGTCGCGTCCTCCGTGGTTTACAGAGACACGCCTGGCAGAGTCACCTACTCGTTGGAGGGGGAGAGACAGACGGCCAAGTTCGAGTCCGGGGCGGGAGTCCCGCTACAGGTCAGGTTGAAGGTGCCGGTCGAGGCGAGGGGTTACCGGCTTCATGTGAGGGAGGGTAGAGAGACGACCGACTTGGAAGGGGACGGTACCGCCGATATTGCCATTCTGAACTTCACGGACGCCAGGGATGTGGAGGTGACTCTGCAAGCGCTGTACGACACTCCAGACGAAGGAGGATCTCCGGACGCGACTTCCTTCCTACCATACATCCTCGTGGCACTGGCGGGGGTTAGCCTCGGAGTCGTCCTTCTCCTCAGACGACGGTCTCGCCGGTAGATGGGTCGAAGAGATGGGCCTTCTCCATGTCGAGGGCTAGCTCCATCGAGTCTCCAACCTGCGCCCTACTCCCCCCAGCAACTCGCGCAAGCAAGCTCTCCCCACCCGCGGCTAAGTGAAGGAAGATGTCCGACCCCATGTTCTCCATGACCTCCACCCTGGCGCTTATCACCCCGACCCGCTCAGGTACGGGCCCCGCCTCGACGTCGTGGATGTCCTCGGGGCGGATACCCAGTGTGGCGTGACGCCCCCTGAACCCACGCAAGTTGCGCTTGAGCTCAGCAGGCAACGGGATCACCAGGTCTCTCGCCTGAAGTTGGAGGCCTCCATCCCTCTCGGCTACCTTGATGTCGAGGAAGTTCATCGACGGGCTTCCGATGAAGCTGGCCACGAAAAGGTTCGAGGGACTGTCGTAGAGTACCTGCGGCTCCGCCACCTGCTGAATGCGTCCGTCCTTCAGGACCGCGACCCGGTCACCAAGGGTCATGGCCTCGGCCTGGTCGTGGGTGACGTAGATCATCGTGGTCTTAATGTTCTGGTGAAGCCTGGCGAGCTCCGCCCTCATGGTCACCCTAAGCTTCGCGTCTAGGTTGCTCAGTGGCTCGTCGAAGAGGAAGACCTTGGGCTTCCGAACTATAGCCCTGCCGACGGCCACCCTCTGCCTCTGGCCGCCGCTGAGCTGTCCCGGCTTCTTCTCCAGCTGGTCAGCGATCTTCAGGATGTTGGCGGCCTCCTCTACTCTCGCGATGACCTCCGCCCGGCTGGTCCGCCTCGCCTTCAACCCGAAGCTCATGTTGTCGAAGACGTTCATGTGCGGATAGAGGGCGTAGCTCTGGAACACCATGGCCACATCCCTGTCCTTGGGCGGGATGTCGTTAACGAGCTCGCCGTCGATGGTTATGCTCCCGCTGCTCACGTCCTCCAAGCCGGCGATCATCCTCAGGACCGTCGTCTTGCCGCACCCACTAGGGCCCACGAGGACTACGAACTCGCCGTCCTTGACCCTCATGTTGAAGTCTTCGACGGCCGTGAAGTCACCAAACTTCTTGCTCACGTTCTCCAGAACCAACTCAGCCAAGCCACGTCACCCCTTTACAGCCCCCCTGGTCAGACCAGATATGAGGTACCTCTGGAAGACTATGAAGAGGATCACGACGGGGATGCTCACCAGGATGGAAATGGCGGCGAAGAGGTTCCAGAAGACCTGGGGTTCCGCCACGAAACTGGTGATCCCCACAGGCAGGGTGTACATAGCGTCGCTGGACATGATGGTGAAGGCCAGCAGCCACTCGTTCCACGCCGCCAGGAAGGCGAAGAGGGCGGTCACGGCCACCGCCGGGGTCGACAAAGGCAGTATCACCCTATAGAACGCGGATATCCGAGAGAAGCCGTCCACCATCGCCGCCTCCTCCAGGTCGAAGGGTATGGTATCGAAAAAGCCCTTCAGCATCCATACGACAAACGGCAGCGCCGTCACGGAGTAGGCCAGGACCAGTCCTAGGAAGCTGTTCAGGAGGCCCAGGTTCGCCAGGAGGACGTAGTAAGGAATCAGGATGATGGCTCCCGGAAACATCTGGACCACCAGGAAGGATAGCATGCTCCACCTCTTGCCCCGGAAGCTGAACCGGGAGAAGCCGTACCCCGCGGGCAGCGCCATGACCAGGCCCAGAAGGGTGGTCCCTGTGGCGACGATGAGGCTGTTTCTGAACCAGACGAAGAAGGGACGCTCGAAGAGGATGGTGGCGAAGTTGTTGAGGGTAATGGACGGAAGCGACGCCTGAGAGACGGACTCGACCAAGAGGAGGAAGGCCCCGAGGAGGAGGCCGTACGCGACGTGTCCCCCCACGGTGACGGCAAGGGTCCTCCCGTCCCTCAGCCTGCCCGTGGCCACCAGCAGGACGAGGCCAACCGTAACGGAGACGAGGGGAGCGGCGAGGAGGTGTAGGGCAGGGTCGATACCGAAGAAGAAGATGACGTAGACTAGCGCGACGACAACGCCGTAGACGACCTGCAGGACGATGGGGAGGGGGCCGTAGCCGGGGTTGGACCTCCGGGTGATCCGAGCGGAGAGGGCGTGAAAGGGAGGAGGCCTCTCGGCCTGCAGCCCGTTACTCATTACGGCAGCGAGGCCGATGGCTCCGATGAGCCCGCCGAGGATTGCCATCCCTACCCCTCCATGAAGCCATTGGACGGGGTTCCCCAGGATGGCCATGTTGTTGAAGCTGAAGCTGTTGATCCTGCTGAGGCTCGTACCGACGATGAGGAAGACCGGGAATACCGCTACCACAGCCATGGGGATCAGGATGAGGTGGATGACTGTGTTCTCAACGAGGGCGATCCTCCCCTTCGTCCAGCGGGCCTTCCTGCGAGTGAGAAGACGAGCGATGAATCGCTTGGGTCTTGAGACTAGCCTGCTCCACGGGTTTACCTCATGGGGGTAAGGTTGCGACGTCGTCGTGAGGAGCCTCACCAGGACGATGACTGCCAGGACCCGCAGATTCACCGGGGAGAGGGGGAACCCGACCAGGACGAGGAGCGAGAATATCAGGTCGAGGGTGAGGGACCAAGTGGCAAGACGCATCCCCAGCCTCTGCCGAAGGGCCAGGCCGAGGCCGCCCACGATCTCCCCGACGCCTATGACGATGAAGGCGATGCCGTGGGTCGCCGTCACGATGAACCACGGGTCCATGGCCGTGTAGATGAGGGTGCCGTAGATCAGCTGGAATATCCCCAGGAGGACGATGGCGATTATGATCGGAGAGGACACCAGGACCTTCTCCGGTTGGTCCGGCCCGGCGGCAACTCTGATGGGCTCCCTGAAGGCCGAAAACCCGCGACGCAAGCGCGAGTAGAGGCGTGGTAGCAAGGGGAGCCTGCCGAGGAGCCTGGAGAGTGTTCCCCGCTTCGTCACGGTCGAGGGGCCGCCAGCGAAGCTCTCCATGGCCCTCGTCTGCCTCGTGTAGATGAGGCCGAAGGCTAGGAGCATGATGAAGATGACAACGCTGTACGCGGCCGCAAAGCCCCACCTCCGCGGGAATGTGAAGCCCACGTTGTAGACGTAGGTGATTAGGATGTCCGTGGCGCCAGCGTCGAACCCCGGGAGGGTGACGGGAGGCCTTCCCTGCGTCATCAGGTAGATGACATTGAACATGTTGAAGGTCCAGATGAAGCCCAGGAGGGAGGCTGGAACGATGGTCGGCTTCAACAGCGGGAGGGTGATGTATCGGAACTTCTGCCATCGGGAGAGGCCATCCACGTCGGCCGCCTCGTAGAGGTCCTCCGGAATGCCCTGCAGGCCGCCGGAGAACACCATCATCATGAAGGAGAAGCCCAGCCAGATATTCGTGAGGATGACGGCTATCAGCGCAGTAGGCATGCTCGTCAGCCAGGGGATGGAGACTCCGAGGAACTCGTTGATCACCCCGGTGCTCGTATCGAACATGCCGCGCCACGCTAGTATGGTGATGAAGGTGGGAACGGCCCAGGGGAAGAGGAGGAGCGTCCGGTAAATGGCCCTCCCCCTGATTCTTCGGTTCAGTAGTATCGCAAGGAGTAGGCCGATTGTGACGTGGAAGACGACGTTCACCACCGTCCACACGAAGGTGGTAGTCGTCACCATGAGGAAGTCTGGCTGGGCGAAGACCCTGACGTAGTTCTCGAGGCCTATGAGGTCGTAGGCGGAGCGGGGATCGGCGATCTTGTCGGTGAACGACAGGAAGAATCCGAAGGCGACGGGGTAGAAGGTCAGGGCGGCGAGGCCGAGCAGGGCAGGGATGATGTAGAGGTAGGCCGACCTGTTCCTCTTGGATTCGTGCCGCGCCAGGAGGAAGACCGTGAAGAGCAGGCCGAACATGATGAGGCCGAAGGATATGTAGAGCCCCTCGTTGCCAGCGGCCTCCACTTCCTCCTCAGCCTCGGGAACCGCGGAGATTGGTGAGACCTCACGGTTCTCGCCACCGGGGCCCCGAGGTGTAACTGCGATGAAGACGGTCTTCTCGGCCTCCAGTCCCGTCACGTTGTAGCGGACCCTTGCCGTGTCCGAGGGGATGATGGCGATGCGGTCGAAGCCCACGACCTTCTCGAGGCCATCCCGCCACTCTCCAGTACCGTTTAGGAACCAGAACTGTCGGATGGTTGCCCTCTCGCCCTCTGACGCCTCCTCGGCTGAGACCACGTGTATCCTGTCGTAGACGAAGGCGCTCCTTCCGGGAGCCAGAGTGAAGTCGTCGACGTTGCTGGCGTTGGTGCCGCTGAGGTAGATGGTGTAGTTGGCGACGTCTGGAGAGGCACTGGGCCGGAAGCCTATGACGACGGAGTTAAGGTGGACCTCCTCTGCCTTCAGCTCGGAGATCGGTTCCGGTAGCTGGGCGCTGACCATAGGGAGGAAGATGAGGAGAACGGCCAGGAGAACGACAACGAGGCCGTACTTCCTCCATCGTCCCTTCACGCCCTTTCCCCTGAGGTTCATCCCTCGATGGCCCTGATGATTTCCTCCTCGGCGTCCTCGTAGATCTGGAGGGCCTCAGCGGGCGTCGGGGATTCCTGGTAGATGACGGCCAAGGCATCTGTTATCGGGCCCCAGACGTTCCCCATCTCTGGTCTCGATGGCAGGGGTTGTGAGAACTGCGCCTGTTTGAGGTATTGGGCGATGATGGGGTTATCCTGGATTCGTTGGTCCGTGAAGGCCTGTATGGCCGTTGGGATGGCGAGACTTCCGGGCGCCCCCCCGACGCCAAGGGCGAAGTTGATCTGCTCCTCTGGGCTCGCGATGAACTTGATGGCATCGAAGGCGTCCTCCTTGGCGTTGCTGCCCTTGTAGATGCCGAAGCCTTTCACGCCAAGAGTTGGCTGGGCCCTCTCTCCCGTGGCCTTCACGATGGGGAAGGGCACGATTCCAAACTCGATTTCCGCCGCCTGCATGTCTGGGATGGCCCAGGGACCGGTGGCGACCATAGCCGCCCGTCTCTCGAGGAAGGCGGACATCATTGTGGAGGACCCAGGGTTGGCGAACATTATACCTTCCACCTTGTCTAGGTCCTGAAGCCAGAGGGTTGCGTTCACCGTCTCTTCCATGTCGAATCCAAGAACTTGGCGCGTAACAGGGTCCTCGTCTGAAGCACCTGGCGAGAAGATGTGGCCGCCGTATCCCTTCTGCCATGGGAAGAACCAGAAGGGATCTGTCACCGGCTGCACGAAGCCGCTCACGCCCCCTGAGGTAAGGTTCTGGGCGATCCGGAGCAGGTCATCGGTATCCCAATCATCTGAAGGGTACTGCTCTCCATTGGAGTCGAAGAGCTCCTTGTTGTAGACGATGGCGAGGAGGTCCTGGGTGGCCGGCAGGGCGTATATCTGCCCTTCGATGCGCATCGTTTCCAGGGACTCCGTCGTGTACTTCGCCAGCAGCCCAGGGTCCAAGAACCTGTCAAGGGGCTCCAAGAAACCGAGTCGGGCGACCTCGCCCAAGCGATCATTTTGGAACCTCATGACGTCCGGAGCATTGCCTGCCGTAGCCACGGTGATGTACTTGTCTATGGCTCCGCCAAAGGGCTGGAACTCCACCTGGACCGTCAGATCGGGCCTGGTTGCCCGGTACCTGTCCATCATCTTGTTGAAGTCCTCTTGCTCCTTGCCCGAATACGTATGCCAGACCGTCAGGACCTTGCCGACGAGTTGCTCCATTCTGAAGATGGCCCGGACGTACTTGCCCGCCTCTATGGGTGTGGGGAAACCGGTCGATTTGAAACCCGACTTGAAGACCTGAACGCTCGCCGTGCCGACGGGTACGTCCACGATCTCGAAGTCGCCACTCTGATTGGTCGGCCCGGTCTTGAACTCCTCTGCCAGCGTCACCTGAACGGTAGCGTTCTCGATGGCATCCCCGGTCCCCCCATCATACACCACACCGCGGACCCTGCCGAAGGGTTCCGGAGAGGCATCCACCGCCAGTACTGTGAGATCGGTTCTGGACCGGAACTCCGACTCCTCGATCTCGGCCGTCATGGTGAAGGTGATGGTCACGTTCTCCAGCCTGTTGGGGGCGGTGTAGATGAAGTTGGCTAGGCCAGTCTCATTGGTCTGGACCGTTCCCTCGGGAGATAGCGTGCCTCCGATCTCCTCCGGTGAGAAGGTGGCCGTGACGGGTATACCGAAGAGAGGGACATTTCTGTCCGTCGCCCAGAGGGTTACGTTGGCAGAGGATCCAGCGGGGAGCTGAAAGTAGTCAGCCTCCGCTCTAACGATGTATAGGGGCTCCGCTCCCTCGGGGGGTGGCTGCATGAGGACTAGGACTACCGCGGCCGATACCGCTGCCACCGCCACCACCACTGCTACGATTATCACCAGGGTCTTCATGGGCAAGCCTTTCTTCTCCTCCATCTCAGGCCTCCTTCTCGCGCCAGAACATGAAATACATGAGGACGAGCACTACGGCTACTGCGGCACCTACTCCGCCGATGATGATGGCCACGGTTGCCCCCGAGAAGAACGGTGGGGCCCGCACTGCGATGGTGAAGGTCGCCGTCTCTACGAGGGAGTTCTCCTCCCCTTGGCCATCGTCGGCGGCGAAGCGGTAGCTATGGTCGCCCGCCCCTAGGGCGGTCGTATATCGGAACACGGCCCCGGTGGCGTTGGAGCCCCCTACGTAGCTCATCTCGCGAGACTCGTTATCTAGGAAAATTCGGACGAAGCTCGGGTCATCGCCGTCGTGGTCTGCGTACCTTACCTCGAAGGTAAAGGGCGTGTTGGCGTCCCCCTCCTCCGGGGTGACTTTCATCCCTGACAAAGTTGGGGCCTTGTTCGGCGCCACGGGGGGTTCCGGCGGGGCCCCTCCTGGCACGGTCACCCCTTCCAGCTCCGCAAAGGTGGTCGAGGTGTAGCCGCCCAGCATGGCGGCCTGATTGACGCCCTCCGGCGTAATGGCGTCGTAGATTCTCGGATCTCTGTTGTGGGCAGCACCTCCGCCGCCTACCCAGATCCCCTCAATTCCAATCACGTCCCGCCACCAGCCGGGTCCGAAACCATCCTGGCTTCCGGATACAAACACGTAGCCCCAATCGCTCGGAGAGCCACCGGGGAAGAGCTTCTTGGGGACTATGATGGTAATATTGTGTGTCCCCTCCTGCCTTGTTACTACGAGTCCGCTGGACAGTCTCTGAGTAACGTCGGAATCGTAGGTGACGAAGGTCCGGGAGTCGCTCCACCCCGCAGCCTGGACTGCCACCTCCCAGGCGAAGGAAGCGTTCACCCGGGCGGCAGGTCCCTCGAGCAAGTTCACTTGCCCGCTCCCAGGGATCCTATCGGTATCCACGTAGATATTCACTATCTGGAAGGAGAAGCCGTTGGGGCCGTTCCAGACGTTTCGACCCACGTCGACGAAGCCGAAGGTAAACGTGACGCTCACTGGCGTCTCCGAGATTGCCACATGGGTCATGTCGAAGAGGACATCACAGTATTGGCCGTCACTACACTGGAAGTCTTGTGCGAGGGGGTAGGTGTAGTCACCGTCCCCAGTGTCATCCCCTACGGGGTCTTCGAAGACGGCGAGGGGCGGTCCCGTCGGTGGGATGGGGAACTTTATCTCCACTGGGTCTGATGGCAGCAGGTCCACGTCCCCCGTCTCGTTGGCCGTAACCGCCGCCAGCCTGAGGGTCTCTCCACCCCCAACCTCGAACTCCAGGAGAGGCAGGGAGATCTCGATAACGTCGCCAATCCAGGCGGCTCCCTCGATTCTCTTCTTGAACTTGTACGGGCCATCACCCCACCAGTTCTCAGCGGGCGCCTCCGTTCCATTCCAGAGGGCCGCGGGGACCTCACCGCTGGAGAAGGCCTGGCTGAAGACGAGACGCACCCGATAGTAGGTGGGCCACTCGAAGAGGGTGTCCCCGTTCCTCGTGGTAAAGTTCACCCCGTACCGGTTCATGTTGAGCTGCATATTGTTGAAGCCGAACCGGACGGGTTTGGATATGTAGAGCTCCAGCTCCCGCCCCTCGGTGCCAATGAGATCTCGAGGATCGCCATTGAGGACCACTTGGGCGTAGAGACTGGTGAAGTCATACCCCACGTAGAGCTCCTCGATCAGCATCAGCTCCTGGCCCGTCACGGCCTTGGAGTAGAGGGAGGAGTTATCCCACTCGCCCGGGGAGGCAAGGCCATCCAGGGTCGGCTCGAGGATCCCCGTGTCGATGCGGTCGGCAGACGCGGATGGTCCCCACCGCGCCGTCACGTATCGCGGTGGCGAGACCCCGATGGCGTCGTAGGCCGTCCGGAGATGCTCCTTGAAGAGGACGTCGAAGTTCCCGTCATCGCCGCTATCCTGGTCGTCTCCGTACCACCAGAACCAGTCGCTTCCCTCGGCGGCCAGGATCCCCTCCCAAGCGGCCTTCACCTCAGGGGAGCTGCTGGGATCCACGAACTCCCTGCCCTCAGTCTGGAGGGTGTACGCCACCACGGCATTTCGCGCCGCCGCCAGACGTGCCCAACCTACCTGCTCATCCTCTTCCCCAGACCAGGTGTCGAAGTTGGCATCGATCCATGACCCAGCGTGCAAACTGTCCAAGGCTACTTTATCCGAGGGGGAAAGGCCATCGATGAAGTCGGTCAGGGAGACCGTGTTGAGCCAGCCATCATCCTGTGCCTGGGTCATGTTCTCGTAGATCGCATGGAGGAAGTCTCTCCCGTTGTTCGGGTAGCCCGCCAGGAACATCCAATTCTCACCGTCGGCCGCCAGGACGAAGACGCTGCGGGGCCTCTCGGCGTCGGACAGGTCGTCATGGCGGTCCTGGAGCAGGCTCATGAAATCCTGCACCGCCTCCGCCGTGCTCATGCCACCGTAGCGGAAGGAGACCCTGTCGGAGACCTCCGTGTCTCGGAAGACGAAGTCGGCCGACTTCCCGTCGACGGTGACGGTGTAGACCTTCGTCTTGTTGGAGGTGCTCTGCCCGACCTTGGAGCCGCCTAGCACGCTGTTGTTGAGGACCTTCTCGTCGGAGACCGACCAGCGGAAGCCGGTGTCGTTCATGGCTGGCACAATGGATTCAGAGATGGCTCCCTCGCTGTTCCAGGTCCCGTTGGGCGGTATACCGAACCTCGCCTCGTAGAACCTGGCTGCTCGTTCGTACTGGAAACGGGTGTCGTTCTCCCAAGTTCCCTTGGTCACGTCGTGGACGCCATCGGCAGAGGGTATGGTGTCATCCATGAGGAGCGGGGAGATTGGATGGTAGTACGGGGTGGTGACGATCTCCGCCTGACCGGAATCCTGGACCGCCTTGTACGCGGGGACGACCTGTTTCATGATCTCCCGCTGGATACTCAGGACGGTCTCCGTGTCGGCAAGGGTGAAGCCGCTGCCCTGCTGCATCAACTGGACGATGGTGTCGTTCGTGTCTGCGACATCGTACTCACCCAGGACGTACGGGATGCTGATCTGCCGCAGGAAGTAGATGGTGGTGAGGTCCCGGAGCTCCTGATCCGTCAGGCTCAGCGGGTCCTGGCCCACCTTGGTGACCAAAACCTGCAAGCGGGGGTATATAGCGTACTGGTCGAAGTAGGGGTTCGCGGCGCTGTTGTAGTACCAAGGTGCCAGCCGGATGAACTCCCGCGCCACCAATGTGCGGTTCACATCGTCCAGGGTCGCATAGTCCATGCGGGCCAGCTTGATGTGGTTGTCCACCGAATCGTTGTAAGCGTAGTCCTCCATCTGGAAGATGAGGGACGGTACGAGGTTGAAGGTCAGGCTTATGTTGGGGTACTGGGCCAATAGCTTGGGGTGGTCCAAGTACTCGTTGGGTCCGTGGTCCCGGACCCACGGCATCAGGTACTCGTCCGTGGCCACGTTCTTGTAGAGGGGCTGGTGCATGTGCCACAGGATGGCAAAGTTCAGGGGCGGCGCCGGCTGGGCCCTCGCATCCTGCCATTGAACGGCTGTGATGCTCAGAGATAAGGCCAGCGCGACAATCAGGAGCTTGGGGACTAACCTCACAGCGACTCCCCCACGGTTCCCAGACTCATCTTCGGTAGCCTATATAACGTTTCCAGCGGGTCTGGCTCCGTCTGGAGAGATGCGAATTCCCCGTGGCCGTCGGCTCCCCTACTCGGGCGGCTCCTTAGGAGGCTCCATAGGCGGCTGCACGGGTGGCGCTCGTCCCCTGATGGACAGGAGGTAGACGACCACCACGATGATGATTATCGCGGCCACCACTCCACCGATGATGGCAATCAGCCCCACGTCCAGAGGTGTTGGGGGAACCTCTTCAGCGGTGACAGTGACCGTCGCGGTCCCGTCGGTATCGGTGGTGTCGTTGGTACCAGTGGCCGTTATCGTCACGGTTGTGTCCGTATCTACTGCCCTGCCCCTGAGGGTGAAAATCGCTCTGCCCGCGGAGTCACTGGTCTTCACCGCGTCGCCGACGATGGACATCGCCGCCGTCGGAGAGACCGCGATGGAGATGGACTTGCCCACCAACGGCACGTTATTGTCCGTGAAGGTCACGGTGACGGCGACGTCCTCTCCCTCGCCAACGGAGGTTGGGCTAGCGGAGACGGCGACGTCGTAGTCGTGGGTAATGACCGGCTTCGGCTGGTAGAGCGCGAAGAAAGTCTGGTTCATCAGGTCCACCTGCATTGCGCGACGGATGACGGCGTACGATCCATAGTCGCTCAGATCGGTCGTCTGGGCTGCCGTGGTCGGATAGAAGAGCAGGTCGTAGACGTTGGGGTTGTCCGGACCGTCGGCGCCGCCGCCGACCCAGTTCCCGGCTGAGGCCTCGACCTGGCGTATGCCACCGCCCGGCCAACCTGCGCCTCCGTCATCATAGAGGGCTGCAATGCCCACGTAGGTCAAGTTGTAGCCAAGGCCCAGGTCAGTCGTGTTGAGCCAGAAGTCGAGTTGAGTGCCTCCATTCGAGGAGAAGACCTTCCCGGCGTTGGGCTTCGGGCTAAGGCCCAGCGAGGTGCTCAGGTAGAGCATCTCGTAGGTGTTGTTGACCGTGTCCGCGACGTTGCTGCGGATGACCATCTCCCCCCTGTCGTCGCCAGGGGTGAACTCGCTCAAGTTCTGGAACGTGGCCAGGACCACGTACTCCCACGCGAACTGGGATGCCACGCTCACGTTCACGGGCTTCGGCGGAGCAGCCTCGGGCATGACGTGGACTACGTCAGTCTCGCCGCTTCCCGCCACGTGATCCGCATCGATCAGCAGGATGAAGGCGGCCATCCGCTGCCTCCACTCAGTCTCAGGCTGGGCGTTGATGCGGACGGAGTAGTGTATCCAGTCTCCCTCCGGTGTGATGTTGAGGAACCAGGCATCGCCTCGGCCCTGCCACTTGACGGTGGGCTCATTGGGGTAGACGTAATCCCCGTCGCCCAGGTCGTCGCCCCTCTGGTCCTCCCAGATGAAGCTGTTGCCGACAAACTCGGCGATGTTCGCTGGTGGAGCGGCGGCGGTCGTGAACGTAGCGACCGCGGTGATGTTCTGGTTGCCGGCGATGTCCCACGACTCGATCCGGTAGTAGTAGGTCGTGGAGGATGCGAGCCCAGATATAGTAACGGCGTGAGCAGTAACGAACTCATCGACGGACCTCACCAGCGTGGGCGGGTCCGCGGTGCCATACCACACCGTCGTGTTGGCCAACTCGTCCGTGCCCCAGGCAATCACGGCCTGGTTGAATGTCGGAGTGGCTACGGGACTCAGAATCTGAGGCGATGTGGTGTCAGGGGCGAAGGTAACGGTACCAAAGCTGACCTGCGCCTGAGATGTCATGACGGCGTTGGTGCTGGCAGTGTAGCTTCCCAGCTCAGCTTCCTGAGTGGCTTGGTCAGCGGCGAAGGCGATATCCTGTATCTTGGGATCGAAGCTGTGGTTGGCACCGCCGCCGAAGGCCCAGTCCTCACCATACCGTTCGAGCCTCACGTCCCGGAAACCGTCGGTGAAGGCCCCATCGTGGCTCTGCAGGAAGAACATGAAGCCCCAGGTGTCGCCGTTGATGTCGTAGCCATCCTTCCCGATGAAGGCCAGTGGGACGGAGACTTCGATGGCGTTGTGGGTCTCATTGGCCTTGTTGGTTATTGGAGCCCAGTTGCCCGCTGCGTCGAAGACCTTCGCGTTCTCCGCGTGCCAACCCGTTTGGCCGATCTTGACGAAGTACTCCCAACCCGCGCCGCTGGCGATGTCGACGTTAGGTCGAGCGGTAAGCTGACCAGAAGTGTCGAGGGTCGTGTCAATCAACAGGACGGCTGCAACGGTCGAGAAACCGTCACCCCCTCCCCATGCATTGCTGAGGTTGACGACCTTAATGAGCACGTAGAGGTTGTCGGAGTCCGCGGTGATCCGCAGCTCCTGGATGTCGAAGAGGCCGGTCCTGTTCAGGTCACCGGCCTTAGGATATGTATAGTTGCCATCCCCGGTATCGTCCCCAACGGTGTCGTTCCAGAAGAACTCACCGCTGTCGACGACCCCCGTGTCAGGGTTTGTGTTCACGCCCGTCCAGTCGGACGGGTCACCATCTACGGTAATGGTCTTGGGCCCCGCTTGCCCCACGGCAATGTCGGAGCCTACATAAGCGAAGGCTGCGGCAATCATAAGGACAAAGATAACTAAAACCGATCGATTCCTCCACCCCATGCTTACTACCTCCTGTAAGGCCTTCTTCAATCAGCTTCCTGTATTAATACGTTTCATTGGGCGAATGACCAGCAGTTGTCCACCACATGGGGCGGGAAGTGATAAATGCCATCGACGACCATCCATCTTCGAGCTATCATGGAGCTATTGAAGGGCGTTCACGTCATCGAGACGCATGCGAACTGCGCACTCCTAACAGACGACAGGCTCATCCTCGTCGACACCAGCGCCGAAGCCAATGCCTCGGACGTCTTGTCATACCTGCGTAAGATCGGCTACCGGCCCTCGGACATCTCGAGCATCATCATTACTCATACTCATCCCGATCACGTGGGAGGCCTGGCGACCCTGAAAGAGAAGACTGAGGCGGAGGTGGCGTCCCACCGTATCGAGGCGCAATACATTGCGAAGGAGACGACTTACCCAGGTGGCCTAGGGCCCCTGCGCCATCGCGCGTGCCCAGTGGATGTACTCTTAGAGGACGGAGATCGCTATCAAGAACTCCTGGTCATCCACACGCCTGGACACACTCCCGGGAACATCGCGCTCTTGGATGAGGCCAGAGAGCTACTCATCGCCGGGGACACCGTGAGGAACGAGGGAGGAGTGGTGGGGCCCATGAGCGACACGTACAACATCGACCCCACGGAGCACAGACACTCCATCAAGAAGGTGGCCGCCTATGAGTTCGAGGCCCTCATCGTCGGACACGGTGGACCCATCAAGGAAGGAGCCTCAGATCGGTTGAAGAGGACGGCTTCCTCGCTGTAGGAGTCTGGACTGGCTGCTCGAGCGCGAAACGTCGATTATGGTGCGACCACTAGAAGGTGGATAGGTGGGAACGCCAGAACGGGGGAGGGAACACACAACTCGTCCGCGCTTGCCGGCGGCGGTTCGCCCGCTGTTGGAGACGTTCCGTGAAGGGCTGAAGGAGGTTCTCGGGGAGAACCTCGTGGGCATCTACATCTTCGGGTCCGTAGCCTTCCCCGACTTCGTCCCCAGGGGCGATATCGACTTCTACGCGATTGTCCACCGGGAACTGCGGCCCACTGAATGGCAAAGGGTCCGCGACCTCCACCACGATCTGAGTCAAAGGTTCCCTCACGGAGATCGCCTCGACGGCCTCTACCTCCCCTTGCATAAGGCCCAGGGAACGGAGCACCCGCGAGGGCGTCTGGGACTTCGGCCTCGGGACATCGTCGACAATGAGTGGCCCCTTCACCGGGAGCATATCCATAGAGGCGCCTTCGTAGTCCTTTGCGGGCAGGATCCGCGGGACTTCATGCCACCTGTGTCTTTGCCGGAACTCTCTGCTGCCCTCAAGAGCTCCCTGGCCTACATCAAAGGCCTACTCCACAAGCATCCCTTCTGGTGCGTCCTGAATCTCTGCCGTCTCGTGTGCACATGGGAGACAAGGGAGGTCGCTTTGTCGAAAGTTCAGGGGGCTCATTGGGCCCTAGCCAACCTGCCCTCACGGTGGAGACCCCTCATCCGTTCAGCCCTCAGGGTCTATCGTGAACAGGAGAGGGCAGGAGATCAGCATCTACTGGCCGCAGGAACTGACGATTTCTTCTCATACGCGACGAATCGGATTGCATCGGCCAAGCGGCAAGCACAATCATAGCGAGTCACCGATGCAGCCAGGAGGGAGAAGGCTTATTTAGGATGTGTTCTATCAGACAATTGTCAGACACATCCAACAACACCTGTCGGACACAAGTGAACGCACCATGGCATCGGAGACAGACAGAGTCACCGTGAGGTTGCCCATTCGAAGCCTAGAGCACTTGCAGACACTGGTCACCCAGGGCGAGTACGACACAATCTCCGATGCCATCAGGGCCGCCATAGAAGGGCTGCTCCGGGACAAGTTTCCTCCAGAATACGTCGAGAGAGTCACCGTTGACCTGCCCAAGGGGAAGGTGGTGGAGTTACAGCAGCTCATCAGGGAGGGGGACTCCGTCTCCATTGAGGATGCCATCAGGAACGCCGTCCGGGAGTACATCAGGGCAGCCGTGGACAGGTCGAAGCGGCGCGGGTCTGGCTGACCCCCCAACCACTCACGATAACTCCTCCCCCTTTTTTCTTTCGGGCGGATCAGAACTCTGGTCTCTGGCTCACCATCTGAGGGAAGTACATGGGCCGGAAGGGCAGGCCCGAGGTCTTCTCCTCCATCTCCTTAGCAAGTTCCTCCAGGGTCATCTCCCTATCCTCGTTCCGCTCCCTGTCGTAAACCTTGAGAGTGGAGGACTCCTCCTCCCGTCGACCTAGGACGATGGCGTACCCTGCCCAATCCTGTTTGGCTTCTCTGACCTTCTTCGCCACGGTCTCACTCCGGTCGTCGATCCCGACCCTCACCCTACTTCCGAGGCGTTCGGCTATCTCCTTCGCCATATCGATGTGTGCGTCGGCTACCGGGAGGAGTCTCACCTGCTCTGGGTTGAGCCATAGAGGCAGGGTGCCAATGCCTCCATCCTTCTCCGTCAGCACCGCAGAGTCGAGGACCATGTAGAGGTACCTCTCCACGCTCCCGATGATAGCGGTGTGAAGGATTATCGGAAACCGCTTCTTCGCCTTCTCGTCCGCATAGGTAATGCCAAAGCGCTCCGCGTTGCCAACGTCTATCTGGACCGTGGCTATCTCCCTAGCCCGCTTCTCCGCGTCGGCTATCAGGTACTCCACGTTGACCGTCCAGTAGTAGTTCGAACCCTCGGGGTAGATGTTGATGAGGCCCTCCCTTTTCTCCCGCTTCAGCATCTCCAGTATGAGGCTCTTGTTCTCTTCATAGGCCTTCCGGGTGGAGCAGTTGATCAGGAGCTCGAATTCTCGGCCGACCTTGGCAGCCTCCTCAACGATGCGGTCATGGATCTTCATGAACCAATCGTTGGCACCCCCCTGGTCCAGGCAAAGCACGTGTAGGTCGGGCATGTTAAGCCTCCTGAGCCGGAAGAGGAGGCTCGTCTCACCGGACTGCTCCAGCCTGTAGGCGTCAGCCACCTCGAAAGCGCCGAAGGGGAGCTGCTTGTAGCTGATGGTCCAATCGCTCATATTGCTGAACTGCTGATGACAGGCAGCATATCGCAGGACGAAGTCCCTCTTCTCCGTCTCCACCGTGTAGAGGCGATCGCCGAAGAGTTCGGCGTGCTCTGCCACTGCCTTCTCCGAGAGGTTAAACATGTTGGTCCCTCGGAGAGGGTAGACCTGCAGGCCGAGGTCCCTCACCACGTGGTGGGAGTAGTCTGCCACCAGGTCGAACATCAGGCTGCCCTTGGGGTCGTACCTCATGTGGCCGGCGTCGCTCCTAGACTCCCACTTGAAACCGAACTTCCTGCAGAGGCGGTGGTAGGCGGGTTCTCCGAGGGAAGGGTATTCAGCCTTCAGCGCCTCCTTCTGCACCATCACGTTAAAGGATTCCCGATGCGACTCGTACGATTCTGGCGGGTGCTCCCTGCCATCGACGGTAAGAACGAGGAACTCATGCTCTTTCTCAACCGCGAGGACCGCCTCGCCTTCCTCCAGCGTTACCTCGCGGGAGAGCTCCGACAGCGGATGTCCCTTACAGGCGATGTCGAAGGACTTGTACCAGCCGAAGGGGGATCGGTGGACGTCTAGGTCTCGGGACCTGACCTCCTCCTTCAGGGCGGCCAGAATCTCCTGGGCCTTAGCGGGATGGGCTAGGGAGGGGCTAAGGTGGGCGTAGGGATAGAGCAGAATCCTCCTCTCCTTCACTTGGGAGGCCACGTCCCGGACCTCGTCGGCGGCCTTAGAGGCGATGCGTGGAACGTCGGCCTCGTCCGCCTCCTCGGCGCAGACGAAGCATACGAGGACATCCTCGAAACTGCCCTTCAGCTGCTCATCCGGCACCTCTTCGGCGAACTTCGTCTTCTCCAGGGCCTCGTATTCCATCCTGTCGGCATGGATGAAGAGGATACGCATCTGGCTGCCCGAACGTTTAGTGGCGTATTAAATTCCTTGGGGGGCGCCCAGCAAGTGTTATACTCCAAGTCCTGCATGGACGCCACATGATCACGAAGATTAGCAACGTGGCCGTGGTGGTCTCCGACGGCAGGAAGTCCGCCGACTGGTACCGGCAGAAGTTGGGCTTTGAAGTCGGCGGAGAGGCCGAAGGCCACTGGGTCGTGGTCTATCCCCCCGGGACGGCGAAGGGGGCCCACATCCACCTCTGTGCAGACATCTACCAGCTGGAGCCTGGGAACACCGGCATTGGCCTTTTCGTCGACGACCTGGACAAGACCTTTGAGGAACTCACGGAGCGCGGAGTGGAGTTCACCGTCGAGCCCAGGGAGGAGGAGTGGGGCGCTTACGCCATGATGAAGGATCCTGACGGAAACGAGTTCTGGCTCTTTGAAGAGGAGTGAGGACTCTCCCCGGGGCTTTTTTATTCGTGGGGTGACTGTGGAGGACGATGGCAAAGGAGAAGCTCTTCACGACTCACGCCGCCAAGGCTGGGGACCCCTTCGTGGAGACGGAGGGTGGGTTCAAGTGTGAGTCGTGTGGACACCTGGAACAGGAGGAGTCTGAGATCAGGGTTCACATTTACGAGAAACACGGTCACGGGCCAGGTCCACTGGTGGCGGATGTGTACATCAAGGACGAGACCAATCCTCGGAATGCCCTCCGGTTCAGGTGCAAGCTATGCTGGCATCCGACGCCTAGCTACTCCCAGATGCTTTTCCAC
>JABAOD010013357.1_pt1 | contig 26835 bp, 27 predicted proteins | sample 7062151 | NCBI WGS metagenome assembly JABAOD01 (sample SAMN14538626, study PRJNA623070) | marine sediment metagenome | biome: marine biome [ENVO:00000428]; feature: marine pelagic biome [ENVO:01000023]; material: deep marine sediment [ENVO:00002113] | place: India: Gulf of Khambhat ... | reverse complement strand
TGGAGCGGGCGATGAGATTCGAACTCACGACTTCAACCTTGGCAAGGTTGCGCTCTACCCCTGAGCTACGCCCGCGTCGCGACGCCAAATATAGGGCCGCCGGCGGCGGCTGTCCAATGCGGCGCGCATCATACGCATTGCGCGGCGCATTGCAAGCGGGCTGTTCGCGTGGCGACGGGCCGGCCTCCGGGCTTGCGGGCCGGCCGTCACGGCGCTAAAACGCCGGCACCATGGACAGTACGGCGGAATTCGACGATGCGGGCCTGTTCGCCCGCCTGGAGGAGTTGGATATCGCGTGCGAGACGCACGCCCATCCGCCGCTGTTCACCGTCGAGCAGTCGCGCGCGCTGCGCGGCGACCTGCCGGGCGCGCACATCAAGAACCTGTTCCTGCGCGACAAGAAGCGCCGCATGTGGCTGGTCACGGTCCTCGAGTCGCGGGATATCGACTTGAAGGATTTGCGCCGGCGCATCGGCGCCCAGGGCACCCTTTCGTTCGGCAGCGCCGAGCTGCTGATGGAGCATCTCGGCATCGCACCGGGCGCCGTCACGCCGTTTGCCGTGATCAACGACCGCGCCGGCAGGGTGACGATGGTGCTCGACAGGGCGCTGCAGGCCGGCACGGTGGTGAACGCCCATCCCCTGCGCAACGACAGGACATCGGCGCTCGCCGCCGAGGATCTTGTCCGGTTCCTCGAAGCCGAGGGCCACCCCCCGATGATCCTCGATTTCGATTCGCAAGCAAAAGAATAGTCCGCCCCAGGCCTTGCCAGCGGCGGCGCGAGCGTCCATTTATGTCGCTGACGCGCCGCCACGCCGCACAGGGAAGCGGATCGACGTGGCAGGCCGCCGGAAGGCAACGAATAACAACGCCGGAACAGAAAAATGGATCAATTGATCAGCCAACCGGTCGACGCCGGCACCCTGGTCTCTGACACCACAGACGCGGAGTTCGTCGAGGACGTCATCGAGGCCAGCAAGACCGTCCCCGTCATCGTCGATTTCTGGGCCCCCTGGTGCGGGCCGTGCAAGCAGCTCACGCCGGTGCTGGAGAAGGTCGTCAAGGCGGCGTCCGGCAAGGTGCGGCTGGTCAAGGTCAACACCGACGAGCACCCGGCGGTCGCGCAGCAGCTGCGCGTGCAGTCGATCCCCGCGGTGTTCGGCTTCGCCGGCGGCCGACCCGTCGACGCGTTCATGGGCGCGCAGCCGGAATCCCAGGTCAAGGCGTTCGTCGACCGGCTGATCAAGGCCGGCGGCGGCACGGCGGGGCCCTCGCCGGTCGAGCAGGCCCTGGGCCAGGCGGCGGCAGCCCTGGAGTCCGGCGACGCCGCGACCGCGGGCGCGATCTACCAGCAGATCCTTCAGCACGTGCCGGACGAGGTCCGCGCCATGGCGGGGCTGGCGAAGTGCCATCTGCAGAGCGGCCGGCTGGACGACGCCCGCACGGCGCTCGATGCGGTGCCGGCGGACAAGCAGGCCGACGCCGATGTCGCCGCGGTGCGGTCGGCCATCGAGCTGGCGGCCGATACCGCCGGCATCGCGGAGGATGATGAGGCGCTGCGGGCCAGGCTCGCGGCCGACCCGGCCGACCACCAGGCGCGCTACGACCTCGCACTGGCGCTGTACGGGGCCGGCGACGTGACCGGCGCCATCGACGCGCTGCTGGAAATCATCCGGCGCGACCGGCAGTGGAACGAGGAGGCCGCCCGCAAGCGCCTCCTGAAGATCTTCGATGCTCTCGGGCCGACCGACCCGGTGACCGTGGAGTCGCGGCGCAAGCTTTCATCGATCCTGTTTTCATGAGCGTGTTCGACCCCACATACGAGCAGCTGCCGCCGACGATTCCGGTGTTCCCGCTGGCCGAGGTGCTGCTGCTGCCGCGCGGCCGCCTGCCGCTCAACATCTTCGAGCCGCGCTACCTCGCGATGGTCGAGGACGCGCTGGCCGCGGACCGCATGATCGGCATGATCCAGCCGCTCGGCAACTGTACCGGCAACGGTGCCCCCGAGCTGTACGACACGGGTTGTGCCGGCCGGATCTGCCGCTTCGAGGAGACCGAGGACGGGCGCTACCTGATCGCGCTCGCCGGCGTCTGCCGGTTCACCGTGCAGGAGGAGCTGGAGCCGGTGTCCGGATATCGCCGGGTCGCGGCCGACTGGACCAGGTTCCGGCGCGATCTCGACCCGGCAGCGGAGGCGGGGCTCGACCGCGGCCGCCTCCTGTCGGCGCTGCGCGGTTATTTCGGCGCACACGGCCTCGAGGCCGACTGGGACGCGCTGCACGAGGCGCCGGACGAGCGGCTGGTGACCTGCCTTTCGATGATCTGCCCGTTCGGGGCGTCGGAAAAGCAGGCGCTGCTCGAGGCGCCCGACCTGCCGGCGCGCACGAAGGTGCTGACCGCGCTGGTCGAGATGGGGTCCGCGAAATGCGGCCCGACGTGCCAGTAGAAGGCGGGAGGCCGTTCACGATGCCGCAGGACAAGCCCGGCGTGGACCGGAAGCTGCTCGAGAACCTCGTGTGCCCGCTGACCAAGACGCCGCTGCGCTATGATGCCGAGAAGGGCGAGCTGATCAGCGACGAGGCGCGGCTCGCCTACCCGATCCGGGACGGCGTGCCGATCATGCTGCGCGATGCGGCCCGCAGCCTCGATGAGGAGGGTGAATGACATGAACGCGCCCGCAGGCGAATACGGCGTGACCCGCTGGCCGACCGAGATCCGGCTCAGGAAGAAGGAAAAGGCGCTCGAGGTCGATTTCGACGACGGCAGCAGCTTCAGCTTTCCGGCCGAGCTGCTGCGCGTCGAGAGCCCGTCGGCCGAGGTGCAGGGTCACGGGCCGGGCCAGAAGCAGACCGTCTCGGGGCGCCGCCATGTCGGCATCATGGAGATCGAGCCGGTCGGCAACTACGCGATCTGCATCAAGTTCGACGATCTGCACGACACCGGCATCTACACCTGGGACTTCCTGTACAATTTGGGCCGGACCAAGGACGAGGTCTGGCAGGCCTATCTCGACGAGCTCGCGGAGAAGGGGCTGAGCCGCGACCCGCATTAGCCGTCGCCGCCCGGCCGCCGCCTCGTTACAGCGCCTCGCCCTTGACCAGGCGCGGCAGGTCGCCGACCACGCCCATGGCGTGGCGCATGAAGAAGCGCTTGAGCGGCGGCAGGTGGTCGACCGCCGCCAGGCCGAGGTCGCGGGCCAGCCGCAGCGGCGGGAAATCGTTGGAAAACAGCCGGTTCAGGACGTCGGTCACCGTCGTCAGCAGGACCGAGTCGAAGCGCCGCCAGCGCTCGTAGCGGCGCAGCACGTCGGCGCCGCCGATGTCGAGGCCGAGGCGCCGCGTGTCGATGACCGCTTCGGCCAGCGCCGCGACGTCGCGCAGGCCCAGGTTCAGGCCCTGCCCCGCGATCGGGTGGATCGCGTGCGCCGCATCGCCGACCAGGGCCAGCCGCCGGTCGGTGTAGCGGACCGCGTGCTGCAGCGACAGGGGATAGGTGAAGCGCGGCCCGACAAGTTCGATCGCGCCGAGCCAGTCGCCGAAACGGCGACCGAGCTCGACAAGGAACGCGGCGTCGTCCAGCGCCATGTAGCGCGCCGCCAGGTCCGGGCGCTCGGTCCACACGATGTTCATTCGTTTTCCGGTCATCGGCAGCATGGCGAACGGGCCCGACGGCAGGAAGTACTCCACCGCGACCCCGCGATGGTCGCGCGCGTGGCGGACCGTGCAGACGATCGCCGTCTGGTCGTAGGGCAGGCGGGTCACGGCGATCCCGGCGTCGCCCCGGGACGGCGAGTTGCGGCCCTCGGCGCCGACCGCGAGGCGGCAGCGGATGCGCCGCCCGTCCTCGAGTTCCGCCTCCGCGCCGCCGATGTCGCGCGCCAGCGTGGCGACGCGGGCCGGGGCGATCCGTTCGAGCGCCGGCAACGCGGCCGCCTGTTCGAACAGGGCCCGCCGGATCACGCGGTTCTCGATCATGTAGCCGAACGGCTGGTCGCCGACGGCCCGGTGGTCGTAATGCAGGAACAGCGTCGAGGGGCCGCCGGCCACGGTGCCGTCGGCGACGCGGATATCGATGATCGGCCCGGCCGCCGCGTCGAGGTACGGCCACAGTCCGATGCCGCGGAACACCTGGGCCGAGCCGTGGGCGATCGCCGAGGCGCGCCCGTCGTAGGCGGTGTCGAGCTGCGCGTCCTCGGGCGCGCTGTCGACCACGATGGTGGCAACGCCGGCCCCGGCCAGCGCATTGGCCAGCGTCATCCCGACCATGCCGCCGCCGAGGATCAGCACCTCGGTCTCGATGTCCGCCCCGGTACCGGCGGGCGATGTCTCTGCTGCCTGCATGCCTGCAGATTCCATGCGGTCCGGGCCCGCGTCCATGGAAAAAACGCCGCGGCACCGTATTTGCATAAATATTAGGCGCTGCCGAGGCTGTGCTCAAAAAATATGCAAATCGCCCTGCGCCAGCCCTACCAGCCCCGCCCGCGTCGCCTTCTAATGGCCTAAAACATAAAGAATTTTTCCATTTTCCGGCGGTTGGCACGGAACTTGATATGGCAGTCGCCATCATGTGCCGCACCGCATGCGGCGCACGGCCCGGAACGGGCTGATCGTGAAAATGGCATAGGGGGAGCCCCGCTATGAAACTCGTGATGGCGATCATCAAGCCATTCAAGCTCGACGGCGTTCGCGAAGCCCTCACCGAGCTCGGTGTCCAGGGCCTGACCGTCAGCGAGGTCAAGGGGTTTGGCCGGCAGAAGGGCCAGACCGAAATCTACCGCGGCGCCGAATACGCCGTGAACTTCCTGCCCAAGGTGAAGATCGAGGTGGTGGTGACCGACGACATGCTCGACCGCGCGGTCGAAACGATCCAATCCACCGCCAGCACCGGCAAGATTGGCGACGGCAAGATCTTCGTCATCGACGTCGCCCAATCGGTCCGCATTCGTACCGGCGAGACCGGCGAAAACGCGATCTAGGAGGAAATCCAATGAAGACAGTAACTTCCGGGCGCGCACGCCTTGCCGGCCTCGTTGCGGGCGCCCCTCTCTTGATGCTGGCGACGCCGGCCCTCGCGCAGGACGCGACGCTCGATACCGGCGATACGGCGTGGATGCTGACATCGACGCTGCTGGTCCTGATGATGACGATCCCGGGCCTCGCCCTGTTCTACGGCGGCATGGTCCGCAAGAAGCACGTGCTGGCCATGGCGATGCAGAGCTTTGCCATCGCCTGCCTGATCACCGTGGTCTGGATGGTCGCCGGCTATTCGCTGGCGTTCAGCGAGGGCAACGCCTATGTCGGCGGACTGAGCAACCTGTTCCTGAAGGACTTGTCGGTCGACTCGCTGTCCGGGACGATTCCCGAGACGGTGTTCATGACCTTCCAGATGACCTTCGCCATCATCACGCCGGCGCTGATCACCGGCGCGCTCGCCGACCGGATGAAATTTTCGACGTTGCTGGTGTTCATGGCGCTTTGGGTGCTCATCGTCTATGCCCCGATCACCCACTGGGTGTGGGGCGGCGGCTTCCTCGGCGAGGCCGGCGTGCTCGACTTCGCCGGCGGCACCGTGGTGCACATCAATGCGGGCGTGTCGGGCCTCGTCGCGGCGATCATCCTCGGCCGGCGCACCGGCTACGGCACCGAGAACATGGCGCCGCACAACCTGGTATACAGCCTGATCGGCGCGTCGCTGCTGTGGGTCGGCTGGTTCGGCTTCAACGCAGGCTCGGCGCTGTCGGCGGGCACCGGTGCCGGCATGGCGATGGCGGTCACGCAGATTTCCACCGCTGCGGCAGGCCTCGCCTGGATGTTCGTCGAGTGGGTCGTGCGCGGCAAGCCGAGCGTTCTGGGTATCGTCTCGGGCGCGGTTGCCGGCCTGGTGGCGATCACGCCCGCCTCCGGCTTCGTGGCGCCCGGCGGGGCGCTGGTCATCGGCCTGGCGGCCGGAGCGGCGGCGTTCTGGGGCGCGACCTGGCTGAAGAACAAGCTGCGCTACGACGACTCGCTCGACTGTTTCGGCGTGCACGGCATCGGCGGCATCGTCGGCGCGGTGCTGACCGGGGTGTTCGCCGTCGAGGCGATCGGCGGCACGCCCGGTGCGCTGGAGGGCAACGTCGGGCAGATCTGGATCCAGATCGAGGGTATCGTCGCGACCATCGTATGGGCCGCCGTTGCGACCGCCATCATCCTGCTGATCCTCAAGGCCGTCATGGGCTTGCGCGTCGAGCCCGAGGCGGAGATCGAGGGTCTCGACCTGAGACTGCACGGCGAAACCGTACAATAGCCGGGTGTTGTTTTCCGGCCGCGTTTGAGGGGGCGTTCGCGCCCCCTCTTTCGTTCGCCATGCCGGCCCACCGATATTCGCCCCCGGAAGCGCAGCACCCGGCGCGGTTCGCCGCCGCCCGGGCCCGCTGTCACAATTCCGCCGCCCTCGTCGGATAGCTTGAGATCGCCGCCCGGGGCGCGTACTATCCGGGACCGCGAGTTTACGTTTTGTACGCGTCGCCGCGCGGACCTCCCGGCGACGCGCCTTTGTTGGATTGCGAATGCGCGACAACCCCGCACTGGACCAGCTCGGCGACTACCCCTTCCAGCGGCTGGCAGCGCTCCTCAAGGACGTGCCGGCCGCGCCCGGGCTGGCGCCGGTGCTGATGCATGTCGGCGAGCCGCAACTGGCGCAGCCGGATCTGGTGGCCGAGGCGGTCGCGGCGGCGGCCCACCTGTGGAACCGCTACCCGCCGGTCGAGGGGTCGCCGGATTTCCGCCGCGCGGCCGCGGACTGGCTGACCCGCCGCTACCGGCTGCCGGCGGACATGGTCGACCCCGAGCGCAACGTCATCGCCGCCTGCGGCACCCGCGAGGTGCTGTTCCAGGCGGCCCTCGCCGCGGTCCCCCGCGGCGCCGGCAACGGCGACGGCCGGCCCGCCGTGCTGATGCCCAACCCGATGTACCACGTGTACTACGGTGCCGCGCTGCTGGCCGGGGCCGAGCCGGTCCTCGTCTCGGCGACCGCCGCAACCGGGTTCCTGCCGGATTACGAATCGCTCGACCCGGCGGTGCTGCGCCGCACCGCGCTGGCCTATCTGTGCACGCCGGGCAATCCCCAGGGCGCGGTGGCCTCGCTGGAGCGTCTGCAGTCGCTGATCGGCCTCGCCCGCGACTACGGGTTCCTGCTTGCGCTCGACGAATGCTATTCCGAGATCTGGCGCGGCGCGCCGCCGCCGGGCGGGCTCGAGGCCTGCGCCGCGCTGGGCGGCGACATGGACGGCGTGCTGGTGTTCCATTCCCTGTCCAAGCGGTCCAGCGCGCCGGGATTGCGCGCCGGCTTCGTGGCCGGCGACCCGGCGGCGCTGGCACGCCTCGTGCGCGTGCGCAGCTATGGCGGGGCCCAGGTGCCGGGTCCGGTGCAGGAAGCGGCCGCGGCGCTGTGGCGCGACGAGGACCACGTCGCGCGCAGCCGGGCGCATTACGAGGCGCTGTTCGCCATGGCGCGCCGGATCCTCGGCAACCGTGCCGGCTACCACGACTCGCCCGGCGGATTCTTCCTGTGGCTCGACGTCGGCGACGGCGAGGCGGCAACCCGCGCCGCGTGGCAACACGGTGCGGTGAAGGTGATGCCTGGCGGATACATGAGCCGCCCCGACCCCGCCACGGGCGAGAACCCGGGTGACCGCTATATCCGCGTCGCCCTGGTGCACGATCTTAAGACCGCCGAGGCCGGCCTCAGCCGGCTGGCCGAGGCGCTGGAGCGCTGAGCGATGGCCTCGCGACGGCAGACCGCGCTGCTTCCTGCCGGGCTCGGCGGCTTCCTGCGCCGGCGGATGGTCGAGATCGTCGGGCTGGCGCTGATCGCCGCCGCGGTCGTGCTGATCCTCGCGATCCTGACCTACGATTCGTCGGACCCGTCGCTCAACACCGCCGGGGCCCGCGGCCGGGTCAACAACCTGTTCGGCTATCCCGGCGCCGTCGTCGCCGACCTCGCGCTGCAGACCCTGGGCCTGGCCGCAGCGCTCGGCGCGGTCGTTCTCGGCGCCTGGGGAATCCTCCTGTTCACCCGCCATGCCGTGCGCCAGATCTGGCCGCGGATCGCGCTCTTCGTCCTGGTGCTGCTGACCGGCGCGGTCACCTTCGAGGCGATGCCGGAGCCGGAATCGTGGCCACTGGTTCCCGGGCTCGGTGGGCTCGTCGGCAACCAGATCCTGGTCTGGCTGTCGGCCCTTGCCGGCGGCACCGGGCCGCTGACCGACCCGCTGATCGTCGGTGCCGGCGCGGGCGCGATGACGCTGCTCGGCGCGTTGTGGCTGGTCGGCTTCAGCCGCGCCGAATGGCGCGCCGCATGGTCGCGCATCGCCGCGCTCGCCGGCCGCACCCGGCGAGGCGGACAGGCCGCCAAGCCGGCAGCGGACACGGCCGCGCGGGCGGAGCCCTATCTCGTCGCCGCGCAGGACCCGTTCCCGTCGGCCGATCCCGCGCCGGCCCCGGCGGCCGCTCCGAAGCGGCGGCTGGAGCCGCGCAAGCGCACGCCGCGACCGGCCGGCGCGAGCCAGGCGTCGCTCGATCTGGCGGCGCCGAACGGGCAGTACCAGCTGCCGCCGCTCGACCTCCTCGAGGCGGTCCCGCAAGCGGAATCGCGGGACGCCGGGCTGACCCCGGAGGGGCTGGAACAGAACGCCCGGCTGCTCGAGCAGGTGCTCGAGGACTTCGGCATCCGCGGCGAGATCGTCAAGGTGCGGCCGGGACCGGTGGTGACGCTGTACGAACTCGAACCGGCGCCCGGCATCAAGACCAGCCGCGTGATCGGCCTCGCCGACGACATCGCCCGCTCGATGAGCGCCGTGTCGGCGCGCATCGCCGCGATCCCGGGGCGCAACGTGATCGGCATCGAGCTGCCCAACGCGCGCCGTCAGACGGTCTACCTGCGCGAGCTGCTGGCCGCGCCGGCGGTCGCCAAGGCGGCGCCCAAGCTGCCGCTCGCGCTCGGCAAGGACATCAGCGGCGCCCCGGTGGTCGTCGACCTCGCGCGCATGCCGCACCTGCTCGTGGCCGGCACGACCGGCTCGGGCAAGTCGGTGGGGCTCAACGCCATGGTGCTGTCGCTGCTGTTCCGGATGACGCCGGACGAGTGCAAGTTCATCATGATCGACCCGAAGATGCTGGAGCTGTCGATCTACGACGACATCCCGCACCTGATCACGCCGGTGGTGACCGAGCCCAAGAAGGCGGTGGTGGCGCTGAAATGGACGGTGCGCGAGATGGAGGAGCGCTATCGCGCCATGTCGAAGCTCGGCGTGCGCAACATCGAAGGCTACAACGCGCGGCTCGCCAAGGCCCGCCGCTCGGGCGAGGTGCTGATGCGCAAGGTGCAGACCGGCTTCGATTCCGAGACCGGCCGGCCGGTCTACGAGGACCAGCCCCTGGACCTGACCCCGCTGCCCTATATCGTCGTGGTCGTCGACGAGATGGCCGACCTGATGATGGTCGCCGGCAAGGAGATCGAGGCCGCGATCCAGCGGCTGGCGCAGATGGCGCGGGCCGCCGGCATCCACCTGATCATGGCGACGCAGCGGCCGTCGGTCGACGTCATCACCGGCACGATCAAGGCGAACTTCCCGACCCGGATCAGCTTCCAGGTCACCTCGAAGGTCGACAGCCGGACCATCCTCGGCGAGCAGGGCGCGGAGCAGCTGCTCGGCCGGGGCGACATGCTGTACATGGCGGGCGGCGGGCGGATCACGCGGGTCCATGGCCCGTTTATCGACGAGGCCGAGGTCGAATCGGTGGTGGCCTTCCTTCGCGAGCAGGGCGCCCCCATCTATATCGAAGGTATTACCGAGGAGGAGGACGGCCCCGGCGAGGAGGATTTCGGTGGTGGCGACGAAATGTACCAGCAGGCGGTCGACCTCGTGGTCCGCGAGGGCCGGGCCTCGACCAGCTTCATACAGAGGCATCTGCAGATCGGCTATAACCGTGCGGCACGGATCATTGAACAGATGGAAAAGCAAGGTGTTGTCAGCCCGGCGAACCACGTCGGCAAGCGCGAGATCCTCGGCGGCGGGGGCGGCCATGGGCATTAGGCGGGCCGCGGTGCGGCTCGGTGCCGCCGCGGTTGTTCCGGTCCTGGCGGCGGCGTGGGGCGTCGCGGCGGCAGCGATGACGCCCCAGCCGGCCCGGCTGAGCGCCGACGAAAAGGTGCTGATCGGTCAGATCGAGGAGTACCTCAACAGCATCACGACGGTCGAGGCGGGATTCGTGCAGATGACCGCGCAGGGCCAGTACGCCAAGGGGCGGCTGTACCTGCAGCGACCGGGCCGCATGCGCTTCGAGTACGAACCGCCGAGCCCCTACCTCCTGGTCTCCGACGGTACCTGGTTCATCTATGTCGACCAGGAGCTGGAGCAGGTCACCTACCTGCCGCTCAGCAAGACGCCGGCGGGTCTGCTGCTGCGCAAGGATTTCACGTTCTCCGAGGGGCTGGTGGTGACGGGAATGGAAACCCGGCCGTCGACCGTCCGCGTCGACATCATCGATGCCGAACGGCCGGAGGCCGGCCGTGTCACATTGACCTTCGTGCGCCGGCCGCTGTCGTTGCGCAGCTGGACGGTGCACGACCCGCAGGGGCAGCGCATCCAGGTCACGCTGGTCGACCCCAAATACGGCGCGCCGCTCGACAGGTCCCTGTTCCGCTTCATCAACCGGTTCGAGCGGCGCGAGCAGTAGCCGCGTCGCCGCCGCCAGCGGCCCCGTTCCCCAGATTTCCGCCAACGCATTTGAAAGACAGCGAATATGACCGAACACGACCTTCCCCTGGTGGGCATCCCCGCATGCGTCGTCGCCGAGGACGGCGGTGGCGCGTTCCACAAGGTGGGGGAGAAGTACATCATGGCGGCGGCCCGCGCGGCACACTGCATGCCGCTGCTGATCCCGGCGCTCGGCGAGTGGTACGATGCCCGCGAGCTGGCCGCCCGACTCGACGGCATCATGCTGACCGGCAGTCCGTCGAACGTGGAGCCGCACCGTTACGGCGGCGAGCCGAGCCGGCCGGGCACGCATCACGATCCGGTGCGCGACGCCACGACGCTGCCGCTGATCCAGGCCGCACTCGAGCTTGGCGTGCCGCTGTTCGCCATCTGCCGCGGCCACCAGGAGCTGAACGTCGCGCTGGGCGGCACCCTGCATCAGAACGTGCACGAGCTCGACGGCAAGGAGGACCACCGGGCCGACCAGAGCAAGCCGTATGACGACCGGTATCGCGAGCGGCATGCGATCCGCCTCACTCCGGGCGGCGTGCTGCACGGCATGGCCGGCGGCGCCGCCGAGGTCATGGTCAACACGCTGCACGCCCAGGCGATCGACCGGCTCGCCGACCGGCTCATCGTCGAGGCGGTCAGCCCCGACGGCGTCATCGAAGCCGCCACGGTGCGCGACGCCGAGGGATTTGCCCTGTCGGTGCAGTGGCATCCGGAACACCCGATCGCCCTGGAATGGCTGCTGTCGCAGGCCATGTTCCGGGCCTTCGGCGCGGCGGCACAGGCGCGCCGCGCGGCCCGGGCGGCGGGCCCGCGCACGCACGCGGCATGAAGGCGGCCGACGCCATGGCGCCAGCGGAGCACAGATCCGGCGGCAGGCGGCCGTCGTCCCCGAGCGGCGCCTGACCCGCGCATGCGCGTCGCCACCTGGAACATCAACTCGGTCCGGCTGCGCCTGCCGCTGCTCAAGCGGCTGGCGCGGGAACACGGCCCCGATGTGATCTGTCTGCAGGAAACCAAGGTCGTCGACGATTCGTTTCCGCGCAAGGCCGTCGCGTCGCTCGGCTACCCGCATATCGAAATCCGCGGCATGAAGGGCTACAACGGCGTTGCCGTGCTGTCGCGCCGGCCGTTCGAGCCGCTGGAAAGCCGTTCGTTCTGCGGACGGGAGGACTGCCGCCACGTCGCCGTCCGGCTCGACGGCATCGATCTTCACTCCCTGTACATCCCGAGCGGCGGCGACATCCCGGATCCCGCGAGCAACGACAAATTCGCCCACAAGCTCGAATTCCTCGACGAGCTCGCGGCGTGGTCACAGGCGCTGCGGCGCCGGTCGGGGCCGGTGGCGGTGGTCGGCGACTTCAACGTCGCCCCACTGGAGACGGACGTATGGTCGCACAAGCAGCTGCTGACCGTGGTCAGCCATACGCCGATCGAGGTCGAAAAGCTCAACCGTGCCCAGGCCGTCGGCGCGTGGGTTGACGCGGTGCGCCATTTCGTGCCGCCGGAGGAGAAGCTGTATTCCTGGTGGAGCTACCGGGCGCGCGACTGGGCCGCCTCGGACCGCGGGCGGCGGCTGGACCACATCTGGGTATCGCCCGATCTCGCCCCGCGCCTCGCGCACGCCCAAATCGTCCGTGCCGCACGCGGCTGGGATCGTCCGTCAGACCACGTTCCCGTGCTGGTGGATCTGGCACTGTGACCTTGCAGGTGCGCCTGATCTAGGTTTCACACCTATTTCCACCGCGGATACAAGGCATCATGCCTGGTTTGCGGTATATTCTTTCGAGTCCCGCGATCTCTGAACGGGTCGGGAACACGCGTGCTCAACCCTTGTCCGACTCCGCTTCGAGCCTGGCCCGCAGGTCGTCGGCCGCGGGCGCCTGGTTGTAATCCTGGTTGAGATCGCCGTCGCCGGCGGGGCTCTTGCAGGTAAAGAAAACCGCCGGCCCCTCGACGATGTGGATTCCGTGCACCGCATTGCGCGGGATGTGGACCAGCTCGCCTCGCCCGATGGTCCGCGTCTCCTCGCCGACCTGCATCCGCATACGCCCCTCGAGCATGTACAGGAACTGCTCCTCGTTCGGGTGGAAATGCGGCGGCGGTCCGTCCCCGGCCTGGTACGTCACATGCCCGACCTTCATGAACTCGCCCGCGACCGTGCGCATTTCGGCCCGGCCCAGCTCCGGCCGGGTCACCTCCATTTCGGAAATCTTGAAAAACGGCATTGCCACCTCCTGGCGCGGTCGTCACCCAAACCTCCGTGCGACTCTTACGCGCCTGGCGCGTTGGCGGCAACTCCCTTGCGGCAAACGCGCAGGGTCAGGGTACGAGTCGGTAGCCCCCCGGCTCGGTCACAAGGATCTCGGCATGCGACGGATCGCGTTCGATCTTCTGGCGCAGCCGGTAGACGTGGGTCTCGAGCGTATGCGTCGTGACTCCGGCATTGTAGCCCCAGACCTCGCCCAGCAGCTGATCGCGGCCGATCGCCTTGTCGCCGGCGCGATACAGGTATTTCAGGATCGAGGTTTCCTTCTCGGTCAGCCTGATCTTGCGGTTGTTGTCGTCGTCGATCAGCATCTTGGCCGACGGCCGGAACGTGTAGGGGCCGACGGGGAACACCGCGTCCTCGCTCTGCTCGTGCTGTCGCAGCTGGGCCCGAACCCGGGCCAGCAGGACACCGAGGCGGAACGGCTTGGTGACGTAATCATTCGCACCCGCGTCCAGACCGAGGATCGTGTCGGCGTCGGTGTCGTGGGCCGTCAGCATGATGACCGGCGCCTTCATCCCGTTGCGCCGCATCAGGCGGCAGCATTCGCGGCCGTCCATATCAGGCAGCCCGACATCCAGAAGCACCACGTCGAAATACCCGGTCTTGATCACGTCAAGCGCCTCTGCCGCGGTGCCGACCCCCACCGTTTCGAACTCTTCGTGCAGCTGGAGCTGCTCGGTCAACGAAGCCCGCAGGGCCTCATCGTCATCGACCATCAATATGCGTTTGCCCGTCATTGCACTGTTCTCCAACGTCGTCCCGCCGATACGTCTGCGCCCGTGCACCGGCACGTTCCCATAGCTGCGGTATCGGCCTTTCTGCGCCCACCCGTAACGCCGGGCCCATAGAAGAGAGATGGGACAGCGGCGCACCGCGACAAGCCTAGCGCCGCTCTCCCGTGCGGTCTCGCCGGCCTTGCGAGCGTGTGCGCATTTCCCGAATCCGGTTCGTGCTTTATATGTACCAAGGTTATAGTGACAGAACGGCCGGTCTGCGCTACATGATCGCCGGAATTTTACTGGAGTTTATCATGTCGGACGGCGCTGGCCAGCGCGAGGTCGAGAAGCAACTGGCAAACGCTCGGCGGGTGCAGTCGGGAATCGAGCGCGCCCTGGGCGACCTGCGTCGCGGTGTCGGCATCGTATTGCGCGACACCGGCCCGGCCGGCCAGGCGGTCCTCGTGGTCGCAGCAGAGGTGGCAGAGGGCGCCGAGGCGGTGATCGCGCGGGTCGGAACCGCGCCCGCCTGCGTCATACCACAGGCGCGGGCAACCGCACTCCAGCTGCCCTATGTGGACTCACCGACCGTCGCCGTTTCCTGCGGCGCGGGCGGCGACCTGCGGTTCGACGCGGCCCTGGTGGGCGGCATCGCCGGCGCCGAGGCCGTTGTTCCGCACCTCAAAGGCCGGTCGGCGGTGGCCGCCGACGCGCTTCAGAGCGCCGCGGTCGAACTGGTCAAGCTCGCACGCCTGCTCCCCGCCGCCATCGTGGTGCGGATTTCCGGCGATGCGCAGGATTTCGCCGACAGCGAGGGCCTGCTCGTCGTCGGCGCGGACTGGATCGATGCCTATCGCAGTCGCCTGGACGACGGTGCCATGTCGCTGGTCAGCCATGCGCCGGTCCCGCTCGAGGGCGCGGAAAACGCCGAAATCCATGCCTTTCGGCCGCGCGATGGGGGCAAGGAGCATCTGGCGATCGTGATCGGCGAGCCGGCGCCGGATGGCCCGGTCCTGGTGCGCATTCACTCGGAATGTTTCACCGGCGACCTGTTGGGCAGCCTGCGCTGCGACTGCGGCGAACAGCTGCGCGGCGCGATCCAGGCGATCGCCGACAACGGCAGCGGGATGCTCCTCTACCTGGCGCAGGAGGGTCGCGGAATCGGGCTTGTCAACAAGCTGCGCGCCTATCGCCTCCAGGACGAGGGGTTCGATACCATCGATGCCAACGAACGCCTCGGATTCGAGGCGGACGAACGCGCCTACAGGCCCGCCGCCGCCATGCTGCATGCGTTGGGCGTGACCCGCGTCCGGCTCCTGACCAACAATCCGGCGAAGGTCGAGGGCCTTGCTGCGTGCGGCATCGAGGTGGTCGAGCGCGTGCCGCACGCCTTTCCCGCCAACGGCCACAACGATCGCTATCTGAGCACCAAGGCCGCGCGCGCGGGGCACCTGCTCTAGGCCCGGCATGGAGATCGTCGTCCACCCCCCGGACCGGCTGACGGCGGGCGAGAGGGGTTTTCGCTGCGCCATCGGCCGCGGCGGGGTGCGCGACGACAAGACGGAGGGCGACGGCGCCACGCCGGCGGGGCGGTTCGCCCTGCGCTACGTCCTTTATCGCGCCGACAGGATCGCGAAACCCGCAACCGCGCTCGCGGCGCGCCCGATCGCCCGCGACGACGGCTGGTGCGACGACGCCGACGATCCGGCCTACAACCGGCCGGTCCGGCTGCCTTTCGCCGGCAGCCACGAGGTGCTGTGGCGGGAGGATTCGCTGTACGACGTGATCGTCGTCCTCGGCCACAACGACACGCCGCCGGTTCCCGGCCGGGGCAGCGCCATCTTCCTGCACCTGGCGCGCCCGGACTACGGTCCGACGGAAGGCTGCATCGCACTCGCCCTCGACGACCTTCTCGAGGTGCTGGCGCTGTGCGGCCCGGGCGATGCCGTGACCGTCAGGCCGGAGACCGCGGCGGACGCGCGCCGAAAATAGCGGTGCCGATGCGGACATGCGTCGCGCCGAACTGGATGGCGACCCGGTAATCGGCGCTCATGCCCATGCTCAGCGCGGACAGACCGTTGCGCCGCGCGATCTCGCGCAGCAGCGCGAAATGCAGCGACGGCTCCTCGTCGACCGGCGGAATGCACATCAGGCCCCTGACCGGCAGTTCGAACTCGCGCCGGCACAGCTCGATCAGGGCATCCGCCTCAACGGGGAGGACGCCGGCCTTCTGCGCTTCCGCGCCGGTATTGACCTGGATGAAGCAGTCGGGGCGGCGCCCGGCCTTTGCCATCTCCGTGGCGAGCGCGCGCGCCAGTTTCGGCCGGTCGACGGTCTCGATGACATCGAACAGGTCGACCGCCTGGCGCGCCTTGTTGGTCTGCAGGGGGCCGATCAGATGCAGCGCGGTGTCGGGGAACGCCGCCACCAGCGCCGGCCATTTGGCCGCCGCTTCCTGGACGCGGTTCTCGCCGAACACCCGGTGCCCGGCGTCGAGGGCCGGGCGGATTCGTGCCGCGTCATGGCCCTTGCCGACCGCAACCAACGTGATCTCGTCGGGCTCCCGGCCGACCTCGCGCGCCGTGTCGGCAATTTCTGAGAGGACGCCGGCGAGTCGCGCGGCAACGTCCAGTTCGCTGTGTTCGGGCATTCCGGCTTCCCGTGGATATGGCTGGCGGCAGCCTATCAAAGGCGCCGAGTCGGGAAAAGCCGCCGGCCGCCCGGGAACACGCAATTTCCGGAAAGCCCTTTGCGGCGGTCGGCAAAAGGGGGCATATTCGCCGTCATGTCGCCATCATGGAACACCGTGCGGGGCGCAGCGGCGCCGTACCGCGACGCTGCAGCGGCGGGCCGACGGGGTGGTACGGCCGACGTGGCGACGGCATGACGTCGACGGGGCACAGGCTGGACGACAGCCCGACATTCGCCGACATCATTGACCCGGTGCCGGAAGACAGGTTCTTTGCCGAACACTACGATCGCAGGTTCCTGCACGTCCCGGGCGACCCCGGCAAATTCGCGTCCGTGATGTCGTGGGACGAGCTGGCGGCGCTTCTCAACATGACGGGGATCTGGTCGTCGGCATCGCTGCAGCTGGCCCTCGACACCGAAATCGTGCCGCCGCCGAAATACTGCCGGGCGGACAAGAACCGGGATGGCCAGGCCATCATGCAACCGGACGCAGCGCGGGTCATGCAGCTCCTGGCGCGCGGCGCATCGCTGGTGGCCAATGATATCGACAGCCTGACACCGGCCCTGCGGGGTGTGGCGAACGCCCTCGAGTCGGCGCTCTCCGGCAAGGCGCAGGCGAACCTGTACTGCTCGTGGAAGGAGCGCCAGGGGTTTGGCAGCCACTTCGACACGCACGATGTCTACGCCATCCACATCGCCGGCGAAAAGGTCTGGCGCATATACGAGACCCGGGCGGAGGCACCGATCGCGCATCCGCGGTTCAAATCGTACGGGCAGGCGTGGCACGACTCGAACCGCGGCAAGGTGGTCGAAGAAGTTCTGATGCGCCCCGGCGATCTTCTGTATCTGCCGCGCGGCCAGTATCACGACGCCCTCGCGACCAGCGACGGCACCATCCACATCGCCTTCGGCGTGACCCATGTGATCGGCATGGACGCGATCGATCTGTTCGCCAACAAGGCGGTCGACGACCCGTTGTTCCGGCACAACATGCCGCGCCACAGCGATGGCGAGGCGGCCGCGGCGGCGTGGCTCGCGGCACTCGGCGAGCGGATTGCGGCGTTCGCGAAAGACCCCGATTCGGTCGCGGCGATGCGCCGGCACCAGCAGGCGTTCCGTTACCCGCGGGCCGGCTTCGCCCTGCCGGTCGCACCCGCGGCGCCGCGCTTTCGGCTGACCGCCCGGAACCTGCGGGCGGAGCAGCGCAACGGCGCCTGGGTTCTGATAGGACCCAAGGGAACCGTGCCGATTCCGGCCGGCCTCGAGGGACCGGTGTCGTGGATCGTCGACCGCGCCGGATTCACCCGGGATGAGTTGATCGGCACATTTCCCGACATCGCACCGGCGACGCTCGACTCGTTGCTCAACGATCTTGCGGGCATGAAGGTGGTGGCGCGCGCGGTCTGATTCCGTGCGGTCATGCATTGCAAACGGGCCGGCCATCGACCGCCGGCCGGGACCGCGGACCGCGACGATCGGGCAACCGCTGCGGGGCTGTGACCGCCGGCTGGCGGAAGCGCGCGACGGTTTCTTCACGTGGCTGTAACTTCTGTGTTTTTTCATGAGCCTGCCGAAGCGGTTCATGGTATAGTCCACTTTACGATTCGTTAACCGAACCAGTGGTATGATTGCGGTGCAAGTGGTCTGTCCAGATTTCAACAACGCTGAAGGCGTGCGGCGGCGACTGTGACGTTCGATAGAGCCCTGATCATCGCCATGGCGGCGGCGCTCGCGCCGTCGCCGGTGTTTGCCGACGCGCCGAGTCAGCCGGCCGCCGACGTCGAGGAATATTACTACGCGCCGGACGAGATGCGCCTGCGGCGCGATATCGTGGACATCCGGTACTACTACGCAGAGCCGTCCCGCCTGAATTTCGATGCCGAGGGGGCCGCGTCGGATTTCGTATATTTCGGGGCCGGTTTCGGCGGCGCATCGGGGACGCACTGGGTGCCGGCGGCAGCGCCCGCGGCGGCCCTGGCGGACGCGCCGGCCGACCGGTCGCAGGGTGTCGCGCTCTGGGTGGACTGGCGTCCCGATGTGTCGCGCGATTACTACGGGACGGACTTCCGGCAGATCGGCCGGTCGCTGACCGGAAGCGAGATCGAACGCGTCGCGGTTCGCGCGGATGTGACGGCGCTTCTGTTCGATACGACCGGCGGCGCGACCACGGCGTGGCACGTCAGCGGCGCGCTCGGCTCGACAAGCCTGTCGCTGGTTTCCAGCGATCCGGCGATGGCCGGCGCCCTGCCGAACGACAGCGGATTGCTTTGGGACATCGGTGTCGGATGGTCGAGCGGCGCGGTATCGCTCAATGCGGGATACCAGTCGGCGACCCGATACATCGAAAGCGGCGGCGACGTGGCGGTGCTCTCGCTCGGCGCCGATTACGCGATTCTCCCCGGTCTTTCGGTTTTCGGCGAGTTGAACGTCATCGACGATCAGGCGACGACGGGGACCGAGCGGCTTGGCACGGTCATCATCGTCGGCACCGGACTGAATTTCTGAACGCGGGCCGCCCGGGATCGACCGGGGTGCAGCTGCAGGCGTCGGCGCGCAACGCGGCCTGTCCCGCTGCGAGTCTTTCCTCTTTTCCCCGATGCCCGTTTCTGTATAGTCGTGCGCTGCATATGTGTTTGATCAAGGAATCTGGAGCCATGACCCTCCATCACGTCTGGCGCGCCGTTTTGATACTCTTTTTCCTGCCGGCGGTGGCGTCGTGCGGATCCGCGCAGCGGGTCACCGAACAGGACACGATGAACACCGAAGAAATGCGCAAGGCAAGGGTCGGCAAGCTGTTCGGCGAAGACGCATTCGAGTACGGACCGGGCGCCACGCGGGACCAGGAGCCGTCCGGTGGCGGCGGGATTGCCGTGAACGGCTATCTCTGGCGCGCATCGCTCGACACGATGTCGTTCATGCCGTTGAGTTCCGCCGACCCGTTCGGCGGCGTCATCGTGACCGACTGGTACGTACCGCCCGAGACGCCGAACGAACGGTTCAAGATCCAGATCTATATTCTCGACCGGCAGCTCAGGGCGGACGGCGTCAGGGTCTCGGTTTTCCGCGAGATCCGCGATGCGGAAGGCGGCTGGGCGGCAGCATCGGTGAAACGCGAGACGGCGGCGCAGCTGGAAAACGCGATCCTGACGCGGGCGCGCCAGCTGCGAATCGATGCGGGGACATCTCTCTAGCGGCGGGTTGCCAGCCTCTTCCAGCCAGCAGGGCCGGTTTCGGACGAGACGGCCCGCACACCGACGACCGGAACCGGAATGAGTCGCTATAACTTCAAGGAAAGCGAGGCCAAGTGGCAGGCCGAGTGGGCGGAACGACAGACGTTCTGCGTGCGCGAGGACTCCGACCGGCCGAAATATTACGTACTGGAGATGTTCCCGTACCCCTCCGGCCGCATCCATATGGGTCATGTCCGGAATTACACCATGGGCGACCTCGTCGCGCGGTATCGGCGGGCCACGGGCTATAACGTCCTGCATCCGATGGGGTGGGACGCGTTCGGCCTGCCGGCGGAAAACGCGGCGATGGAGCGGGGCATCCATCCGGCGGAATGGACCTATTCGAACATCGCGACGATGCGCGACCAGCTCAAGCAAATGGGCCTGTCGATCGACTGGAATCGCGAAATCGCGACCTGCCACCCCGGCTATTACCGGCACCAGCAGGAACTGTTCCTCGATTTCCTCGATGCCGGCCTCGCCTACCGCAAGGAGTCCTGGGTCAACTGGGATCCGGTCGACCACACGGTGCTCGCCAACGAGCAGGTGGTCGACGGTCGCGGCTGGCGGTCCGGGGCGCTGATCGAGCGCCGCAAGCTGGCGCAGTGGTTCCTGCGCACCACCGCCTACAGCGACGAGCTGCTCGATGCGCTTGGGTCGCTCGAGCGCTGGCCCGAACGGGTCCGGCTGATGCAGGAGAACTGGATCGGCCGCTCGCAGGGCGCGTATGTCCGGTTCCGCGTGTCGGATGGCCGCTCCGGCAAGCCGCTCGACGATCGGCTGGAAGTGTTCACGACGCGCCACGACACGCTGTTCGGCATGACGTTTTGCGCGCTTTCGCCACATCATCCCCTGGCCACCGTCCTTGCGGCGAAGGACAAGAAGGCGGCAGCGTTCGTCGCCGAGTGCGACCGGCTCGGGACCAGCGAGGCGGCGATCGAGGCCGCGGAAAAGGTGGGCTACGACACCGGCCTCGTGGTCCATCACCCGTTCGACACGGACCGCACTGTGCCGCTCTACATCGCCAATTTCGTGCTGATGGAATACGGCACCGGCGCCATCTTCGGCTGCCCGGCGCACGATCAGCGCGACCTCGATTTCGCGCGCAAGTACGGACTGGACGTCATCCCGGTGGTCGCCCCCCGCGATGCGGACCCGGCGGCGTTTTCGATCGCCGACGAGGCCTTCGTCGATGACGGGGTGCTCATCAACTCGGATTTCCTCGACGGCCTTGAGGTGCCGGCGGCGAAGGCGCGGATGGCCGAGCGCCTGGCGGCGGCGGGAGTCGGCGAGGCGACGACGGTCTACCGGCTGCGCGACTGGGGCATCTCCCGGCAGCGCTACTGGGGCTGCCCGATCCCGGTGATCCACTGCGAGTCGTGCGGCATCGTGCCGGTGCCGCGCGCCGACCTGCCGGTCTCGCTGCCCGACGACGTCGCATTCGACAAGCCGGGGAATCCGCTCGACCACCATGCAACGTGGAAGCATGTGGACTGTCCGGAATGCGGGAAGACGGCCCGGCGCGAGACCGACACGATGGACACCTTCGTCGATTCGTCGTGGTATTTCGCGCGCTTCTGCTCGCCGCGCGCCGAACGGCCGACCGAGCGGGGGCAGGTCGATTACTGGCTGCCGGTCGACCAGTATATCGGCGGCATCGAGCACGCGATCCTGCATCTCCTGTATTCGCGGTTCTTCACGCGGGCGATGCGCAAATGCGGCCACGTCGCGCTGGATGAGCCGTTCGCCGGGCTGTTCACCCAGGGCATGGTGTGTCACGAAACGTATCGCGACCAGCGCGGCGCCTGGCTGTTCCCGGACCAGGTCGAACGACTGCCGGACGGCACGGCGGTGAAGGCCGACGACCGCAGCAGGGTTTCCGTGGGACGCTCGGAATCGATGAGCAAGTCGAAGCGGAATGTCGTCGATCCCGAGCGCATCATCGATGCCTTCGGTGCCGATACGGCGCGCCTGTTCATGCTCTCCGACACGCCGCCGGAGCGTGACCTGGAATGGACCGATGCCGGCATCGAGGGCGCCTGGCGCTACGTGAACCGCCTGTGGCGCATGGTCGACCAGCCGGCGGGACCGGTGGCCGGAACGGACGCGGCGACGCCCGCCGCCTTGAGCGGGGCGGCGGACCACGCCTGGCGGCTCGTGCACCGCACGATCCACGGGGTCACCGACGATCTCGAGAAATTCCGCTTCAACCGTGCCGTGGCACGGATCCGGGAGCTGACCAACCTGATCGGCGAGCTCGCAGGCGATGCCGACGACATCGCCTGGGTGCGGCGGCGCGGGCTGGAGGCGGCCGTGCAGCTGATCGGGCCGATGATGCCGCACCTCGCCGAGGAGCTGTGGCAGAAACTGGGCCACGAGACGTTGCTCGCGGACGTGCCGTGGCCTGAGGCCGATGAGTCGCTGCTGGTCGAGGAGACGATTACCATCGGCGTGCAGGTCAACGGCAGGCTCAGGGGCACGGTCGACGTGCCGCGCAACGCCGACCGCGAGGTCGCCGAATCGCTGGCGCTGGCGCTGGACGGGGTGCAGCGTGCGATGGACGGCAAGCCGCCGCGCAAGGTGATCGTCGTGCCCAACAAGATCGTCAATGTGGTCGTGTAGGCGCACGCGCGGCCTGATACCGGGGGCGGCTCTCGCCTGTCTTTCGCTGGCGGTCGCCGGATGCGGCTTCGAGCCACTCTACGGCAGGGCGTCCGCCGGCGATATCGACGCGCAGTTCGCCAGCGTCAAGATCCAGACGATTTCCGGCAGGATCGGCCAGCAGGTGCACAATTACCTGCTGGACCGTATCAACAGCGACGGCCGGCCCGACGACCCGCTCTATCTCCTTGCGGTGACCCTCGAAGTCCACAGCGTCCGCCTCGGCATCGAGCGCGACGAGACCGCGACCCGCGCCAAGCTCGTGCTGCTGGCCAACATCCGCCTCCTCGACATCGCGACCGAGGACGTTCTGCTGAACCGCACCGCGCGATCGACGAACAGCTACAACATCGTCGATTCGGCGGTGGCGACGCGCAGTGCCGAGCTCGATGCGGTCGACCGCGCCGCCCGCGAGGTCAGCGAGGACATCCGTCTGATGCTGTCGTTGTACTTCCGACGGCAACCGCCGCCCCAGGCCGCCCGCAGATGAAGCTCAAGAGCTCGCAGATCGAGGCTTTTCTCCGCCAGCCGGATGCCGCGATCCGGGCCGTTCTGGTCTACGGGCCCGATGACGGCCTGGTGCGCGAGCGGGCCGGACAACTCGTTGCCGGCGCGGTCGCGGATCCCGGCGATCCGTTTCTCGTCGCCGAACTGACGGGAGGCGAGATCGCCGGCGACCCGCCACGCCTGTTCGACGAGGCGGCGGCGATCCCGCTGACCGGCGGCCGACGGGTCGTCCGGGTCCGCGACGCCAGCCCGGCGACGCCGCCGGGCGCCGCGGAGGCCGTGGCGAAGATCGCAAGATCCTACCTCGAGGAGCCGCCGGGCGAGTCGTTGCTGGTGATGCTGGCCGGCGACCTCGGCCCGCGGGCGACATTGCGCAAAGCCTTCGAGGCCGCGCCGACCGGCGTCGCCCTGCCCTGCTATCGCGACGATTCGCAGGATCTGGACCGCTTGTTCGACGAGGTGCTCGGCGGCCGCGACATTTCGATATCGCCGGACGCCCGGGCCTATCTGTCGGCCAATCTGGGCTCGGACCGCGGGGTGACCCGGGCCGAACTCGAAAAGCTGGCGCTCTACGCCGGCGACGGCGGCCGCATCGAGCTTGCCGACGCCGAGGCCTGCGTCGGCGACAGCGGGCTGAGGGGACTCGACCGGGTGGCGTTCGCCGCCGGCGGCGGCGACCGGAACACGCTGGACCGCGAGATTTCAGCATGTCTGGCCATGGGCGAATCGCCGGTCGGCATGCTCCGCGCGGCGGCGCAGCATCTCATGCGGGTCCACCTTGCGATGGCCGGGATGGCGGCGGGTGGCTCCGCCGAACAGGCGGTCCGCAGCCTCCAGCCGCCGGTTTTCTGGAAATCGGTGCGCGAAATGGCCCGGCAGGTGGAGACGTGGTCGCCGGATCAGATGGGCAGGGCGCAACTGCTGCTGCTCGAGGCCGAGCGGCTGTGCAAGCGCACCGGCACGCCGGCCGAAGCGGTCTGCGGACGCACGCTGCTCCAGGTCGCGGCGCTGGCCGGCCGAAAGAGATAGCCCCGGAGGCGATCCGGGGCCGGTCGGCATCGCAAGTCGTCGGTCCGGCGCGGGTTCAGCCCCGCCGCAACCGCCGCAGCACCTCGTCGAGCTGCTCCGGCGCGTCGTAGTGGATGGCGACGCGGCCGCCCCCTCCCTTCGCCGCCGTCACCGTAACCTTGAGGCCCAGCGCCTGGCTCAGCTCGCGCTCCAGCGCGACGATGTTGGGATCCTTTGGCGCCATGGCGCCAGCTTTCCGCAACGCGGGGGGATGGGCCTTGCGCGTCAGATCCTCGGCCTGGCGCACGTTGAGATCGCGGCGCACGATCTCCCGCGCCAGCTCCACCGGGTTCTCCGTGTTCACCAGCGCACGGGCGTGGCCGGCCGATAACTGGCCCTCGTCGAGCATCCGGCGCACCGGTTCCGGCAGGCCGAGCAGCCGGATCATGTTGGCGACATGGCTGCGGCTCTTGCCCACCGCCCGCGCCAGCACCTCCTGCGTATGGCCGAACTCCTCGAGCAGCCGGCGGTATGCCTCGGCCTCCTCGAGCGGCGTCAGATCCTCGCGCTGCAGGTTTTCCACCAGCGCCACCTCGAGGGTGTCGCGGTCGCTCAACGTCTTGACGACCGCCGGCACCTCGTGCAGCCGCGCCTGCTGTGCCGCACGCCACCGGCGTTCGCCGGCAACGATTTCGAAATGTCCCTCGGCGTGGGGGTCGGCCCGCACCAGAAGCGGTTGCAGCACGCCCTTCTCGCGGACCGAGCCGACCAGCGCCGCGAACGCCTCGTCGTCGAAATGGCGGCGCGGCTGATAGGGGCTCGGCTTGAGACGGTCGATCGGGATCATCCGCGCCACCCGGCCCGGTTCGGACGATGCGGCATCGTCGGCCGCCGCATCGCCGAGCAGGGCGGACAGCCCGCGCCCGAGTCCGCGCCGCCGTCCCTCATCCGCGGGCATCATGCCGCCACCTTTGCGTCGCGCCGCAACAATTCGCTGGCCAGATGGATGTACGCCTGGCTGCCGGCGGACCGCCAGTCGTACAACAGCACCGGTTTGCCGAAGGACGGCGCCTCCGAGACACGTACATTGCGGGGAATCACCGTGTCGTACACCTTTTCACCGAAGTGGCTGCGGACGTCGGAGGCAACCATACCACAGATATTGTTGCGCTTGTCGAACATGGTCAGAACGACGCCCTGGATCTCGAGCCGCGGGTTGAGCGCGCGCTTGACCCGCTCCACCGTGTGCAGGAGGTGGCTCAGGCCCTCCAGCGCGTAGAACTCGCACTGCAGCGGCACGAGAACCGCATCTGCCGCCACAAAAGCGTTTAAAGTCAATAAGTTAAGGGATGGCGGGCAGTCGATCAGCACGTAGTCCCAGTGGCCCTGCGGCTGGGCCAGCGCGTCGGCCAGCCGGTGCTCGCGGCGCGGCATGTCGATCAGCTCGATTTCGGCACCGGACAGCTCGCGCGTCGACGGCACGACGAACAGCCCCGGCACCGGTGTTGCGACCGCCGCCTGCGACAGGCCGGCCTCGCCGATCAGCACCTCGTACGTGGTGCGCCGCCGCGCCTCGACGTCGAGGCCGAGGCCGGTGCTGGCATTGCCCTGCGGGTCGAGGTCGACGATCAGGACGCGCTTGTGGATGGCAGCGAGGGCGGTGCCGAGATTGACCGCCGTTGTCGTCTTGCCGACGCCGCCCTTCTGGTTGGCCAGTGCGAGAATGCGGGGTCGGCGGATTTCCTGTGTTGGGGGTGGCGTGTAGATCAAGGGAAATAGCCTCCAGACGTAAAATGATTCCTTGCGGATCACTGAGACTCGGAATTTGATCCACCCGCATATTCCACTCTTTTCGTGCCCGGGTCAATTCCCGATCGACACCTCGACCCTTCAAAAATAACAAGATGCTGTGTTCATTGCAGAATTTTTTGGCCATATGTAGTAGTTCAGGCAGTGGTGCGAGGGCCCTGGCGACGATCGTCCGGGCAATGAATGGCGTGACATCCTCGATTCGCTGGGCATGAATCGTAATGGGTGCGCCGATCGCCCGCGCAGCCTCGCCCAGGAACGCGCATTTGCGGCGGTCGGACTCGATCAGATGGACATCCGATGCACCCATGGCGGCGAGAACCAGTCCGGGGAAGCCGGCGCCGCTGCCGAGGTCGACGAGCGGCGCCGCGGGGTCGGGGATGAGAGGAAACAGCTGCGCCGAATCGAGCATATGCCGGCGCCACAGGTCCGCCAGGGTGGACTGTCCGACCAGATTGACCCGCCGGTTCCATTTGCGCAGCAGATCGGCGTAGCGCTGCAGCCCCTCGAGTGTTTCACGTGAAACACCGGCCGCCGCAGCGAACGCCTCGGGTCTCACCGCAGGCGGGCCTCCGGCCGCCGGACATGGCGCAGCAGCGCCACCAGGGCCGCGGGCGTGACCCCGGAGACGCGGGACGCCGCCCCCAGGGTCGGCGGTCGCGCCGCGCTCAGCTTCTGCCGCATCTCGTTGGACAGCCCGCCGATCGCAGCGTAGTCGAGGTCGTCGGGCAGGGCCAGCTCCTCGTCGCGGCGGAAGGCGTCGATATCCGCCTGCTGACGCGCGAGGTAACCAGAATAAAGGGCCTCAATTTCTAACTGGCGGGCTATATCTTGTGGCAACACTTCCAGCTCCGGCCATATCTGGGAAAGGCGGGCGAGATCGACCTCGGATCGAGCCAGCAGCTCATGGACGGTGCGCAGCCGCCCGTCGCGGTTCACCCGGATGCCGTGCCGGGCCAGCGCGTCGGGGCTGGCCGACAGGCGGCCGGCGGTCTCGCGCGCCGCGTCCAGCGCCGTGGCCCGGGCGCGCCACGCGGCCGCACGCGCCGGCCCGACGCAGCCGGCCCGCACGCCGAGCGCGGTGAGGCGCTGGTCGGCGTTGTCGGCGCGCAGCCGTAGCCGGTATTCGGCGCGCGACGTGAACATCCGGTAGGGCTCGCTGACACCGCGGGTTACCAGGTCGTCGATCATCAC
>JABAOD010007419.1_pt2 | contig 26864 bp, 49 predicted proteins | sample 7062151 | NCBI WGS metagenome assembly JABAOD01 (sample SAMN14538626, study PRJNA623070) | marine sediment metagenome | biome: marine biome [ENVO:00000428]; feature: marine pelagic biome [ENVO:01000023]; material: deep marine sediment [ENVO:00002113] | place: India: Gulf of Khambhat ... | reverse complement strand
TCGCTTGTGCTGGCGTTCTACCTGAAAGGTTCGTACGCCGGCGCCATGGTGGCCATAATTTCAGGCCTGACTTTAGGCATCCTGCTGTATGGAACGAAAAAGTTGATTGGAGCAAAGAAGCTTGTTCGTACTGCAGCGTTGCAGTACGAATGGCGCTACTTTCCACCAGAGTATTTATAAGCCCCCCACCGGCGCTTCCCTCGGACATTCTGTCCGAGGGTTTTTTCTTTTCCTTGCTGCACTTAAAACAGAGGAGATAGTGCATGTTCATATACTCTAAATTCAAGCTTAGAGTTGAGAGTGAATTCAACCAGCAAACGCTGGCTAAGGGTAATGAGGATTACCAATTGCCAGAAATGGCTGATGAAACTCTAGACCCGCTCAACATTCTGATTCATACCGAAGAGGAGTTGGGCATTTCATTAATCGACAACGTGAAAGGAGATAGACATCATGTCAAAAAATGAAGACAAAGCCGTAGTTATTGAAACGAAGCCTGAAGACAACCCGATAATCGAGTTGACTCCACCGCTCAAAGAGTTCTTCGATGAGCAGGTCAATTATCTCGCCCAGCGCCAGTTCAATTCCATGTACTGGTCAGTTGCTCTCGTAGCAATTGAAATGGGTAAGTTTCCCACCAAGGATGAGGTAATTGGCTTAGGTGCAGCCATTGCCACTGACCCGGATGCATATGTATACAACCGGGAAATCAGTGATAATCCGAATCAGACGACAGAGCCTGGCGATACTGGCGTTCTGGAGCGGAGAGCAGTAACCGGCAAGGTGTACGAGATGCTGATTCAGCACTCGAACACTTTCCTCGAGATGAATGCTATCCTGCCAGAGTTCAAAAGGCAGGGCATACATCACACCAAGTCTCTGGATGAGATGTACGCAGAGACACTGACGCGCGCTAAGGAGAGTACCAAGCGCAATCAGCTGATGAATGACGCAACAGAAATCATGCGTCGCAAGAAGCTGACCGACGCGTCGACGTCAGTTAAACCGGCTATTTGCGAATAGCCACCAACAGGAGAGGCTGGCACCTGTCGCCGGCCTCTCCAACCTTTAAATAAAAAATGCTTCGCCAAGGAAAAGGTAAAAATAGGCGCCTCCGGCGCCAGGAAAATGTGGGAGTATATATGATAGATCTGGAAAAACTCACTGAGCAAGAGCTCAAAGAGTTGGCCCAGTTAGGCTATGAAATATTAAAAGCTGAACTGGAACAACTCAAAGGTAATAAACCACACTGATTTAAAAGCCCTCAGTCCTGGAGTATGTGAATGAATTCACTGCCTCCTCTTGCTCCAGGCTGGGGCACCCTATTACAAAGAGATAATTATGCAATTTACATTTCGAAACATACTTGTATTTGAATTTAAAGAAAATCCACACGGCAGAATAACAGGAGTTACCGGGGCGAAATATAGTTTTGATATCGGTGAAGCAGCACATTTATGTTCATTCCTCAATGAGGACTTAGAACTAATGCAAAAAGTTCTTAACGACTGCAATAGCGTAGTAAACGGAGCTATTCCATTTAAAATTCTGAAAGACATAGAAGTATATTAATCATGAGGAGATTTAAAATGATCATCAAGACAAACTCATGGCATTACAAAGTATTAGACGCAATAGATATATCACCATCAAAGAACCTGTGTATATATTTCTGGCAAGTAATAATCAGCATAATGCTGCTTATAGCTGTAAGCCTCATACTCTCCTGTATAGCAGCAATGATAATTTACACCATTCTCATCTATCCAATTGTTGGCTGGTGGTATCCTAATATACCTCTTGCATTCTTATCAGCCATTTTATGGATGCTCATTGGCTTTGGTCTGCTTAAATTAAAAAGAAACCTCATACAATTTAACAGACCAGACTGGGATGTATGTATAATCCCTGAAGGTACACTCAGTGAAACTCCATTCAGTCGAGTTATTTGTGCATGGATCAAGGCCAAAAAGGAGAAAGTGTGCCCAAAAATCACATTCGTCCAAAAATTATAAGAGGAGAGAGCAGTGAGTAATAAAATCATGCCACTGAGCCCAGAGATAAAACGCTGTTTCCTATGTCCAATCAGAAGCAATCAACTAACCGAAATCAACCGACAAAATGAACAAATCAACATGTTATGGCGAAAAGTTCGCCGACTCGAAGGTGCCATACAATGGGCCCTGGGTGAAACCGGCGAATTTGAACCACCCATGAAGCCAGAAGTAGATTATTTCTGGTGGCGACCCGTTCTCAAAGAGAAGTCTGGAATTATTCTAACCAGGAGTGAAGACAAGTGAAATACATATATCTTTACATCGACGATGAATATCCTGATACACCTACGCTCTGTAAAAGAGGCGCAGATGAAGCCATTCAATATGTAAAAGAGCATGAGGGTGATTGTGAAGGAGGCCACGCAGCCATCAGGCTCGATCTTGAAACAGGAGACTGTAAATCTTTCGCTTACTGCCAAGACGGCGAATTTTCAATCCACAACCCACCAATCTAAGAGGAGCAAAAACAAATGAAGATAACAACAGCCATGGCCATAGCCATAATCAGCGCCATATTGGCCCTCACCATCGTCACTGTATTACGAGATGATAATCCAACACTCAAATGCCCATGTGAGAGTGAGTTTGACACGTATAAAAACACTTTCTATGGAAAAATATGATAGTGATGGGGCATTTTGGTAGAGGAATCAAAGGCCTATCACACTAGCGCTTTTTTAGTGAAACCTTTTTGGATTCTTTCCTCCTTCTCTACCCCCCCTCTCTACCCCCCTCCCCTCTATATATATATATATATATATATATAAAAGTAATAGAGTGATGGGACACAGTGTAACCTTTTGTTTTCTTTGTTTTTTTTGAAAATCATTTTTCCCATCATTTTGCATTATTTAGCGCTAGTCTCGGTGCTGCAATGCAAAATAGGTGGTTCATTTCAACCACGCACCAAAACTGGGCTTAAAAAGTGTCGCCTGTAGACGACAAATTTATGACCAAGTGCCGCCTGTAGACGACAAAAAGATAAATCTGGGTGTAGCTCAGTCTGGTTAGAGTCCTCGCTTTGGAAGCGAGATGTCGGTGGTTCAAATCCATCCACCCAGACCAATTTATGACCAAGTGTCGCCTATGAACGACAAATTGAGAAATTTACCCGCAAACTCCGAAAAATATCCGCAATCATAAAGGAGAACAAACATGAGATATAGAGAATAAATCATGAGTATCCAGATTGAAGCTATAACCATAAGCTGTGAATTTTATGAGGCCTTTGATGCAACAGTAGCTATGGCTAATCATTGGAAAGTTGTTAATGCATACAACGATGGGGCTACCCAACGGCGTGTCATTCGGCTTGAACCAAGAGATTATCCGTTGGAGTTAGAAGTGCCGTTGCCTAAGGAAGAAACGAATGTCTACTAAAAAATCCTATGCAGAAAAAGTAAGAACAGGGAATCAGATGTATGGCAACGGACAGCGGTGCTGTGCCCACGGTATACGCACCATTTCAAATCAGCTACCACCGCATAATAAAGACGTAGTCAAGTGGCAGGTGCCCGTGGCCGAACGGTCTGATTCTGTCAAGGCCAAACGACGATGAGCCTGTCAAACGTATTACCATCATGGATCGGGGCTATAAGAACACCTGATCTTGATAAAGGGCTTATTACACCACAAGAGTTTATAGATCATATGAAAGCTAATGATGTACCTGATTCTGTGATAAATAACTGGACGTATAGATTTGAATACCTGGACGTTCCATACAATGTGGTGTTGTCTAAGAAAGATCGAAAAAGAGTATTTAACGATGAGTAGAGTCCTCCAGATAGCGTGGCGCTTTGTTACTCTGGACTGGTGGGTGGTACGGGCTTGTGCCTTCCCCTATCCCAAAGGTTACGGCACGTACAACATCCGGCGCCGGATGGTGCTGGACACTGGTCTCACCAAAGAATATGCAGCAGAAATCTGCCGGGAGATGAATTATGGGTAGCACAGCATACAAGAAACGTAAAAAAGCGATCAAACGCAGGCAGTGGGACTTCAGTCTTTTAAAGAAACGACAGGAGAAAAAAGATGAAATGGCCGCAAGAGAGCGAGCAGGAATCTACAGAAGGGCAGCCAGCAGAGAGCAAAAACACAAACGAACAAAAACTCTTATCGCCTCCCTTGGAGCCTCGTAATGCGGAAGGTGCTTTGCTCTGCCAGGCACTTTGTCCTACATCGGCATATTACCGTAGAGGAATACAGCCGTGCAAGAATCTGGCAGCCGTCAAATTTCCCAACGGGCTTTCGCTGTGTGCTAAGCACGCCGGGAAACACATGCTTGCCCAGGCCATCAAACGACAAGTCATTAAATGTGTAAACACTGATCCAAATAAACAACCCACTGCAACCAAGGACATTATGTTGCAATCATGAACTATTTATACATAGATTTTGTTAATGAAATAGTAATGTTGAAAGAGACCGAAGAAGAGCTTGAAGCACTATTCGATGATTGTTGGGAGGATCCTGATAATAATATATCAGGGTTTTTTATTGATCCTAATGATCATGTTGATCCGTTAAAACCCTATTTTGAATGTTTTCAGGGAGACTTCAGAAATCTCATCAATGGAGATGACACAATTCTCGGAGGATGATACATGAAATATATATGCGCTTGGGGCCTGATGTTATTGACCATAAACGTGGGTGCAGATAACTTTGATCATGTACCTGTGAAAAAGGGCGAGATTTATAGAGAGCTTGCCGACCAGATTTATAATATACAAAGTGATCAATATATGAGGATTGGTGACCTTATGTATAACATCAAGGACGGAACCACATCAGCCAGGATAGGTAACACTATTTACCATTCCGATGGTAGTGAGCAAACGATTCTCGACATGGGTCAATTTAAACTTGACCTTGATAATGACATTACATGTTACCGGGAGATCTGTTTCTAATGTACCCAGACCTGCTTAAAGAATATCTTTCCGACATAAAGCCTCAAACTGATCCAAAAAGTTCAGTCAACGAGTATTTTATGCTTGTTGAACATCTCAAATCCTATGATTACCATACTTTCTTTTATATCTTACAAGAGATCTTACCTGATTGTTGTTTTCTTGATAATGAGGGTAATGATACTGTTTATATTGGTGATCCAGTTGAAGACCCAGAAGACCAATTACTATATATGACAATGGATATTCCAACATACAGGGCCACTAAAGCGGGGGAATGTATGATACATCACAGCGATGAGATCATTCAGGCCTATGTTGATTTCGACTATACAGATGCCCTTAAAGAATTGATTGCTCAAACATTTGATGAATGGTGGGTTATCGCCGGTATGTTACTTATAAAACGAGGAGAAATACTCAATGAGCACTGAAGCAATGCAAAAAGCAATAGATCAATACAATGATGCAATTGATCGATTCGTCAACGCAGCTAAAGCATGTGACGAGTGTCAAGCCAAGTATCAGGCAGCCGCGCATTTGCGGGATTTGGCTGAAAATGACCTGATCAAAATCCATGAAACATTAATGAATGGAGAGTAATTATGAATGCAACAGCTGAAGTTTTACCCAGGATCATTGATTTTCCTGTCCCTCAGGTCCAGGACGTATTATCCAAAAATACGGCCGATCGATTTGTAAAAACACTCGATTACAAAGGCCAGCGCAAGCAGTTTGAGAACAATCTGTGGGAGCAGAAGACTGCGAAGTTTGTTAACTTCTTGATCTCACTCGGTTGTGCGCCGTTCGAGCCTAAAGCAGTCAAAGCCTATCAGGCCAAAGAATGCATAAAAGCCACACTGAAATACAAATGGTTCCTTGCAAGTTTTGTGTGCATTGCAATATGTACCATGATAGCCACGCTCATTTATGGCTTTATGTTTGGTACCGTAGCAGGCGCCATTGGCGGTATTATCGTCGCTTTCATTGAGTTCTGTTTCAGTGTGTGGATTAGTAATATAATCGATAAGAACTACGACGGGTTTTATGACTGGCGTAGTGAACGCCTGGAAGATTTTGAAGGTTATATCCCCACCGAGGCGTTGCTTCAAGCGGAAAAGATAAAAGAAGAATACGGACAGAACGTATTCTTTGCAGTTGAAAGTTTATCCAGACGCAAGCACATCGTTGATCCATTCCTCAAGGTGTGGTTCCACGGCACATATTTTTATATTGCTGTCTGGGACGAGGACTGGACTATTGTTCATCAAAAGGGGATTACTCAATAATTGGCACAAATACTGGTACAGGTACCATAAGAAGCGGTACCTGTACCATGTTGTGTCTATCTCCTACGATAGACTGATGTACATCAAAGACTGGCCTGAACCCAAATACCATCGAATCCGAATGGAGTATCATTATGCGTCTATTCTCAAATCAAAAATACCTGCTGGATTTTAATTTCTGCCAATACTGGACTGGTCTATTCAAGATATTTCATCCTGAATTTATCGGCTACAATCACTTCAGTTTTTTCTATATAGATGTAGCCAGAATATCAACTCGTTTCCCGGTCAACCTTGAAGTGCATAAAATTAATGGCTTAATGAGTAGAAACACATGGACTCTTATTATATGTATATTGGGATTTGAACTGGAGTTCTCCCTAACCATTGTTTCTTTATTCGAAGAGGAGGAAATCCCTGCCAACTATAATTAGGAGAGATAATTATGGAGGTTATGTCACTCGTGTTAGTCCTGTCCCTGTTACTTAATTTCATTTGTCTTGCTGGTATTACTGTCGCATTTAAACGACATGATCTTTTGATGAAACATGTAAGTGATATGTTTAATCACTTGGTTGATGTTATGCGTATAATGCAAGATGCAGCAAATAATCAAAATGACACCCAGCTAACGACAATGGAAAGTCTGTGTCAATTACAAGATACAACGAACGAGTTAATGACTCATTATATCGAACACCATCGATCGTTCCATGGTGCTGAACCAATGTCTCTCACGCAGAAAAACCAGCTAAACTAGGAGATTCTTATGTCCCCGGAGCCCAGACCACGGTGGCTTGACCAGCCACAATTCACACTTCAACTGGCATTAGTTGCTTTACTGATAGTATCCATGTTGGGGATTGTTATGATCGGTGTAATAGCAACAGACGACGATCACAAGGGTCTTCTGGAACCACGAATTATGGACCTGACGCCCAGGCCCTGGGTGTTGGGAGTAATGAAAGAAAGGAACAATGTCATTGATCATGCAGAATCATACGACAAATGCATGATAAAAAAGGAGCAGTTTTTAACTCAAATACCTGATAAACAGAAAGTCAGGTATATCATGGCAATCGGGTGCTGGTATGACCCGGAAAAGTGGAAACAACGCAATCTAGGAGAATAAAGATGGCCAAAATTAAATTAGCAGAAGCATTACTCCGTCGTAAGGAGCTCCAGGAACATGTTGACCGGTTGTCAGCAATCAACCGAGAGGGGTTATTTGACGTGAAAGTGACCCGTAAATCGGCGCACGAAGGCGTCGACGATGTGATTGCCCAGGTACCAAAAGTATCGATGGAACAGGTCACTCATTGTTACAACACGCATGCACGGGCATTGCGTGAGGTAGACGCTGTCATTCAGCAGGCCAATTGGGAGACTGAAGTTGAAGTCCCTGATACGGTTATGGAACAATACACCGATCCGTATGTAGAACGGACCAGAGCTACCAGTTAAAGATTGTGTTACAGCGGGCGTCGGGGTGAAGGGTCGCACTTCCCCTTAAAGAAGTAGACGCGTCCGGATGTGTCATTGCACTATACTGTCGAGCTGACATTTAATCAGCCATCGTTTATGGAACGATGAAAGCTCTTTCGGCTGAGCTTATAAACGGCCGGGGAACTCCGACTATCCGATTCGCTTACAATTTACATCCGATGAACCGACTAATATAACAAATGAACTCCCATTACAGGAATTCCGACTAACCGCGCCCCGGACGCTGTAGCCACTATGAAATTATTACTCTGTACAAGACATCGACGACATACTAATATGGGATGGGAAACCAAAGTTTTCCAGATCACAGAGATGGGTGAAGCCAAAGAATGGGTGATGGATCATGACCTTAAATGGTTTACCATTGATGATCGTATAAAAGAAATCGATGTTCCTACCGAAGAAATCTTAATGAAGGATTTTCTCAATGAGCACTTCTGCTACGAAGAAATTAGTTAAAGGAAGCCAGTGCCCAAAGTGTAATAAAGGTATAATGAAGTTGGGAATAGCCCTTGGCAATACACTTGTTATGGGGATCCCCGATTTTCCTGGTAACACTATAAATAGTCGGGGGCAAACTGTTCACTTCGGTGGACCTGGGGTTAAATTAACCTGCCTTAAATGCGATGCCTGTGGGCATTCGGTAGTAAAAGTTCGTGGGATTAAATGACTGTATTCTTTACTTCATGACAAAAAAGAAGAGTTATCAGGATGTTTGCCGGGAGGAGATGACGGCCCTGCTCAAGAAGGCTGACAAGAACCCCTTAGTCTTCAGCGAGGCAATCGAGATACTGGCAGACCTACTTGAACATTTGGGGTTTGAGGAATTGGTCTATGAATTCTGGAGTATCAAACATAAGTGCCAGGCTAAAATCGCTAAAAGACGCACTGGACGTGGCAAGTCTGGGTGAGAGAATGCAACTATTTCAATGGCTTAGGGAAAATCCTCCCATGCATATATGTGATAACCAGCTCAAGCTTGCGATGTGGGACGCACTTTGTCAGGACGAGATCAATCATCTATTAGCGAAATCCATCTCAAGATAATATAATCCCCTGTGAACGTTCAATCTTTTACAGGGGATATATCATGGCTGATAAGAAAAAAGGCCTTTTTTCGACTGGGGTTCTATCCAGGTTAAAAAATAAAAGTGGTGATGCAATCGCAGAAATGGAAGCAAAAGAGCGGGGCTTGAGCTCATTGCGTCCTGCCAACAATAACAAGAAGACTATGAGGAAGCCCAAAACGAAAAAGCAACCGTATGTAAAATAGTAATTTTTAACCCCCTAGGAGATTCATATGTTAACAGACGCAGAAATCGAAAAGTTGGTCGATGACCATAAGCGTGGAAGAATCAGTCTCAGTAGTGTCCTTGAGAGTGATTCTATCTATCCAATCTCAGGTGAAAAGCTGAAAGGTTATTTGCTTACCGAAATGAATAGTTCCCAAAACAGAACTAAGATCATGGGTAAGATGCTTCCTAAAAATGTAGACCAGAAGGAAACAACTATTACAGCAGAAATCATTACTGATTCAGCTGGTCATATGAAACAACTGGAGATAAGGTGTCCAACCAGGAATACCGTTATCGCACGACTGACCGCAGAGGGTCTGCAACTTTTTTCCTCTGCTTTGGACAACAAACTTTGCATCAAAACACAAGGCAATGGTGTTATTAAAATCAATCAACCGAGATGAGCGCACAAGTAACCATTCCTGCCGACATCGTCCTGAGATTCAAAAGAAAAAAGAAGATAACTGTAAATTTTAAAGTAACCCTCGTAGCTCAAAAGGTCAAGCATATTGCCTTGCTTGACAAAGAACTGGTGAGTGAGCATTTTTTCCAGGCTATAGAGGAAGCATTACATGAAGAATTCGCTGGTAAGAAAGTTCCGCGATAAACTGGCTTGTTTAATCTGGGGACACGCGTTTCATGCTATTCAGTTTAAAACGTTCGTGACCCTAAGATGTACAAGATGCTCGAAAGAGCAAGTAGTACCACAACGCAGTAAAACACAACCTTAAATTTAAGGAGAAGTACAATGTCCCCCTCTTATATAGATTTGCGGGGGTTATCCCGAAACGACAAGATTGATGTAGTATTTTCGTTTTTTGCCATGAATGAAGTCTATGAAGCACTTGTTCATGATTGGTTGGATGATCAAGGTGTTATTGTAATCGAAGATGAAGATTACATGACTCAGAAGCAGTGGTTTGATGCTTATAATGAGATTGCCATGATTTTCATCTATGACGAACAAGACATTTTTGTATCATGCGACGATGAAGCTGCTGCAGAACATCTTGAAGAAGCGAATAGACAACAGGAGCTTAATGGGAATCCCCCATTCAAAGATAACTCCCTTATTTATTCCCTGGGGTTGTCCCCGTCGAAAGGCGGACTCATTTCAACTAAACCTTCGGAGGTGTTATCTATGTCGATTGACAGCAAGTTGATTGAACGTCCGATCCATCTCAGCGGTCGTGATATCACTATCATGAACGTTGATTCATTGGTCAACGAAATCAAGCAACTCAAGGAGTTCCGTAAGGAACTGACCGAACTTGAGTTGGCTGAAAGCTGTCCCAAGATCAAGGGCAAAATTGATGAAGTCAATGAAGCTATCGATCTTTGTGTAGCTCAGATTAATAAGGACTGACGTCAGTCAGTATAAAGGAACACCCCCGGTTTACGGGGGTGTTTTTCAATAGTAAACTGGCTACTTCCCCTATAAGAACAGGAGATAGAAGTGACGTTTCAGGTATCGTTCCTCTCAGCGGCTGACGGGACCCCCCTAGTCAAGCATTATTCCACTCAAACAAAGAAGAACTCATACCCGCACGTCCTCAGATTTAACTCCGCAACACATGAAGTCGATGGGCTCGATAGGCTATATCAATTAATTAAACACTATGCTTCAGAAAACGCTTGCCTTTTGAAAGGCAAGTTATTGAAACAACTCCAAGATGAATCCCGAGCAGGCGCCACAGACCCCGCTATACCCACGCAGTGGATATGTTTGGATATAGACGGCTTGCCGGGAGTTGATGATGTCGAGGACTTGTTACGCGCAATCCCTGGCTTACAGGATGCCAGTTATATATACCAGGCATCCGCAAGTCAGGGTATTGAGCCAGGTAAGGGTCTGTCTGCACATGTGTTCTTCCTGATGGAATCCCAGGTTCAACCATCAGTATTGAAGAACTGGTTGGTTCATTTGAACCTAACCATCCCCGTCTTAAGAGACAATCTTAAGCTGGCGAGATCCGGGGTCGTGTTGAAATGGCCACTCGACGTTACGACTTGCCAAAATGACAAGCTCCTTTATATAGCACCTCCCACCCACGCCGAAGGTGTTGTCGATTCCTACAATGGGCCCCGGATCAAACTTGTAGATAAAGGCAAAACGTTTTGTAAACCAGAGTTATTTGATGTCAACCTTGAAAGAAATGAGCAGGAGAAACACAAGGCGCTTAATAAGCTCAGGGTAAAAGCAGGACTCCCAAAGCGCCAAAAGCCGACAGAAAGAACCGTAGGCGACCTTCCCGTCATGACAAATCCAGGCACCGCCCAGGTATCGGGTGTAAAGAATGAGCGTGGCTTTGTCTATCTAAACCTTAACGGTGGAGATTCATGGGGATATTATCATCCGGAGAATAATCCAGAGATCCTCATGAACTTCAAAGGTGAGCCGAATTATTTCATTAAGGAATTACTCCCCGAATATTATGAGCAGATCACCAAGAAGGAACCCGAGAGACGTCAGGGGAACGGCCGCCATTATCTCGCGATTCTTGACAAGCGCACAGAACAATACGCTCGAGGTTATTATGACCACGAAACAAATGAGCTCGATCTACGACCGACTAATGAGCTCAGGAAAGTTAAAGACTTTCTTAAGCAACATGGACAACATGTTCCTGAATTCATTGAAGAATGGAATGTCACGTATGACTTTGAAAGTGATGAAATCTTCGACGCTGACAAGCGGTGGATAAATCTATATAGACGTAATAAATATCTGCGCAATCCCAATCGGGACTGCCACACCATACCACCTATTATTAACAAGATAATTTCGCATGTGCTGGCTTATGATGAGCCATCCATAGCGCGCTTTCTCAATTGGCTGGCTATTATAATCCAGGAGAGAAAGCAAACAGGTACAGCGTGGATACTCCACGGTACTCAGGGAACTGGCAAAGGGCTGCTATTCAATTACATCATCAAGCCCCTGATTGGTGAAGAGTATACAAGCCGTTGCCACCTAACAGCCTTTCAGGATGCGTATAATACGTTTCTTGAATCTTCGCTCGTAGTGTTTGTAGATGAAGTACAAATCACAGAACTTACTAAAAGCTCTGTGGCTATGAGCAGGATAAAACAGTATATCGTTGAACCGGAAGTGGCCATCAGGAGAATGTACTGTAACCCCTACATCACGCGAAATAGATGTAATTTTATTTTTGCCTCTAACAAACATGACAGTATTCAAGTTGACCCTGATGACCGCCGGTTCAACGTTCCCTTACGACAGACTAATCCTATCAAGCCTGGCTATATCTCAACCGAAGAGATAAAGAAAATAGGCACGGAGCTCCAGGACTTTGCGGGGTTTCTCCTGAATTTCAAGGCAGACAGGGATCTGGCAGGTACACCCATTCAAACTACTGAACGTACAAGATTGCAAGAATTGACCAGGGACACCGGTGAGAAGGTAGCAGATTCGTTCCTCAAGGGCGATCTGCAATTCTTCATAGACAATATGCCTGATGGTGCTCAAGATATGATGCGCCTTGAGCAGGAACTGGATATCCCTAATCCGCCCACGTACAAGGAGATTATTAATGAGTGGATCCATACGGAGGGAATGTGCTCCATCCCTCGGATTCAAATGCAGGTTATCTTTTACTACCTGGCTGAAATTAAACACCGCAGCCCGAACAAATTCACCCGTTACGTTGGTCACAAAGGGCTTGAAATTAGTCAAGTGTGGTACGACGGTAAAAATGTCAGGGGACTTGCAAACGTAAGTTGGAATGTCACTGATGAAATGAAAAAAGAATGGAGTTTGATATATAAGGGCAAGAAGCCCAAACTCAAAGCAGTAGATTAAACCCTAACCTAGGAAAATCCCATGAATGAAACTGATACCTTGGAAGAAGGTACTGAAGTTCCTGTCGCCCAGGAATCCACTGAGGCTATTGACGAGGAAGCAGTATCTGCGAGTAGAGATACGTTTGATTACTCCGCCCACAAGGTCAAGGTTAATAATGGAAAGATACAGAATTACATTAGATACCTTGGCGCGGACATCCAGGAAGGTGAGGTCAGTTATAAATGGCTCGCCGAGAATCTCAGCTCAATGAAAGTGAATGAGGATAACATCCTCACGCAAGCTAATATTATACCGGGGGGCAACGTCGCTTGTATCCCTGGTACTCCCATCTCTGCTGTTCCCATATTCAAAAAAGTCTTCGGTGAAGATGTCAAAATATGGTCAGAACAGTCTTCAACTATAGTTCATCAGAAGATACCTGATGACCCCAGCGTAATTAAATTCCTGTACCCACCAACTTCAGTTAATGCCAGGGAAATACTGGAATTCACTGATAAGAATGTTACTTTTACATTAAGACGTTGTGGCGTTGGGTATGCATCCCCAGGCACTTCTACCGCTAAACGATTCCCGCCCGATAAGAAAATAGCTATTTTCGTTGATAATGCACTCAATCTACAATTTGAGTTATTTAGCAAAGAACATATAGCTATGTCTCGAACAAACACCACGCCTCACATGGTTTTGTTCCCTGACAATACCATTGTTTTTAATATGACGTGTAATTCAAGAGGACGTTATATAAGCGACGAGCTTGAAGAAGTAATGACCAAGCTACTGCAACATGCGCAAGCCTGGTTCAACTTGACTCCTGAACAACAGCAGGAGAAATTGGATGAGATGAAAAATATGGAGGTTCTGGTTGCTCTTCGCAATATATTCGAAGGTTCACTTCAAAATGTACATCAGAATTTTACTTCGGTAACTCAATCACTGGAACGTCAAAAAGCACAATTGGTATCATATCAGCATCAGTACGAACAATTACGGCAACAGCTGGAAGATGCTGAAACCTTCGTTGATAAAAAAGTAGACAGTATGCTAGAGAGTATACGAACGATACGCAAAACTGCGTATGTAAAAGAAATTACAGTTGATCCAAATGCGGTATTGACTGTAGAAACAACCAAGGTACCTATATTCATCTCTGAAGATGATGCAGAATATGTCGCTGCTCGATTTAGTTATTCAGATCGCGCCAGATTAATTGATGAATATGGTCCGTTCGAAGCAGCTCGAGTAGGCGGCCCTTATTACATTCAAATCAACTTACAAACCAAAACCATCAGGTTCTATCCAACAGAGAAAGCATTGCTGTTCACGGGCCTATGGACTGGTTCAGTTCATCCACATGTCAGCGGCAGCGGTGAAGCTTGTTGGGGCAATGCGGTTGAACCAATTGCTGAATTGCAATCCCAGCATGAATATCCCTTCCTAGTGGATTTCCTGCTGGATTATTTGCAATCTGTCAATGTTCGGGATCCAGCCGGCAGAGAGTACTACAAATGGCCTGTGTTGACCGGCGATCCTGAAGCAGAAGACAGTTAACCCCCTAGTAAATCATGATTACAGGAGAACACTATGAGTATTTCAGTAAGGATTGGTGTTGTTCCAGGCAATGTTGATGAGATCGTTCTTGAGGACGATGCAACGCTTGCAGATGCTTTGAACACGAAGGGTCTGAGCATGGCTGGACACACTGTACAGGTTAGTGGACGAACTGTTACTTCTACTTCTCACCGTCTTGTTGACGGGGACAGGGTGATGTTAACCAAAGCGGTTAAAGGCAACAGATAAATCCACTTTCGCCCGGCGGCTATCTCACCTTAGTCGCCGGGCTCTTCACGAGGGTATCGTATGGACATCAAAATCAATTCAAAACTTGACCCAAGAGTCTATGTCACACCTACAGCCTACAAGAAGATCGTATACCTTGTGGAAATCGCTGGGAAAGAGGTAGGCTGGTTGGGTAAAGTAAAAGAACTGGGTAATTACCGGTTCGTTATCGACGAAATCTATCTGTTTGAGCAAGAAGTCACTTCTGCACAGACAGAGATGGACGCTGAAGGTCTGGCCAAATGGTTTGGCGAAAACATAGACATTGCCAATGAGATCAAGTTCTGGGGGCATAGTCATGTAAACATGACCGTCGGGCCCAGTAGCACGGACACCGATCAAATGCAGCAGTTCATAAAGAATGGTTCTGAGTACTTCATCATGGGTATATTCAACAAGCGTGGCGAGCAGCGCTTTGATATATACACGAAGCACTGGGTTGCTTCACATGTGCCGTTCGCTGTCTGGATCCCGGACAATGAAGAACTGAGAAAAGAAATGGAAATTGAATTCAAAGAGAAAGTATCTGAACCGGTGTATAACTACTGGAACAAAAGGAGTAATGCGTATGACCCAAAAAACCCACAACCCCGCTTCAGGGTCCAAGAAAACCAAAGCGGAAAAGGAAACGGAAGAACAAAGCCCCGCACAATCGCTCCAAATTTCGGAGACGGCCTCACTGAAGAAGAATGGGCCCAACTCATGTACGGCTGGAATGGTAATGAAATCGATCGATACTCGGAGACACAACATGGTGTTCGATCCCTTAAAGACGAGTCAACCAAAGATCGACATAATCGGGTGCGGAGCGACGGGAAGCAAGATAGCAATGTCGCTGCTAAAACTGGGCATCAAAAACGTAAGAATCTGGGATCAGGACAAGGTGGAAGAACACAACATCCCAAATCAAGCGTTCCTGATGACCTGTTTGGAGATGAATAAAGTTGAAGCACTTGCTTCAATGGCTCCCTGGGTCGATATCGATGTAAGAACTGAATTTTACGAAGGCCAAACACCTCTGGGTGATGTTGTGTTCCTGTTAATCGATACCATGTCTGGCCGTAAGGAGATATTCGAAAAGCATATTCGTATGAAACGTAATGTACGTTTGATGATCGAGACCAGGGTTGGTTCTGATCTTGGCAAGATATTTACACTTGATCCTCGTAAGCCAAGTCATATCAAATACTGGGAAGAAAACTGGTTCCCTGATGATAAAGCCGAAGTATCCAAATGTGGTTCCACTATAAGCGTTGGTCCAACCGGAGACATTATCTCAGGTTATGCAGTATGGCAATTCATGAACTGGATGTTAAACAAAGAATCACTGGAGGGCTTACATCATGACCTCACTCTCGCAACTCGTGGCGAATTGGTTGCTCTCACAAATTCTGTCAAATAATACAGGTGAAACTATGACTAAGAAAACTGATGTTGAGAAAAAACAGGACGGAGACTCGATAGAAGACTATCTTCCCATGTTCAATGTCGATCTCGATGATTTCGAATTATACACAACTAAAACGTGTGAAATTTGCTTGTGCGATGCTCCGCTGACTCCTTGTGAGATGACCAAGAATGATGTTATTTTACTATGCCAGGCGTGCTCTATGACACCGATCGGGGATATCCTGTTCCGGGGTGCGCCGGCCTATAACCAGAATCTGGTTGCTATCGCTGATATGTTAGCGCATGTGTCTAATCTATTTATTAATAATATCAAGGTCTTGGAAGAGAAAATCGAGGATATTGAAGGATCTTTGGATATAATTGAAGAAGATACAAACAAGCTACAAGACATCGACACCAAACTACAAGGCATCGAAACCTCAATCGATCTGATTGAAAACGATAAGGAAAGTCTCATTTTGAGGCCTTGATAGAGGCATTCAGGCATAGTAATATCCGGGCTTTAAATACAGTAAAAAAGGAAAAAACATGCCTACTGCCCCAATCCAAGCGGGGAGTCATTCCAGGCTCTCTGTTTTCGAAGCTTGCCCAAGACGCGCCCTGTATCAATTCGTAGAAAAAATTCCAGAACCTGACCGGGGGGAACCGCCTGCCAAATTCAAAGGTGAATGGCCCGACGAGCGGGGTAAGCGTGTTCACATAGAGACAGAGGAATTTGTCAAAGGTGAACGTAAAGAACTCACAAAAGAAATGAGGCATTTTGAAGATGAGCTTGTGGCCGCAAGGACATTATATTCCAAAGGAAACGTCATTTGTGAACAAATGTGGTGTTTCGATAACGACTGGCAGCCGCTACCCTGGAACGATGACGATCCCGATAAGTGGCGCGTTTTTAATAACATTGCATTCAGAATTAAAACCGACAACACCACTTTCCTTTCCTCTACAAGGGCTATTATTGTTGACTACAAAACGGGTAAGATGTGGGGTAATGAAGTCAAACATGCAGAACAACTAGAACTGTATGGTATTGGGGCTTTTATTAAATTCCCGCAGCTCGAAGAGGTTATAGCAGAACTCTGGTATTTCGATGTAAATGACCTGAAGAGACAGGTCTTTACAAAACAGGAAGCCTATAGAATGCTCAAGTCATGGGACGAGCGTAACAAGAACATGACTTCTTGTACTTCATTTCCACCAAAACCAAGCCTGCATACATGCAGGTACTGTCCATTTGGCCCTATGAAATCAGGGCACTGCAAGGAAGGGATACAAGAATGTTAAACCCCTGGATCACTACCTATACAGGTAAAAAGTTTCATATATTTAACCCTGTGACCGAAGAAGTGGATATTGAAGATATAGCTCATGCGCTTGGTATGCAGACCCGGTTTAACGGCCATGGCAAGCACTTCTATTCGGTTGCACAACACTGCATTATGGTAAGTCTCCTGGTGCCACAGCACCTTAAATTTGCCGCCCTTCTACATGATGCTGCTGAAGCCTATATAGGCGATATAGTAGCCCCACTCAAGCATTCGCTTACAATTATCCAGCCTATAGAATCCAGAATAATGGAAGTTATTGGCCGTAAATTTGGGGTTACTTATGACGAATTGAATGACCCAATGCTAAAAGCACTGGATAGATCCATGGCGCTATCAGAGGCACAATTTTTAGGAATTGAGTTTGAAGGCTGGTATGAAGCCGACACAGTCAAACCAATTTCCAATCTTAAATTACAGAACGCTCTTCCCCCCGAGGAGGCCAAGAGCCTGTATCTGGAAACTTTTGAGGATTTAACAAAACAACCCGAACCAATATAGGAGTATGTTATGGCTAGGCTAGGTGTAGAATCACGTTTGGTTATCTTACGTAAAATTTATGATGAACTTGCTGAAGGCAAGGATGAAGAGGCACTTGAATTACGAAGCGCATTGGCCCTTGATATAAGAAACCATATCCTTAAACCTTATTTAAAAGAATGGGAAATTTTGCCAGAAAAATGGTTCCCCAAAAGCAATGGTTTGTCTATCTACATCCCCGATGACCTACGTGACAGAGAAGCTACTTTAGTTGATAATCAAAATGTTGCGAACCATGGTTATTACCATTATAGAAACAACAGAACCTTTGAATGGAAAGGTTGCTTACTCCAGAATGGTTATGGTCAAACTGGTACACAATGTAATCTGGCGTTTCCTAAAGTTTCTGATTTAAAAGCATACTTACACGTAAATTATGTAGATCCTTTACGAAACGGTACTTTTGTTGCAGGTACCCATGCCTTTTTAGAATACACGATTAATCTCAGGGTTCCATTGTGTAATGATAGATCCATATTATTTACCGATTTATCTGAAGAGTTGCAGGAACGAGCTCTTATACTTGGTGAAGAATTTTACCAAAGAAACCAGAACATAAAGAGGATAATGGTTAATTCATTCAAAGTGCTTGAATCATGTAATACCACAAAGCAGTTGGTGAAAAAGTGGCCAGAAATTGAACGATTCATTCCAGCTGAAAATGAAGTAACCCCAAGGGTTTCTCGCTCGAGAACCCGAAATTCAACCAATGAAGATCCCGATATTAATGTGACTGAATTAACAGCAGATATACAAGAGCTCACATGATAAGTGGATGGAGAATCATAATGAAACTCACTCTTATTGAAAAAGTAAAATTAGCGGGGTTAGGTATTACAGCTGCAATATTAATGTGGATAATTATATATTCAGTTGGAACCGCCCTAATGAATTATGCCAGATATTCTGGCTTTATGTCCGCTTGTGTTATGTTTCACACAGAGCGGGAGTGTAAAAAAGAATGGAGAACTGAAAATAACTGAAACATAATGGCTGATTACTACATAGACCCTAGATACATAGACCCTAATGCACAAGGGTTGGATTATGGAACTAGTTGGGCAAATGCCTGGACTGATATGACAGAAAAATGGAGATCAGATAATTTTATAATCAATGCTAATCTCCTGCAAAAGCTATGTTTTATTTTTAGATCCGGAAACATAATTTCTGTAAGAAAATGACAAATAGTATCCCCCCTTTATATTCTCACCAGAAAGAAACCCTCGATTTATATCGTAAGTCACCCATAATTATGGATGCCAGCGATCCTGGTACCGGTAAAACAAGAGTGGCGCTGGAAGCATGGTTCGAACGATATCAAAGCGGGGGTAAAAAATTACTGGTATTGGCCCCTAAATCCCTTATGGAAGTGGCGTGGGGGGATGACATTGACAAGTTCCTGGGCGCGGGAGTGAAGTATTCTGTTGCGTACTCAACTAATCGTAAGAAAGCATTCGAGGCCGAAGCCGATATATACATTACAAACACAGACGCAACCAAGTGGCTCGTGAAGCAGCCCCCCAGGTTCTTCTGGAAATTTGATTCATTGATCATCGACGAATCGTCCTATTACAAACACAGAACAAGCGCCAGGTCCAAGGCCGTCAACAAAATTAAAAAGTATTTTGAGTACCGAGCCTGTTTGTCGGGAACGCCAAACTCTAATACAATCACGGACATATGGCATCAAATATTCATACTTGACGATGGGCGCAGGCTTGGCCATAATTTCTTCAAGTTTCGTGGGGCTGTCTGCCAACCTGAACAAGTGGGCCCACAACCACAGATGGTTCAGTGGCGCGACAAGCCTCATGCAGAAGTAGCAGTAAACGATTTAATAAAAGACATATCAATAAGACATCAATTCGACGAATGCACAGACATTCCCGCCAACACGCCACGATATATTAAATACTTCCTGAAGCCTTCTCATTTCGTTAAATACAAGGAAATGGAAGACACCGCCATACTTGAACTTGAAGACGAAAACATTACCGCAGTCAATGCAGCAGTAGTCAGGCAGAAACTTTTACAGATAGCCAGTGGGGCTGTATACGGATCAGACGACTATAAAGTCCTGGATGATGGAAGATACGAATTAGTTATGGACCTGATTCAGGAGAGAAAACATTCTATTTGCTTTTTCAATTGGAGACACCAACGCGACGCTTTCGTGAGATACGCAGAAGCAAGGAAACTAAGTTACGCAGTCATTGATGGAGACACCCCGGATCACAGGAGACGCCAGATTGTAGATGCATTCCAACACGGCTTCTATGAAGTGGTGTTTATGCATTACAGGTCGGGGGCTCATGGGCTGACACTCACCAAAGCAACCGCCACAATCTGGCCGTCTCCAATTTACGAAGCAGATTACTTTAAACAGGGTGTTCACCGCGTTTATAGAACCACTCAAACCCAGAAGACTGAAAATATTATGATCGAGGCAGTTGGTACTGTTGAGCATGCTGTGTATGAAATCTTGCAAAACAAGACAGAAAAGATGATTAATTTACTCGATCTAATTAAAGGAAATAAAGATGAATCCAATAGCCATATTCGTACTAATAATAGCAGCAGCAATGTTGTTAGGAGCGTTAGCTGAAGGAATTATATCTCTTCTGGTTAGCGTTATAATTCTTGGATCTATAGTAGCGGGAGTGAAATTCCTATCATGATCAAATTAAATTCACCATACGACGAATTTAAATTCGTGGGATTAACAGGTCAATCAAGATGTGGTAAAGACACATTGGGTAGTGCCTTATTTATGAATGATGGGTATACCATGTTTTCCTTCGCATACGCTATGAAAATGGCTGCTGTTCAAATATTCGATCTGGATGAAGAACAGGTTAACGGCGACAAGAAAGAGGTATTTGACGAGTTTTGGCAGATGACGCCGCGTACTATATTGCAAAAGTTTGGGACTGAAGCAATGCGTGGAGTATTTGGCGAAAACATATGGGTGAAAATCCTGGCCAAGCAAATCGAAATGTTCTGGGAAGACTTTGATGAAGAGTCAGATATAGTGATTACAGATGTACGGTTTGACAATGAAGCAGAATTTATCAGGGATAACGGTGGAGTGGTAATTCGTATTATCCGTGATGAAGGCAACAAGCTAAGCCAAGATGAAAAAGCTCACGCAAGTGAAGCAGGAGTCAAGGACGAGCTTGTTGATTTTATAATCCATAATAATGACACCAAGTTAGCAATGTATCAGCAAGCTGAGCATTTCTTACAGGTGGTACACTCACGTAAATTTAATCATGCCAATACCAGTATTTAAGTATGTATATATTTCCTACATCGCAGTCCAAACAGTACTCAAAGTAGTTATTGCTGCTGGGATAATCAGACGTATCGTTCGAAACGAGAAAGACAAACGGAAATACAAACACAATGATAATCCCAAAACACATAATCGGCATTGACTTCGAAACCTTCTATGGAGATGACTACAATCTTCGTAAGAAAGGAACGTCAACAACAGAGTACATCCGCGACAAACGTTTTAAAGCGCAGTGTGTGGCTATACAAACCAACGAGATGGACCACGCCGAATGGTTCAGAGATCATGAGATAAAAGCAGCGCTTAAAGAGCACGACTGGAAAAACTCGGCAATGGTGGCACATCACTGCCATTTTGACGGGCTTATTATGAGCCATCATTATGACATAGTTCCTGCATTTTATATGTGTACCTTATCCATGGCACGACCTATTCATGGCGGTGAGATAAGTAACGCATTAACGGATGTATCAATACACTATGGCAGTCGCGGTAAAAAACCAGGTGTACTCGAAAGAACAAAGAACATTCTGAATCTTCCTGATAATTTGATGGAAGACTTGGGTATATATTGTGGACAGGACGTTGAAGAGATGATGTTTGTCTTTTCCAAATTAAGACCAAAAATTCCTGATGATGAAATGAGATTGATTCATTACACTATCAGGGCTTATGCAGATCCTGTATTAGAGTTGAATCGCGATTTAGCCGAAGAAGTCCATCTGGATGAAATCGGCAAGAAGCAGGCACTACTTAATGAACTGGGTATAACTGACAAAAAGCAGTTAACCAGTAGGGAGAAGTTCGCGGACAGGCTCAGAGCCTTGGGTGTTGAACCCCCATTGAAGACGAGTCCACGGACCGGCAACAAAACATATGCGTTCGCTAAAAATGACTTAGAGTTCCAGAAACTGGAACAATATTATGATGAGAGAGTGCGTAAGTTAGTTGAAGCGAGGCTGATTGTAAGTACCTCGATAGAGGAAACCCGCAGCAAGAGACTAATCTCCCACTCAACTGATGGGCCATTGCCTATATACCTGTCGTACGGTAAGGCACACACGCTCCGTTGGGCCGGCGGAGATAAAATGAACCCTCAGAATTTCGGCCGCAAAAGTTCCCTCAGGGAGTGTATAGTTGCTCCCGAGGGACATAAACTCGTAATCGTGGATTCGTCCCAGATAGAAGCTCGGATGAATGCATGGTTGGCAGGCGAAGAGGAATTGGTAGAAGCGTTCAGGGATGAAAGAGATATATACAAACAATTCGCTGCTGAAGAAGTGTACCTGTGTCCAATAGAAGAGATCACAGCTGACCAACGCTTCGTCGGCAAGGTGTGTATCCTTGGCCTGGGTTACCAGATGGGTGGCCCTAAATTCAAATACACGTTGAATGTTGGCTCTATGGGGCCAAAGGTTTTCTTCGACGAAGATTCAAAGTACCACGATGTAGTGCGGCGTTATCGCAATCGTTATTCGAATATTCGTAAGCAGTGGTACACCATGCAGGATATGATTTACTGCATGGCAATGGATAAAGAGTGCAAGTACGGGCCACTGACTTTCCGTCATAATGAAGTGTCGCTTCCCAACGACATGTACCTGAGATATCCTAACTTAAAAGCCAAGTGGGATGCTTACAGACAAGAATATTATGATTGGACTTATAATGAAAAAACAAAGATTTACGGCGGATTATTAACAGAAAATATAATTCAAGCATTAGCCAGAATCGTTGTTGCATATCAAGCTTTGTCAGTCGCAGACCTGTACCGAATTGTTTTACTTGTACATGACGAAGTAGTATTATGTGTGCCCGAAGAATTAGCGGAGCAGGCATTAAAAGATACTATGAAAGCGTTCTGCGTACCACCCGAATGGGCCCCCGATTTACCGGTCAAAGGTGAAGGGGCCATCTCAACTTTCTACACCAAACCTTAACGGAGATCTTTATGCCTACCCTAGGAGAAAAGATTGATCGTTTACAGAACCTTCGTAGTCAGAGAAAAGAGGCAGAACAAACGGTCAATGACTTTAAAGCTCAGGAACGCGAGCTTGAAGTATCTATCATGCGTGACATGAACGACGCCCACATCGAAAGAGCGGCGGGTTCAGAAGCGTCAGTTACTTACAACAAAAATGTTGTTCCAAGAGTTACAGATTGGGACGCATTCCATTCATTCGTCTATGATGAAAGAGCATTTCACTTACTCGAGCGCAGAGCTTCTGCAGCGGCTTACCGTGAAGAACTCGAAGTTCGGGAAGGTGAGGCAATCCCTGGCGTAGAACCATTTACCAGGGAGACTTTGTCCTTACGAGGACGTTAACAATTAACCGGAGAACATAAATGAGTAAAGCATCCGCAAGTAAAGAAGCGAGTACAGAAGTCGGTCTGGCAGTAGCAGAGATTCAAAAGGATCTCGTTGTACCAGATCATTTGGCAAGTGCCAAAGGCGGTAACGACAACGTCGATACTGACGACTTAACGATTCCTCGACTGGTCGTTCTTCAGGATTTAAGTCCTGAAGTGAAGAAGACCAACGCCAAGCACATCGAAGGTGCCGAAGCTGGAATGATCATGAATACTCTGACCAAGGAACTGTATAGTTCAGTCCGTTTGGTCAATTGTTATTACAACAAAGAGTACCTGGTCTTCAAGAAACGGCTCAAAGGCGGTGGGTTCTTTGGCGCGTACAAAACGGTTGAGGATGCCAAGGCGTTCATCGAAACCCAGGACAAGGTGCCTGCGCAGGATCTCGAAGCTATCGAGACTGCCAATCACTTCTGTCTTGTGATGGATGACAATAACAATGTAACACAGAGAGTCGTGTTTCCAATGACGAGCACCAAGCTTGGTGTCTCCAGAAGTTGGAATAGCATGATTATCAACAAGCATGCAGATTTACGCCCCGCTTGTATTTGGCAGATCAGCACTATTCCTCAGTCGAATACTAAAGGCGATTTCTACAACCTAACCATAGGACCCAATCAACCTGAGTGGGTATCACCAGAGGTTCTTGAGGAAGCCCTCAAGTTCTCTGAAATAGCTTCTCAGATGGAAACGAGCTCGATTACCAATGAGTAAAGACAGAAAACGATCCGTGATCCTCGAAAGCCCTCTCCTTAAAGACGACACCGGCAAAAGCGAAGAGTCTGAAGACGATTCGCGTGTTGACTTGGGTGACGAGGATAGTTCAGAAGAAGGTCCTGAGGCCTAGGTACTTTGCCGGGGTCACCCTAGGGCCCCGGCTTTTTTAACTGGGAGAAGTTATGAATATGACGGTGGAAGAGTACAGGGCGATGTACGACATACTAACAAGCATTCAGGTTGTACAGCGTCCTGATGGGGGCGCCGTATTTAACATGTCTCGTGTCATGGAAGTAAATGGAGACGCGCGCTTATTACTTCATGACTTGCAACGCAAGTTCTATGAAGAGCTAGTGAGGATGAGAATACAATGAAAGAATTAATGGTCGACCTTGAGACGCTGGATGTAAAACCCACTGCTGTCGTTGTTTCTTTTGCAGCAATCCCCTTTGATATGGACAAGAAGCTTTCGTTCATAGAAATGGTGGATGGTGGCCATCCTGTTCTTTATCATAAACTGGCGGTAGAGCCCCAGATAACCGGGGGACGAACTGTATCAGCCAGTACACTTGGATGGTGGTTGACCCAAGAGGAAGATGCCCGTACAGATATTGCACTTGCCTGTGGCAAAGAGAATCCATTACTTGATCTGCACGGCCCGTTATGCAGGTTCTATGAATTTGCGAAAGAGTATGAGTGTGAACGGATCTGGGGCAACGGGCCCTCATTCGATAACGCCATACTGCGCAGTTTGTTCGATGACCTGGAAACTGAATTCCCGTTCAAATATAACGTGGACAGGGATCTCAGAACACTTGTCGATATGACCCAGGAGAGTTATGTTGTTGAAACACCGGAAGGGATGGTTCCCCATCACCCAGTGCATGATGCGGCCTTCCAGATCGTACGCGCACAAATTGCATGGCAGAAAATATCCAAATTAATTGAAGCAAGAAGTGTATCCTGATTTATGGGGCAAAAGCCGGAAGCAAGGTTTATTCAGTCCATCGAGAGATACCTGTCTCCCCTAGTATATAGGCAGAGTATGTATACCCCCTATAGTAACGGTACCCCTGATCGTTACTACGAAGGACCGTATAACCAGCTTTGGGTTGAATATAAATTCACCACGGCTTTAAAGCCCCGCCCTTTTAAACCCATTGATCTCGTCACAAAGCTACAAGCCAAATGGTTACTCAGAGCTTATAAAAATGGTATACCGGTAGCCATCATACTTGGCAACCCAAAAGGTGGTGCTATGTATATGAATAAAGAGCTTGAGTGTAATTTTCAATTTAAACCGATTCCAAGGCGAGAGCTTGCAGAAATGATATTGTGGTACACCTGTGGACCACTACATACTAATAAGAGGGGGGATGCCTAGCGGCGTGCAGCGGCGTCGATAGAACACAACGAGCCCCCTCGAGGAAGGTCTTTTTTACACTCCTTTCCCCTTCCTTCACTATCTTGTTGTGTTCTCCGCTGCACCTTTTATAGGAGGTATTATGGATCTTGATACAGCAATTGAAATAACCGGTTCGTTAACCAGGACGTCCAAGATGCCTGGTTATTCATACAGCATACCAGCACAGCACTGTAAGCAAGGAACTATCTTGAGAGAGATTGAAGATTCCCCGTGCCATGACTGTTATGCAATGAAAGGTTTTTACCGCATGGATAATGTCAGAGCAGCACAGGAGAAGAGGTTCCAGTCTATTACCGATCCTCGCTGGGAAGATGCCATGGTGGTGCATATCCGTGCCAAGGTTAAAACACTCGTGCCCTGGTTCCGTTGGCACGATGCCGGCGACATACAATCTATTGAACATGCGCATAAGATATTTAATATCGCGCGAAGGTTACCAGAGATTCATTTCTGGCTGCCTACACAAGAACACACCATGGTCCTGCGTGCCATTGAGATGTACCCCCATGACCTACCATGCAACCTGTGCTTGAGGATATCGTCTCAGACGGTGGGACAACCGCTTCTGTCATCACCACTGCCTTCAAGTTCGGTAGGTGTGGCAACCGTTAGCCAATGGCGGACCATGGTGTCCAATAACACCAAACGATTCTTTGCTTGCCCAAGCAGTATGCAAAATAACGAATGCGGACGCTGCAGAGCCTGCTGGAATCCAAAGGTTGAACAAGTAGTGTATAAGAAACACTGAGGTAATTATGGTTAGACAAAGACCACAAAGAATGGAGCTCGAAGGAAATGAAGAGGCTATGGGAAGTGCTTGAAGAGACCCGAGACGCTATAGAAGGGGATATAGGATACATGCGAGGGGTCGATATCGTTGGAGAACCTATGTATCAGGTTGATCAGGAAAGGCTTATAGCCAGAATGGCAGCGGAGCGAGACAGAGCTCGTGCGCAAATAAGAGCAAGAGAAGAACTAATGCCTGAACCATTGTGTATTAAAAGAGGTGAAAGAATGAGACCAGTTGTCCTTACAGCACAGCATGTTTTAAATA
>JABAOD010002447.1_pt2 | contig 26894 bp, 29 predicted proteins | sample 7062151 | NCBI WGS metagenome assembly JABAOD01 (sample SAMN14538626, study PRJNA623070) | marine sediment metagenome | biome: marine biome [ENVO:00000428]; feature: marine pelagic biome [ENVO:01000023]; material: deep marine sediment [ENVO:00002113] | place: India: Gulf of Khambhat ... | reverse complement strand
TCTTCATTGTGTCTGCGGTTGACGTCAAACCGGCGCTCGATGACAGCGCGGAACTCTCGGTGGTAGTTCAGCGGGCCTCCGGGCAAAAGTGCGAGCGGTGCTGGGTGTACCGCGAGAGTGTCGGCCAGTCCCTGGAGCATCGTACTCTCTGCGACCGCTGCGTGGCCGTCCTCGATACGGGTTCATAGGTCATGGTTCATGGCAGGAATTGGATCCGAACTCTTTTCGGCTACGTCGTAAGAAAATTGCCCCATGAGCCCTGAATTCTAGTCCCTGAACTATGGATATTGAACTCTGAACAATGGGCACTCAACTCTCAACTATGAACCCTGAACTATGAACGCTGCATCCTTTTATGCCATCGCCCTTGTCATTACGATTCTGGACCAAATCTCCAAGTTCTACGTGCAACGGACACTTCAATTGGGTGAGATCGTCCCCATCATCCCATTTATTTTCAATCTCACCTACGTGTTGAACCCGGGAGCGGCTTTTGGCTTCCTGGCACGTGCCCCTGCCGCCATTCGAAATCCCTTTTTTACCGGGATCTCCATCCTCGCTGTCCTGTTTATCGTTTATTATCGCTCCCGGCATCGAGGGATGCGTCTCTTGCCTTCCCTGGGCTTCACCTTCATCCTCGGCGGTGCCCTGGGGAACCTGATTGATCGCCTTCGCCTGGGCATGGTGGTGGACTTCTTGGACGTGTACTATGGGGCGTACCATTGGCCTGCTTTTAATCTCGCAGACTCTGCCATCACGGTAGGGGTCGCGCTCATGGTTTTCGAGATCCTCACGGATCGAGGGCAGCGGTGACCTGTGGTGGAGATCCGGACGTACGCGGTTCCCCCCCGGGAGGTCGGGCGCCGTCTGGACCAATTCTTGGTTCAATCAAGTGACCTCTCCCGGGCAGCGGTTCAGCGTCTGATCCATCAGGGGCGGGTTCGGATCGGCGACCGCCCCCAAAAGGCGAGTTATCGAGTCAGGCCCCGGGACCGGATCGTCGTGATGCTGCCTCCCCCCGCGCCCTCGGGGATTGAGCCGGAGCCGATCCCTCTCGATCTCCTGTACGAAGACCCGGACGTCCTGGTGGTGAATAAACCTCCGGGCTTGATTGTCCATCCTGGCGCAGGGCGTGAGCGTGGAACGCTTGTCAACGCCCTTCTTCATCACTGCCCCGGCCTCACCGGGATCGGTGGGATGCAGCGACCCGGCATTGTCCACCGGCTGGATAAAGAGACTTCGGGATGCCTGGTGGTGGCTAAGACGGAATCGGCTCATCAAACCCTGACCCGGCAGTTTGAGCACCGCCAAGTGAAGAAGACCTACGTGGCCTTGGTTCACGGGCTGGTTCGGCCAGCCCAGGGGAGGATCACCTTCCCTATTGGGCGGCGAGAGCATGAGAGGAAGCGGATGGGGGTGCGGACGCGTAAGGGACGCGAGACGGAGACGACCTTTCGAGTTATTCGGTCGACCCCGGACTGCAGTCTCGTGGAAGTCATGCCGACCACTGGCCGAACGCACCAGATCCGGGTCCACCTGGCGGCTATCGGCCACCCCGTCGTCGGGGATAAGCTCTACGGCGGGCGGCGGGAGCGTAAATCGCGGTTGAAGGTGGCACACCAGCTCCTGCATGCCTGGAAGCTCGGATTTACCCATCCCCGTACGGGGGTCCAGGTGGACAGCACGGCTCCGCTCCCGCGCGACTTTCAAGAGATCTTGCGCTCCCTGGGCTTTGATTCCTCGGTTCAGCTTCAGCACGATCACGCAGGCGGTCAGGCTTGAAGGCCCACGCCTCCAGCAGTAAATTTATGATAGGATGATTTATCAGGTGACGGGATGGCGCTGAAGCCTCAAGATCTCGAGGGTCTCCCCTTAGCCAATGTCCTGGACCGGCAGACGGTGGAGGGGGAACTCTGCGAGCGGCTTCCTGAAAACGAGCTGCGTTGCTACGCGTGCGGCCACCGCTGCCTCATCCGGGATGGCCGGCGAGGAATCTGCAAGGTCCGGTTCAACAAGGAAGGGACCCTCTACGTGCCGTGGGGTTACGTCGCCGCTCTGCAGTGCGATCCCACCGAGAAGAAGCCCTTCTACCACTTCTTGCCTGGGTCGAATACCCTCACCTTTGGGATGCTCGGGTGTGACTATCACTGCCCGTATTGCCAGAACTGGCTGACCTCGCAGGCCCTTCGCGACCCGGCAGCCGGATCGCGGCCGGATCCGATCACCCCGAAGACCCTGGTCGGCCTCGCGCTCCGCTCCGGGGCGCAAGTGGTGGGCAGCTCGTACAACGAGCCGCTGATCACCGCCGAATGGGCGGTCGGTGGCGATCTTTCAAGAGGCCAAGGCGGCGGGACTGAAGACCTGCTTCATCAGCAATGGCAACGCCACCGAGCAAGTCCTCAAGTATCTCAGGCCGTGGTGTGACGGATATAAAATTGATCTCAAGTCGATGTCACAGAAGAACTACCGGTATCTGGGAGGCGTCCTCGAGCGCGTCCTCGAGACGATCCAGATGGTCCACGATATGGGATTTTGGATGGAGGTGGTGACCCTCATCGTCCCCGGCTGGAACGAATCGGAGGACGAAATGCAGAAAGCGGCAGAGTTTTTGGTCTCAATCTCCCCTGACATTCCGTGGCACGTCACCGCGTTTCACAAAGACTACAAGATGACCGAGCCGGATAATACCCCCCCGTTCACCCTGCTCCGAGCCGCGCGGATCGGCGAGGCGGCCGGGCTTCGCTACGTCTATGCCGGCAACCTCCCCGGTCGAGTCTCGAAGTACGAAAACACCTTCTGCCCCACCTGCCAGGCCCTGCTCATCGCCCGCGTCGGCTTTCACGTCGTCCAAAACCACGTGACCGCTGACGGGACCTGCCCCTCCTGCCACACCAAAATCCCCGGCATCTGGTCGTAAAGTAAACGCACAAAGTGCGTTTACTTTGGAGCAATGGAGCAGTGGAACAATAGAGTGATTTTGCAGGCGAAATGCTCCATTGCTCGATTGTTCGAAGATGAAATGCGCTTGTCTTGCGGGAGGTCCGGGGGGAAAAGGGGGAAAAGGGGATAAGTTCAATTACTGACCCACACGGCTCCTATAATCCGCCGAACGCCCGCGTCCTGCCCACTGTCCATGTCTTGGGGTACCTTTCCCATAACCGCTGTATCTTGTGGTATCCTTTTCCCTTTTCCCTTGACAGGAAGCGCCTGGCCTCGTTGCCCTGTCGCCATCCAAAAGGGAGCTCTTAGCCGTTTATGGAGGGTAGCAACATGAGAATAGTTCGTGATGAAAAGATACGAAGTGGAGAGGAACCCTTGGATCCAAGCCGCCGCAAGGCCCTGGCGAGGCTCGGTCTCTATGCGGTCACAATATATGCCGCCCCTGTACTGCTGACGCTGAGTGAAGCACGTGCCAGCGGTGGTGCCGGTGGCACAGGTGGAACTGGTGGAACCGGCGGCACGGGCGCGACTGGTGCTACCGGCGCAACTGGCGTCACAGGTGGAACCCGGCGCGACGGGCGCCACAGGGGCGACCGGCGCAACCGGCCCCACCGAGCCCGGCAACAAGGGGTCGGCCGGTAACGTCTGAACGGATTGACTTCCCTACTGGTGGTAGTCATTCTGGGGCCTGCCTGTACGCAGGCCCCTTTTTATTGGCATAGCATCTGATGGTGATGAAAAGGTTTCTTTCGATCACAGGACTGTCACGCCCCATTGCGACCGAAGGCTGTGAGGACATGCTGCTCGTAATGGCGGAGACACTTCGTGATTGGCGCATCGAAGAAGTGCGTCTTCCCGAGGGCATCACCCCGCAGATCCGTCTTTCATCGAGTAGGAAGGGATACAAGCGCGACTCGGAGTGGTTGGAGAAACCCATCGTGTTCCGTGATCCGGTTGACGCGGTCTGCGATTTGATCGTTGATCTCGTTCACGCCTATGTGGCGGATCACCCGGATCTCCTCTGCCTGCACTGTGCCGCCGTTGAGTTTAGGGGCGGGTTGGTGATTTTTCCGAGCACTTATCGGGCTGGTAAGAGTATCCTATCGGTCAAGCTCGCCTCCTGTGGTGGCAAGCTCTATGCGGATGATGTATTGCCGATCCGGAAATCCGATCATACGGGAATGGCCCTGGGAATCCTGCCTAGGTTGCGTCTGCCTTTGCCGCAGAGTGCAGACCGGCATTTTCGAGAATATATCGACCGCAGAAGGGGCCCCGGCAGCGCGCGCTATCAATACGTTAAGTTAAAAAGAAGTGAGCATGCCCCCTTGGAGGAGACCGCACCGATTCGCGGGATTGTGGTTCTGGAATGGGGGTCCGGGGAAGCGCCGGCTCTGGTGGAAACGGATCGCGGGCACATGCTCAAAGACGTCATCTTAAGGAACTTCGCGCGTCAGAATCCAGCCCTGGACATAGTAGAATGTTTGTATGCAGTTGTAACAAACGCACCGTGTTATCGTCTGCGTTACGAGACCTTACAGGAGGCGGCAGATCTGTTGATTGACGCCTTCGGTTTACCCGAAGGCCGTGATCGCATAGCAATCGAAAAAGTCCGGGAGGAAGTCATAAGCCGTGCTGCAGGCTGATATCTGCTATACCCGAACACCCGGGATCGTACAGCGTGAACTTGACGGGTCGCTGTTCCTTGTCGATGCGCAGTCGGAAACCGTGTTCTATCTGAATGAGCTTGGCTCGGCAATCTGGCAGATGGTCGCCGAGCCCGTTACCGAGGAGGACGTGATTGAGACTGTCCATCAAGCCTTCCCGGATGTCTCACTGCAGCAGGTAACCGAGGACGTCTCCGGGATTCTGCGGAAAATGCTTTCCAGATCCTTGATTGTTTCCGCGACAACAAAAAAAATCTATCCCCATTTTCCATCCATGCTCCGCTCTGATCCTAACCGGGTGGCGAAGAGCAAGACTTTCGGAAAAGCAGCCTGTCACCTTTTCTTTTCTGAGCTTGTCCTATCAGTGTCCCATTCCGGTGTCAAGCAACCCTGCATCTCATGTGCTCTCTCGTGCCAGTTCAAGCTCTCAAAAAGATGACCGTTGGCATAGTGTGTTATGATAAATGTCATCTTTTTTCTTGACATGCGGCACACATACAGCGTAAGAGGGATGCACCTCGGGGCGACACTTCGAGTGGCAGAGCCAATAAGTCATATAGGTCATAGAGGTAGTTACATGAACCGGGACATCAATTATAGCCCCCGGCCACCTTCAGCCACAGTCGACGGCGCAACACCAAATTCAAACCCCCTTTCACGCGGAGCATGGCCTGGGAGGGGTGCTTTGTTTTACAGCCAGAGATGCGGAGTTCAAGAAAATCTTCCTCTCAACAACCAAGCGCCTGCCTCGTTACCCTGCTGCCGTCCACAAGGGAGTTCTTATCCTTAGGTCTTATCCGTTCCACGGAGCCGATGTCCGGATGAGAATGATGAACATCGCAAGCATACATTTACTTAGAAGATCATTTTATATCGGGACCGTCATGCTCGCATGCTTTCTATGTGTGGATCTAATCTGGGCCGAACCGCCGCCCCAGATGGTCATAAACAGAATGGATAATGACGGCGACGGCCGTATTAGTGCTGATGAGTGGATGCAACCCCCGCACGTCTTCCGGCGCATTGATGCACACAATGATGGCTACGTTACTCTTGAAGAGATAAAGGATTTTCGCGAGACACAGGCTGGGTGCCAGCTTGGTGGGGCCCCACCGGCTCCGCCTATGGGGGCATCAGCCGATGATAATAACAAGCCGCAAGAAAAAGAAGGTTGGATAGATGTTCACTTCCATCTTATTGCCAATAAGGGAGACCTTGACGGATTTGATAAAGCCGCACAAAGGGCAATAAAAATTATGGATGAAGTGGGAATAGGAAAGATAATCGCGATGCCGCCTCCACGACCCCGCCAGAACTTTGATGTCGAATCCATCTCAGGTCTAGCAGATAAGTATGGTTCTCGAATCATAATCATGGGTGGCGGCGGCACATTGAATCCAATGATACAAGCCGCTGGCCATTCGTCTGTGGTATCAGACGAGCTGCGAAACAGATTCAAGGAGACAGCAGAAAAAATAATTGCAAGCGGTGCAAAAGGTTTTGGTGAAATTGCTGCACACCATGTATCGCTCAATCCTAGCCACGGCTATGAATGGGTACCTACTGATCACCCATTACTTCTACTACTTGCGGATATAGCAGCGGAGCATAATGTACCTATTGATATGCATTTTGATCCCATACCAAAAGATGTTAAGACACCCTCACATCTTACTTCACCAAACAATCCACCGATACTGAAAGAAAACATAACAGCCTTCGAACGACTTCTCTCCCATAATCGAAATGCAATATTCGTTTGGGCGCATGCAGGTTCCGATCCTGTTGGCTGGTATACGTCGAAACTGGTACAAAAAATGCTTGATAAGCACCCTAATTTGTTCTTCAGCATTAGAACAGTCAACAAACCAGACACCGATCCGGTGTGGCATCCAAAAACTGGAATGAATTATTCCTGGATAAAAGTCTTTAAGCAGTACCCAGATCGATTTGTTCTGGGAACAGACAGCTTTGTTGTTTCTGAGAACTTTTCAGGTCAGTCGAATGCACCATTGGTGTTTGAGCAACGTACCCGAATACAACGTGAGGGTGCGAACGAGTTGCTGTCTTCCCTGGAAAAAGATCTGGCTCGCAAAATTGGGTATGAGAGGCTAAGCGTATCTATCGGTTAAACGAATGAAGCTCGCTGGAGGCGCGGGGTCCGGTCTTGCATTGCCGTCGGATGGACCCCTCTAGATAGCGCACTCACATCTGCGGAGATTGATTCGAACCACATAACGTACCCGGTCGATGCAAACTCGGTTAACGAAAATGGGGACAGATTGATTTTTTGTCGTCCTTCTGGGGACGGCCTCGGTTGCGGAGACGTTTGGTCTGTGAGTCGCGCGGCCGACCGCGAAAGACCGGGTCGGCGAGCCGCGGAGAAGTACTCGGGTCTTACCCTGACGAGGGGAATACACGAAATGGATAGACTCAAGCGTTCCGTGGCGTGCGCCGCCGCTGCCCTTCTGCTGGGGGCGCTCGCCCTCCTCGATGTTGCCGCGGCCCAAGACAAGGCGCACCTTGTGGGAGAGGCGCTCGTTGATGCGTTGCGCGCGGGCGGATACAATCTCTACTTTCGCCACGCGGCCACCGACTGGGCGACGAACGACCATGTGGTCGGGGCGGGCGACTGGGTGAGCTGCGATCCGAAGAAGATGCGCCAGCTCACCCCGGCCGGCCGCGAGACCGCCCGCCGCATCGGGGAGGCGATCCGCGGGCTCGGTATTCCCGTGGGGCGGGTGCTGGCGAGCCCGTACTGTCGCACGGTGGAGACAGCGCGCGCGATGGCGCTCGGGCCCGTGGAGACCACGACCGATATTATCAACATGCGGGTGGCCGAATTTTTCGGGGGCGAATCGGCCGTCGCCACGCGCACTCGCCGGTGGCTGTCGCTGCCCCCGGAGGCGGGCACCAACACGGTCTTAGTGGCGCACGGCAACGTGCTCCGCACCGCCACCGGCGAATACCCCGGGGAGGCCGAGGTCATCGTATTCGCCCTGGACGGCAACGGGGGGTTCTCGGCGCGAGCGCGAGTATCGCCGAAGGAGTGGGCCCGGCTTGCCGCCGAATTCGCCAAGCCCCGTACCAACCCCTGACAATTGAACAGGAATTCCGGGGACACCATACGTAATTCTTGACGTTGATCTTGCGCCGCCATAAGGAAGAAATTGGGGTCGGAGAACAATTTCCTTCTGCGGGGCTGCATGATCGCGAGGGAGGAATTTCAAAAGCAGATCGAGGCGAAGGGCGGGAGACACCTCGTCGGTGAATCGCGGAGCAGATCTCGAAAAAACCAGACGGCAAGCTGCGAAAAAGCACTTGGACACCCTTTTCCCTACCACACGAAGGAGAGATCGATGAAGAGACTATCTGTAATTCTGGCGGCACTATCCGTTGGGTTCGCCGGCATGATGGCACAGACTGCCGGAGCGGCGACTGTGAAAATCACCCCTTTGGGAAGCCATGATGGGGAATTCTGTAGGCTTGACCGCGCTCTCGTGTTGGAAGATCCCGACGGCACGCGGATCCTCTATGACCCCGGGCGTACCGTACGTGGCCCGAACGATCCGCGGCTCGGCAAAATCGACGCCGTGCTGCTGAGCCACGTCCACGGTGACCATCTGGGCGATGTTCATCAACCGGCCGCCAATGCCGGCACCTGCGGGAAGCCGGATTTCTCGGTCAAGGTGACGCCGGACTCCAACACCNNTCGTTGCAAAGAAAGCCAAGTTCCTTCTGGGCGGTGAAATGGCCGCGTTCTTCGCGCGAAAGGTCGGAACCGCGGGCGGCGACCGCAAGCAGGTCCAGGTCGTGCGCTTTGGCGCGATGTACAAGGTCGGCGGCGTTGGCGTTGCCAGTGTCCCCGCAGTACACAGCAACGGCCTTAACCCAGCATTTCTCGAGAAGGAGCATGCCGAGGCGCTGAAGGCAAACGGCCTCACTGCCTATGTCGGCCCGCCAGGAGGCTATGTGGTGCAGTTCACCAATGGGCTTGTCGTCTATCTATCCGGCGATACCGGAGTCACGGCGGAGCAGGATCTCGTCGTGCGGCGTTTCTACAAGGCTAATCTGGCTGTTATCAATATTGGTGGCACGTTCACCACCGGCCCAACGGAAGCGGCCTATGTCATAAACGAGATGGTTAAACCGAACGCAGTAATCGCCTCGCACGCCAACGAGGTCGCGACGAAGGACGGCAAGCTGCTGTCGGGCAGCAAGACCGAAACTTTCAAGAACGCGGTTAAAATTCCGGTGCACCTCCCGCTGAGCGGTAAAACGATGGAGTTCAACGACAGTGGCAAGTGCGTAGCCGGATGCTGAGGGTTTCGCCTTCCTTCAACCCATAGTGTTTCGCGAAGCTGTCTCTCTGCGTGAGAGTGTAGATAGCCTTTGTCAGCTCCCTGGCCTGTTGGCAGAACGCTCACTCCTCGAAGCGTTTTGCCACTNNCCCCTCTGTACTCGTCTGTTCTTTCTGTACTTTTGTGTACTGTTTTATGGGGTTTCGATGATGCCGAGCATCCGCTTCTGCAGATCGCGGATGTGATCACGCAGCTCGGCGGCCCGCTCGAACTCTAACTTTTTGGCGGCCTGCTTCATCTGTTTGTCGAGCGCGGCCACGAGGGCGGGGATCTCCTCGCGGGGGACGTATTTCGCCCGCTCCTCGTCGGGCAGGGCGGGTACCGTATAGTAATCCCGCTCGTAGATCGAGGCGAGCACATCGGTGATTTGCTTCTTGATGGTTTCTGGCGTGATGCCGTGTTGTTGGTTGTATGTCGTCTGGAGCGTCCGGCGGCGGGTCGTCTCCTCCAACGCTTCTTTCATGGAGCCGGTGGTGACATCAGCGTAGAGGATCGCTTTGCCTTCGATATTGCGGGCGGCCCGACCCATCGTCTGGATGAGTGACCCGGACGACCGTAAGAATCCTTCCTTGTCGGCATCGAGGATGGCGACCAGGGAGACCTCGGGAATATCCAGTCCCTCCCGGAGCAGGTTGATCCCGACCAGGGTGTCAAACTTCCCGAGGCGCAAGTCGCGGATGACCTCATTCCGGTGGAGCGTATCAATATCGGAGTGCAGGTACCGCACCCGCATCCCATGCTCGGCCAGATAGTCGGTTAAATTCTCGGCCATCCGCTTCGTGAGGGTGGTGACGAGGACCCGCTGTTCTTTGGCTGCACGGATGCGAATCTCGTGCATGAGGTCATCAATCTGCCCGCGGGTCGGTCGGACTTCGATCTCGGGATCGATGAGACCTGTCGGCCGAATGATCTGTTCCACGAGGGCCCTTTGCACTTTCTTGGTCTCGTATGGACCAGGGGTGGCCGAGACGTAGATTGCCTGTTTCACGCATCGGTCGAACTCGGCAAAGGTCAACGGTCGATTGTCCAGGGCGGACGGGAGACGGAATCCGTACGCCACGAGGGTCTCCTTCCGGGACCGGTCTCCCCGGTACATGCCGTGGAGTTGGGGGACGGTCTGATGAGACTCATCGATGATCACCAGGGCATCCTTCGGCAGGTAGTCCATGAGCGTCGGGGGCGGCTCCCCCGGCGCCCGGCCGGTGAGATGCCTGGAGTAGTTTTCGATGCCCTTGCAGGTGCCAATCTCCCGCATCATCTCGAGGTCGAAGAGGGTCCGCTGCCGCAAGCGTTGGGCCTCGAGGAGCTTCCCTGTTTTTTCAAACCAGGCGGCCCGTTCCTCCAATTCCTCCTCGATGGCTGCCAAGGCCCGCTGCCGGCGGTCCTCGGGCGTCACATAGTGGTTGGCGGGATAGATAGGGGCCCGGTGGAGTTTCTGCAGCTTGGTTCCGGTCAGCGGGTCGATTTCCCACAACCCCTCGACCTCATCGCCCCAGAGTTCCACACGGACAGCCGTATCCGTGTATGCGGGGAAGACTTCCACCACATCCCCCCGGACGCGGAAGGTTCCGCGATGGAAGTCGTAGTCATTCCGCTGGTACTGGATCTCGACGAGTTTCCGAAGCATCTCTTCGCGCTGGCACCAGCCCCCCTGCTCGAGAAACACCATCATGCCGTAATAGGCCTCGGGAGAGCCCAGCCCGTATATACAAGATACGGATGCGACGATGATCACATCCCGCCGCTCCAAGAGCGAGTGGGTGGCGGAGTGGCGCAGCTTGTCGATGTCGTCGTTGATCAGGGCATCCTTCTCGATGTAGGTGTCGGTCTGGGGAATGTAGGCCTCGGGCTGGTAATAGTCGTAGTAGCTGACGAAGTACTCGACGGCGTTTTCGGGAAAGAAGCCCTTGAACTCGTTGTAGAGCTGGGCGGCCAGGGTCTTGTTGTGGGCGATGATCAGGGTCGGCCGCTCGATCGCCGCGATGACGTTGGCCATCGTGAAGGTCTTCCCCGACCCCGTCACTCCCAGAAGCACCTGGTGCCGCTGCGTGTTGAGGACCCCCTCCGTTAGTTGCTGGATGGCCCGGGGCTGATCCCCTTTGGGTTCGAAGTCGCAGTGAAGCTTGAAGAGTGACATGCTTCCCTCTGATGAATCCTCTTACGTGTCTCTGGAAGGATTATCGCCGAAAGGGGGAAGGGAGACAAGGGGGTGGAAGGGCGAGTCGGTTCAGAAGATACAGGATCGTCTGGAGCGGCCAATAGCAAGGGCCACGGTAACTTCCGGTCTGGTGTGACGTTCCAGCAGGAGTATACGGCGCTAGTTCGTGATCACCGGCTCCAAGTACCAACGGCCGTTCACCTTGACAAACGTCCCTGGCTTGCCGCCGGCCATGGCCGTGGCGCGGTCACCCTCGATCTTGAGGCCCGTAAGCTCGCCCTCGATGCTGCGGGTGATCTTCATCGTGCCGCCCTGAAACCCGAGCTTGCGGAAGTGGGCCTGGATGTCCTCGATGAGCGCGATGACATCCACGCCAGCGAACATCTCCTGTGCCAACGCCGCAACGGCCTCCTTGTCCTCGAGATTGACGGGGGGAGCGCCCTGAGGGAAGTTCTTCACGCCGTGATCCTTGAGCAGGGCGTCGAGCTCCTGCTGGGCCTGGGTTCCATCCCCCCCCTCCATTGCGGCCTTCATGCCGATCGTAGTCTTGGCGGCCAGGACCATGGCGAAGCCCATCTGCGCCCGACCGTCGGGTGAGATCAACCGGAAAAACGTGTGGATGTCGTCCTTTGCCGCCGCGGCCTTGGCGCGGTGGAAGACGTCCTGAGGCGAGTTGCCGCCCTCGAGGTCCATCGCGGCCTTCTTCTTCGCCCCGCCGTTGAGCGAGCCTTCCGGCTTGGGGAGGGCGGGGGGCGGCCCGGGGGCCTCAGAGGGAGTTATCTTCTCAGGGGGAGGCTCCTCGCGGACTCGGCGCTTCCAGTCCGTATAATTTTCCTCGGGGGTCCACCCGGGGGAGAGAAAGATACGCAGAATCTGGCCGGGATGGATCACGCTGGGGTGTTGAATCGCCGCTCGGTTCGTATCAAGGATCCGGACCCACTGACGGGCATCCCCGTAGTAATAGGCGGCCAGCAGGTGTAAGTTGTCAGTCGTTTGGACCTGATGAAGAGCCTCGACCGTGGAGGGTTCCTCGGCCCCGGGACCCGGCTCTGGGACTTGAGCTTCCAGGGGTGAAACAACGACGAGGATTAAGAGAGCAAAAAGGGTGACCGGCCATCGCCATTGCATTGGTAAACCTCCTTGCCATTTCCGTTGCCTGTCAGGGTCCTGACCGCCTCCGCGGGCAGGTACTTCTGCCAGACATGCAAGTGGCGGGCCGATTGGGCCAAGATGGTCAGGTACAGAGCAGAGATCGGTTTGGACGGCTTCCGGATGAGTCGCATCCCGGCCTGTTGGGGGGTCCGGCTGCCCTTTCGGGTATTACAAGCTCGGCAGGCACTCACCACATTCTCCCAGATAGTTTTCCCCCCCAGAAACCGGGGCACGACGTGATCGATGGTCATCCGCTCGCCGCTGTTTCGGCCACAGTACAGACAGGTGTACCCGTCTCGCTTGAGGATGTTTTTCTTGTTGAAGGAGAGGGTTTGGTTGGGAGGTCTTCGAATGTACCGTTGGAGCCGGATGACGGAGGGGATCACCATAGCCACTGAGGGGGAACGGATGAGATCTGCCGTATCCTCGACCCGCTCTGCGCGACCAGTGAAGAGCAGGATAATGGCCCGGCGCAGGTCGCAAACCTGAAGGGGTTCAAAAGATCGGTTCAGAATCAGAACTTTATTTGGCTCCATACACGGCCCTTTAGGTGGGCGTCAGAATTTCACCCTTGGTACCACAGCCCCTCAGCCCTTGTCAAGAAGATCGACCCCCGATGCGGCCAGGAAGAGAACGGCATCCCGGGGCTGCCGGGAACCTCCTCCACGGCTCTCGGGATGCCGACTTGCAGTGAATTCACCCCGGGTCTCACCAGTGCAAATCACAAGCCAAAACTCCAAACCCTGCATGGCGGTACTGATACCGGCCTGGGCGAGCTGCGCAACCCGATTGGGATGGATCCACACCTGTCAGGGGGCGCTCCAGATTACATTCCCGCCTTGATCGTTGAGCGCTAGCCGGGGTACACCGTCCGGCCACAGACGGAGCGTGGCCCGGGGTTTTGCCGCTTTATCGAAGAGGGCGAAGCTGGGGGATCCCTGTGGACCTAGGGAGAGCCAAGCGCGGGCCGTGCCGTGGCTGTCTGAGAGGCCCAGCCCCACGGATCCGTCAGGTCCGACGGCCAGCACGGCGCGGCTGTTTCCGCCCGAGTCACGAAGGACAAACTGCTCAGCATTGACCACCTTGGCCACCTCGGAAGGGATCGCTTGCCCCATCAGGACCACCGCAGTGATCCCAGCTAGGGCCGCCACTCCGGTGCGTTTCATTCGGCGATTCTCCCGCTCGAGGCTATGGAGTCTTTTCACCATCGTTTCAATCGTTTGCTCGTTCATCGTCCTCTCCGTTATCCTCCCTCACTCTCCCAACACCACAGATTATCTCCCCCATTCTTTCCATCTGATTGTGATGGTGCGATCACGTATCTTCTGAGGGGGATTAAATATCCCTCAACGGGATGAGAGGTGTCAAGGGCACGGACATTTCATTGCCGGCGAGCGCCCCTGGACATGGAGGTGAGGTTTTGAATACTCGACAGGATCACGGTCAAATCACGAATAGGCTTGACTTCATGGATGAAGGCTAGCCTATAATGAGTTTGTTATGGTGTGGAGGCCACGCTGCATTGAACTCCCGCTTTCCCTCGCCTTGCTGAGGACCGGCTGGGAATGATCCCAGCGAATGGCTGAGCTTCACAGACGAGCGCCCTCCAGGATCCATGCGATTCGGTTCCCGTATAGCCATTCTCGTACTCGCCATATTCGGCGTCCTGGTGACGGCTTGTACCCGCCGACCGTGGCCAGTACCTGTCCCAGAGCATCGCGATGTGGCCGGGGAGCTGAAGCGATTGGGACTGGAGCTGCCGATCACCGATCCCGCTGCTTGTCGAGAAATCGCCCGCCAGGAGTTCCTCCGCGATCCGGACCGCTGCCCTCAACTTGAAACTTTGATGAGTTTCCTCGACCGGCACGCGGCCAGGATGACACCGCCTGGCGGACCCGCCTTCGAGATAGACGATGAGCTGTGGTTACTGATGCAGACACTCGGATCGGTGGAGGCACTGCGCACTGAGCCATTCCCGAAGAACGCCGCAACGCTTCCGGAGGATGTCCGAGAGCTCGACACGTGGCGGGCGGTAGACTCACGGGACGAGACGCCCCCACAAGGACGGCTGCCGGTGGCGTTTCTTTACCGGGGCTTCTGGTGGAGCTTCTGGCAGAAGGAGGCCCCGGGGCCTCCTCCTCCGGGCTCGGGTGTCGATCCGAGGGCCAAGACACCGTTCGATACGCTGATCGTCTTTCCTGAGTTTGCTGAGCGCATTCCCACGGGACGCTGAGCCCATGCTGACGTCCGCCGAGTGTCATCAGACTTTCCTGCGTATCGTACTCCGCGATCCTCCGATCGCGCGAGTACGCCTGGTGGCGCGACTCGAGAATGAGATCGTCGCGAACCCAGACCCGACGACCCTTTACCTCTTCATTTCCGATCTCCACCTGGTATCGGATGAGCAGCTCGTGCGTTACTCGTATCACTTCAACGAGTGGGAGACGTTTTACAAGATGCTCTTCCGGGTGAGGGATGCGCGCGCAATGCTAGCTCAGGAAGGGAACGCGCTTGAGGTCATCCAACTCGGCGACCTGTATGACCTGTGGCGCGAGGGGACGGTCGTGCCGGATCGCATCATTGAAGACCATGTGAACTTGGCGGGGATGGTGTACCGCCACCGGGCTGGTCTCCGTGCTCGAATCCTTGTGGGAAACCACGACGCAGAGATGATGGGAACAGACCGATTCTACCTGCGTCTCTTCCTGCCCAGGGATGGCGCAGGAGCCTTTTGCCTCGCCATCCACGGCGACTGGTTTGATCCGGTGGAGCGCTTACCCGACTGGCTTCAACGCTTTGCTGTCTACTTCGCTGGCCGACTCCCTCAGCCCCAGAAGTACCCCCTCGGCGAGATCAAGGAAATCCTGCGTCGACGAGCCCAGGCTGCAAACGGGTTCCAAACTCGCATCGGCCTCCGGGCGCCCGCTCAGCTGGGGAAGCTCCGGGGTGTTCGGCAACCGCAGGCCCGCTTGCCACGCAGACTGAACGTGGGGTGGACTTCCCGAGAGGACCATGTGCACCCCTATCTCGCATCGGCACGGAGGGTGGTGCACCGCTTTCGGAATGAGATAGAGGCTTCGCCCGCCTGGCGAACGATCCGCTTGGTCGTGATCGGCCATTCCCACCATGCCCGGATTTCGGTTGACGACACGGCGGATCCGGGGCACCCGGTGGTCCTCATGGATTGCGGTGCCTGGATCGAGCGATACAAAGATAGCGAGAAAAATGTCTATCCCAACTGTCAGGTGGGGGTGGTCGCCGGGAACGACATCCGGATCTACCAATTAGATCCATTGGCTTAAGGAGTTTGGAGAAAGGCACGGATGTCCATACCCTTCTGTGAGTTCGACCTTCCGGAGGCAGTCCACCGAGGAATCACTGCGGCCGGATTTTCCGTCTGTACGCCAGTTCAGGAGGCGACTCTCCCCCTTGCCCTTGCGGGCAAGGATGTGGCTGGACAGGCCCCGACTGGGACGGGAAAGACAGCCGCCTTTCTGATCGCCGCCTTCACGCGGCTGCTCAGGAGCGGAAAGCACGCGGTGCCGGGAAGGCCGCGAGCCCTCGTCATCGCCCCGACACGGGAGCTGACGGTTCAGATCCACGAAGACGCCCGCCTGCTCGGACGGTACGTCGAGTTCCGGACGCTGGCCGTGTACGGGGGGATCGACTACGAGAGGCAGCGCGAAGCTCTCCGGGAATCCCTGGACCTTGTCGTCGGCACCCCGGGCCGGCTCATCGACTACCTGAAGCAACGAGTCTTTGATCTTAGGGCAATCGAGGTGCTCGTGGTCGACGAAGCGGACCGGATGTTCGATATGGGATTTATCAAGGACATCCGCTACATGCTGCGGCGGATGCCGCCGTACGAGACTCGCCAGTCTTTCCTGTTCTCGGCCACCCTGGGGTACCGCGAAATGGAGCTCGCTTACGAGTACATGAACGATCCGGTCCGCGTCTCGACTACGCCAGCGCAGCTCACGGTTGCGGAGGTCGAGGAGGTCCTTTATCACGTGGAGCGGCGCGAGAAGTTTGCCCTGCTGCTCGGGCTACTGAAGCAAGAGAAGGGGGAACGGATTCTGATCTTCACCAACACGAAACGGGAGGCCGATTGGCTGGCGGAGCGGCTCGACCTGCACGGCTACCAAAGCCAGGCCATCACCGGTGACCTCGATCAAAAGAAGCGCCTGCGGGTAATCGCACAGTTCAAAGCCGGTCAGCTCCCAATCCTCGTCGCAACCGACGTGGCCTCTCGGGGATTGCACATCGAAGGCGTCACCCACGTGGTGAACTACGACCTCCCGCAAAACCCTGAAGATTATGTTCACCGGATCGGCCGGACGGCCCGCGCTGGGGCCTCCGGCAAGGCGATGACCCTGGCCGACGAGGTCTTCGTCCTTGGTCTCGAACCCGTCGAGAAGATGCTCGGCTACAAAATCCCGGTCGAGTGGCCCGACGACAGCCTTTTTATCCAGCCGCGAACCGACCTCCCTTTCCGGCCGCGGCCGCCCCGCCGGGGATCGGAAGTTCGTGGTCGGCGCGAGGACCTGGGCCGCCGGCAGGCCCGAGGGCCGAGGTCGGACATCCCGGCCGAAACGATACAGGGCGAGGAAGCCGGCCGAAAGCGGCGAAGGCGGCGCCGGAAAAAAAGCTAACACCGGTGTGGCGACAATCTTCTTGCTTTATCTCTTTTCCGGCTCGACAGCTGGGGTAACCTCGGGTGCCGGAGCAGGCCCCGTGGCCGGAGCGGTCTCACTGACGGGTGCAGTTCCGACGGAGAATTCCTGGAAGGCCAGGACAGTTCCCTCTGTGCTGACTGCCTCAACCTTCCACTGACCGGTCCAGCCCGGCAGGATTCCCTTGCTGCTCCAGGTACGCCATCGGGGTCCCTCGACAGGCAAGGTGACCCTCGCCATCTCGCGGTCGCCGAAGTACCAGACGTGGGTGATCTCGCCGCTCAGGCCTGACGACTCGACCTCAGTGAAATAGTAGACCCGCCCGAGGTTTGGGGAAAACACCTGACCCGTATCGACCGGCTCTCGGTCGATGATCCCCTCAGCGACGGCATCCCGGACGACTTGAAGCTCAGCGGCTTTCTCCTGCATTCCGTCGGGCTTCTCTTGCGCGACGGCCAGTCCCGGCAACGCCGCCGACCCCTTTACGCCGAGCTTCTCCAGACCCTGCGTCAGCGTGGCGATCGCCGCATCGTGCTTACCCTGATTGTGAAGCTCGATCCCCTGGTCACAAAGCTTCGCCGCCGAGTTATTCGAGGTTTTCTGCAATGCCTCCTGGCACTGTTGATAGAGATTGGGGCAATCATAGGCCCACGCGGATGAAGCGGCTGCGAAGCTCACGAGGATCGCCGCGAGAAGTGGCAGTGCGGTTTTCTTCATCTCGATCTCCTCTCCTGCAAAAAAGTTTGCCTTTTTCTCCTGCCAGAATGGGGAGGACTGCCTTCCTCTCGTTCCTCACCCCCTTTCGAGCGATGCGATGCTTGATAGCTGTCTCGATGGAGCCTCGTCCCTTTTATGACCTCTAGGAGGTCTATGGCCACTGGCTCCCTTATTGCTTGAAGCCTGGAAATGGCAACCTCCATGCCAGGGGGGAGAGGGGCCGATGTCCATGGGGCCGACCCCTGTGTTCTTCTGGGCTTTGTTGCGTAATCCTCAAAAAGAGTCTAAAAGGCACGTAAGGTCCTCTCAGCAGACCGAAGTGTAAGGTTTACATAGTGAGGATAGTAACGATTGCCACGGGGGAGGTGGCCCAGAGCACCCACCGGTGCGGCGTAGGGATGCGAGAATGTCTCCAGTTTCATGATCGGAGTTATTTCATTTTTTGTCAGGCGGACGACCTTTAACAATGCTGGCATGTCCTTTGCTGCTCCGCCCCGAGGTGATTTCCACGGACGATGTGCCAGGCGTAATCAGGAGGCCGAGAGGATCACATGGGGGATGAATCGCAAGACAGACGGAAACACCCCCGAGTGAGGGTGGCAGGTAGGACCAAGGGACGGGTCACAGCGATCTATGATGCAATCCTCCTCGATATTAGTCTGGGGGGAGCCCTGGTCGAGCATTCCGAGCCAGTCCGCCCGGGCACCGCTTCCTGGTTGGACCTCGATCTGCCGGGAACAAGGGTACGCCTGCGTTGTCGCGTGGTGCGGTCGAGGGTCAGCCGGCCCGAGATGCAGGCGGATGGGGAGCGGGCATTGATCTACCACACCGGGTTGGAGTTCATCGACACATCCGACGATACGCAGCAGGCGCTGAACGATTTCATCCAATCGATGATCTAAGATGGGGCAGCCCGCCCAAGGGATCGGCGCTTCGGTTTCACGTTCTTGACCTTGAGAGGCTCACCGTAACGCTCCTGGTAAATCCACCCCTCCACCCGAAGCCGCGTGGCAGTCAGACCAAGCTGGAGACACAGTCTCCACATTTCCTGCTGCTTTTCCTCGGGCAGTTCCGTGGGGGACCGGAGCCCTGGCCGGTCCGCCCCGAGGCCGCGAAGGGCCTGTACCGTCCGCGCGTAAACCGTCGTGAGAAGGGTCAGATGCTCCTGGAGCAAGTCTCGGGAATCGTAAGTGCGGAGATCGTCGCCGATGACCCACGCGAGATGTCGCTCGTATGTCCAGTTCCGTCCATCTCGGTAAAGGAGTCGGTAGGCGTCCTCTAACATCACCAAGTTGTTGGGGATGTTGCGGTCATGTTGTAAAAACCACCGGATGAGCGCCGGCAGGTCCTCGGGGCTGGGAGCCTTTTGCTCTTGGCTTTGTGGCGTTACCGTATGGGGGGGAACGCCGGTTTCCTCTTCCGGTAGGGGGGTGGCAACCTCCGGTCCGGGAGGCGAAGAGGAGACGGGTGCTGAGCATGGTGCAGCAGCGTGCGTGACGAGGACCCCATCCTCCTCACTTCCGTGATGGAGTCTTCTCAGAATATAGACGTCCTCCCGGACCTTTGCCCCCTGGAGGGCCTCTTGCAGCTCGGCCATCCCCTCCGGGCGGAGGACCATGTAGCAATGGGGGCAAAAGGATTTCTCGGGAGGCAGTGACGTTTGACAGGCAGGACAGGAAAAAGAGTTTTTATTCCCTGAACGCAGCCAAAGAGTCAGCCGCTCTCGGACGTGCATCCCGGCCTCCCGTGATTGGGATCTCCGGTCTCCATTCGCGATAACGCACCCCTGCGCACCAATTGCTCTCAGAAATGACAATACACTGCGGACCGATGACCGTCAAGCCCCGTTGCGCATTCGCACATGCGGATCCAGTACGCCTGAGGTCGCCGATCTCCCACAAAGGCGAGCACGGGCACTCAAGGAGCACCGTGGTCCGTTCAGAGTTCACGCCGAGTGACAGGCGGTGGAATGAAGATGCGGGGAAGCAGGTGTAATGCGGCCGGAAGGTTCAAACGACTTTGCCAGCGGTTCGTTCCACTAATTGACTAAGACCTTCATCGATTTGATCTGTGTGTGATGGTATTGAAACGAAATTTTCCTCCTGCCAATACGCTGCTCGCATCGCAGGGTACGGCCCGAAACACCGATCAGCGTGCACTTTTGCTCGAGGCCGTTTCTGCGGGTCAATATGACGGGCGCGCCGAAGTAATCCCCGGCCTGGTCCGGGGAGATGTCCTTATAGTGCGGGCCCTCTGGCCGGCGCTCAGTTGCTTTTTGATTTTCGGGCGCGGCCGCTTTCTCCCGCGTTCTGGCGGCCAGGTTCTGGGGAGAGGTGCGCTCTTGCTTGATGGGGACTGCCTTCGACTCGGGCTGCCCAGGACTCCTCCGTATCGGCTGCAGCTGTTGTCGTTCTTCTTGGTTCGGGTCAGGCTGTCCCGTAAGCTTCCTGAAATCTTTGGAGATCTCGCGCTGTTCCTCCTGGGTGAATCCCGATTCCGACCTTTCGAGAACCTTCCGCATCACTGCGACCTTTTGCCGGTCCTGTTCGCTCTGGGACGCCTTCTCGAGGAAGTCCAAATTGCTCCGCATGAATCCCTTAGTGTCTTCTTCGGTCAGCGTCTGCTGTTGGATCCCCTCTTTGACGCGGTATGCCGCCTGGACCGATTTCCAGCCCCCCCACGCTGTAAAGACGTAGAGCCCAATCGCGGCGCTGGCGAAAAACGTGGTCATGAACAGCAGGAAAGGCTTTTTGGCTTCATCCCAGTCTTCGACCGCATCGAGAGTGGCCGTAATCGGCGGCAAGAGCAATACGGCCGAGCCCCAGCAAATGCGCGTCTTGAAGGCACGTACGACAAGCCAGATGAACGCCACGAGTGCGACCACGCCGAGGACTTGCGATGCGAGCACAAGCTTATGCACGGTGACGACTCCCTGTCTAATCAGATTGACCCCACCCAAAACCGACGCAACTGACTGGGCATACCCTACCGAAAACAGCCGCGCAAAAAAGGTATCAGGGTGGGCTCGCTCCCCGCGGATGGGGTCATATGCATAAGGGGGGTCGAAAATGAGAGGAGAGAGGAAAGATTGGGATCAAATTTGCCCACAAAAACGACCTCCGGGCCATACGAGACCCGGGAGGACGTCTGAGTGTTTGGTGCGTCGTCGCTTGTGTCGGAGGGTGGCCCCGGGGTTATGGTCACCCCGCTTTCATTGTACCGCCTTTTGGGAGGCTGCCCTCTCCCCTCATCCTTCGGGCCCCCACCCGACTACACGAAGGGTCGCCAAAGGCCAGCTCATTATGGGGATTGTCTTAACATGGCAGGTAGAAATCACCCCCTCTACCCTTATTTTAGGCAAAAATCCCCTCGCCCTCTGGGCTGCCATGATGCCCTGGGCCTACGCCTTCGAACCGATGAACGATTGTCAACGATCTGGAAAAAATTCGATTTTTGGCAAACCCAAAAAAGCCATCACGGCTGCAGGTGAGTGGCTGTGGCCGCGGCAAGATACATCCAACATTGTCCCGTCCCCGCCCGCCGGGTCCGATCCCTCAAAGCCTTACGCATGGAGCAGTGCGTCTGATGCCGTACAGGTCCTCGGGGAGCATCGTCCGCGTCCAGTAGGCCGCAGGGTACGAGTCTCGATCACCCGGAGTTATCATTCGCCTCTGAGAATACGTAGTAAGTGTTCTTCTCGTTCGCCTCTGAGAATACGTAATAAGTTTTCTTCGTGTTTTTTTTCGGCCGTATCACCATTCTTCCCTTTAATCAATCGCTCAGCTTCCTCTGGGGGAGCGGGAGCCGTAGCTTCAGGGGCAGGCAACGTGATCTTTGTTACCGGAGTAATAATGAGGTAGTCCGGGAGTCGGGTATCCCCATCTGTGAGGGAAGAGTCAATCTGCTCTCGGGTAAGCCCTCTTGCATTCATCAGGTTAGCCCCCCGGAGATCAGCCCCTCTGAGATCGGCCCCGGGTAGGTGAGCCTCCTGAAGATTGGCCCTCCGGAGATCAGCCCCTCTGAGATCGGCCCCGGGTAGGTGAGCCTCCTGAAGATTGGCCCTCCGGAGATCAGCCCCCCCGAGGTCGGCCCCGGGTAGGTTGGCACTCTGGAGGTCTGCATTCACGGTGAGGGCGTATGATACCCATGTGCGGACGTCAGTAGGAATAAAGTTAGTGGTTCGAACGCCTTCGATAGCTCCCCAAGAGAGGAAATAAAAAATACCACATATCCCCAAGGCCACCCCAGTGCGCTTGTAGGTTCTCACGTCTGTCAAAGCTTTCTTCCAGGGGAGTAGTTTCCCGGCCTTCCCACGAAGGATTTCGGTAACGAGATAATAGAGCATGATTGCGACCCATATCGACACCACCAGCACTACAATATGCAGGCCCGTCCCGACCCAATCATGCCGTGGCAGATATCTACCCCAGAAGAAAAAAAGTGTACCCGGGATGACTAAATAGGCGAGGAAAATGGCCATCCACACCTGCAGGCGAGACAGCGGGGTACGGTCACGCCCTACCCGTGCATAATGAACATCAACCAGGCCGCGCACTAGCCAGGGATAGGCCTGCGTGTTCAGCGGAGTCCCGTCAGGGAAAATGGCTGGCAACTTAGCGAGCTGTACCCACATGCGTTGTAGGTAACAATGGAAGCAAATATAGAAACCAAGCAAAAGGAGAGGCACCACCAAGTAGAAGCCCCCGATCGGGATCGCAGGCCCGATAAACGGAAAGGGAGAGGAGGCGGAATTCGTAAGCAGCCGAGCGTCTGTCGTCATTGCGATCGTCAGCCCGGCAAAGACACATCCCAACATCATCCCCAGGAGAAGTTTTTGGGCACCCCCGGCTAAATGTTCGACGTACGTAAGCCCCCCAGGTCGGTGGATTCCCTCCGGCAGCCTGAAGCCGGACAGGTTTACGCCGCCCAGTTGTGTCCCCAATAGGCCCGTTACACCTGTGAGTTTGGCATCTTGTAAATTAGCCTCCTCCAGTGAAGCATTCAAGAGGTGAGCCCCTTGGAGGTTCGTGTACGCAAGGGTGGCCCCCTGAAGTTTGGCTTCCGCCAGATTGGCCTCCTGAAGGTTGGCGGCGAACAGGTCGGCGGCGGAGAGGTCGGCGGCGGAGAGGTCGGCGGCGGAAACGTTGGCTAAGGAGAGGTCAGCTCGATGGAGGTTAGCCTCTACGAGGTCGGCCCTCTCCAGGTGCGCCTCCCGAAGATTGGCCTGCCGGAGGTCGGCCCCACGGAGGTCGGCCCCCTCCAGGTGCGCCCCCTGAAGATTGGCTTCCTGGAGAACAGCACCCCGGAGCGGGACTCCTCGAAGGTCGACAGAGATGAGGTGTGCCTCGCGGAGGTTGGCCCTTTCCCCTTTTACCCCGTCTGATTCCAGCCACTTCCGATGTGCCTCAAGAATCACCTGAAGCGCCCGCGTACGCGTCTGCCCGCCCACCGGTAGTGATGGCTCCGAGCCTACTTTGTCCCATTCCTCGATAAAGCCCCCGACCGTTAAACGCTTGTGTGCGAGTTGTTCTAGCAGAGCGTGGTAACTCTGCAGTGCTTCGGAGGGCTGAGCCGGCTTCATGGCGATCACATCCAAGGCCTTCATCCGAATCCGTTCTGGAAGGACCTTCTTGGCCTCCAGATCAAGGAGCATTTCTCGAATCTGCCTACGTCGATCTTCTCGCGGGACCTTCCTGCTACGCGAGATAAACAGCTCACCGCGAATGTTCAGATCCCACTTCATGGGCTGCTGGAAACTTTCCTTCACCATCCGGTCATGGACGTAGCGATGCAGCTCGTCCATACTCACACGGCCGTCACCGTCCAGGTCGGCCTCGCCCCCTCGAAGCCCCTCAAGGATGTGCTTCGTGAGGAACCCATGCTGGTCCCCCTCCTTTTCCTGAGCTCTATGGACTCCTGTCGAAGAAGTCAGAATGTACGTTTCTCGACCCCCCGAAACCAGTTGGAGTTGATCATCCACGTCCCCCCGCAGGAGGGCAGCGCCGACAGCATCGCTGAAGCAGCAGTCGAGAACGAGAATCACTTGATTAGACGCGGATGCATAAATGTAGTCCCGTATACTTCCTACCGGAATTGACGAAGCTCCCAGGGACTCAATGACTGTATCAGCGGTAGCCAAATGGAGCCGTCCTCTGAGATCCAGCTTTGCGTGCCCTGAGTAGTAAATGAGAACAAGATCGTTCTTGCGCGCTTTCGTTAGAGTATGATTGATCTTGAGCAGAACCTCCTGGTGAGGGACATTCTTAAGCACGAATGTCTCGGTAAACTCACCATGTTCTGCCGAAATGAGGATCCCGTTGAAACCGTCAACGTCATTCTCAGGGCAGCGGAGATCTGGCAGTTTCGGTTCGCGGGGATACCGGCTGCTTGCAATAAGAACCGCGTAACGGCGCTCGCTCACTTCGAATCTCCGAACAACTCGCGGGCTAGGGCGAAGGTACGGTCAACCTGATCAGAATGGACGTTCTCAGTGCGAGTTCTAGGCGTCTCGCTCTCCTCTGGCCGAAACTCCATCTCTATAGCGGAGGTTCCTTTGAAATAGGATTTCAGCACGTCTAAGAGCATTGCGGCCACGCCATCGCTCTTCACTGATGCTCGTATAATTGCGCCCCCTGTCATTGGATCCTCTCGAACCGCCGCCTCACGGACCGTTCTACCAACCCCGCATCCACATCGGGACTTGTCATTTGCCTCTGAGGATACGTAGCAACACGTTTTCAAGGTCCTCTTCTGTTTTGGGCTTCCGGCCACCAACGGGTTGCGAACAGGCATCCCGTGGCCAGATACCGATCTCTGCGTCGAGATCGACCTCTTTCCACTTCGGATGACCATTTTCTTTCAATCCTTCAAAGTTATTGCGGACTACCCTGCCAAGTTTAGAGAGTTGGTCACAACGCAAACTGAAATAGGGGCTGATCCTACTTGAAAAATTGTAGCTGACCAGCACAGCCTTCACGGCAACGGTCGGTACCGTTTCGTCCACCCATGCATAGTCATCCGGCCCAATTGTGGAGGAAACATATTCCTGAAGCATTTTCTCATGATTCAACGGTACAAAGTGGACGTCTCTCAGACGGCCTACCACTTGTGGATCCCTCTGCGCTACACCAACCTGTCTAAATAGTTTTGCCGGCTTGCCCACGACATAAAACATGGCATCGGCCCTTCCCAACAAAACTGCCCGTACCCCCTCGGCAGGTGGGAGTTCGCGACGTACAGCAGGCTCGACTTTGAACATGCGAAGCAGATTACTTGAAGTGAGCCAGTTTCCACTCCCTTTGGTTCCAACGACGACCCGCTTCCCAGCAAGATCCTCGAATCGTCGGATCTCTTTCCGAGCAAAGAGGTGAACTTCCTCGTTGTATAAAGGAAACACCAAACGTAATCTCCGTGCAATCCACTGCGCGCGAGGATCCTTACGCCGTCTCAGCAGAAATCCCAGGACGTCAGCCTGAACGATACCGAATGCAGCGTTCTCTTGGCTGTTAATGCGTTTGATGTTGTCAAGCGAACCTTCTGATTCCTTCACCTCGATCTCCAAACCTGCGTATCGAGCCACGCCGGCTATATCGCGTCCGAATTGGATATAAGTACCTGTCGTAGATCCCGTCACCATGCCGATACTGTCAGCCTGCGCCTGCGGGACGAACAACAGGCCGTTGACCCATACCACGATGGCCCCGAATAATAGAAGCAGACGTCGGTTCAGACCTTCCTTACATCTGAATTCGAAGCAAGATTGTCCCATTTCTTTTACTCCTTCTTATACTCCGCTGGAGGTATCTTCGGACATCCCAGTGGCGACGAGTACACTCGACTCCGCAGGCCGAGCCACCTCCTGTCTCTGGACTGCGAGGCCGTCTTCAAAGACCCGCAACGGGATCCGGCCATGCGTCCGGTAGCCATGGTGGGGGCCAGGCCCTGGTGTAACTTTCGAACCAGGAATCCACGGCGGCCTGGAACCGACATCCATAGCCATGATCGGGAGCTCCCTCCCCTTGGCGGGATCATGCGAGCTTGATTTACCTCATCCTCCCCTTTAGATCCCAGCTCATGTTCTTGCCAATAGGGGGGAACCATTCAGAGGTCTCTCGGGCCTTTTATACCTCTATAAAAAACCAAACGCCTTCCCGGGCGTATCCTGACCGGGAGGGCGTCAGAACATTCTGATTCGCTGACGATTCCGCGAGAGGTCGGCCGGGGGGTATGCTCACCCCGTTTTCCACTCTGCCACTCCCTACGGGGAGCTTGCCACTCTCCCCCATCCATCGATCACCCCCCGCGACAACCCTGAAGGCCGCCTGAAGGTATACCTTTCTTGTACAGCAATAGGCATACTCCCTGTCAAGCCCAAACTCCGGTATCTCAGGGGCTCAGATGGGGGTAAAATAGCGGCAGCGTCTCTGACCGGCAGCGGATCGAGTGGTTGGTGAAAAGCATCATAAGTTGGGTGATGACATGGTCCACGAACACGTTGCTGAATCTGGGTGTCCTGGGCATGTGACCTGTGAGGTATGCAAGGGTATTGGTTTAATTAAAGAAAAAACGTGCCCGGAGTGCAAAGGGGCGGGATACCAAGAGTGCTGGGAGTGTCAGGACATGGGGACGCTCCACCTGTATCCGACACGATAGGTTCAGCACCGGGATACGAAATTAAGACTTCAAGATAAAAGGGGAGTCAGAATGGAGCCGCCGGAAAGGAAAACAATGGGACCCGAACTGCCCAAAATGCCAGGCGGGGTTCCAGCAATATATTGAGCTCTCGGAGACGATCTTCGAGGAGGTGCATGCTCGGGCAGCGTAAACGAATTCCTTTTGCGCGCCATGTCCCGCTGGCCTTGCTGGTCCCCTATGCTGCCTTTTTCCGGAAGACCTTGAGGACCGCCCGCTTCTTGGCCATCGCCCCCAGATCACAGATGTCCTCGCAGACGACGGACGCGTAATAGCCCATGCGGTCCACGATACCTTCCAGCTCCTCCCACTCCCCATCCAGCGTTGCGATCTCCTGAGCAACCTCCTCGAGGGAGGCCTCAACTACTTGGTCACCCAAGTGCCGCTTGAGGACCTTCATGACGACGTCTTTGTCAAGCATCGCATTGTCCTCCTTGCTGCTCAGGTGCCTGCCTCGGCGGCCGGCCATATTACTTCTTTCCCTAGCTAAGGATCAGCCTCGGCACGCTGGGATAGAATGCAGCGACCGGGCCGTTTA
>JABAOD010002893.1_pt2 | contig 26907 bp, 26 predicted proteins | sample 7062151 | NCBI WGS metagenome assembly JABAOD01 (sample SAMN14538626, study PRJNA623070) | marine sediment metagenome | biome: marine biome [ENVO:00000428]; feature: marine pelagic biome [ENVO:01000023]; material: deep marine sediment [ENVO:00002113] | place: India: Gulf of Khambhat ... | reverse complement strand
AGCCTGACTTACCTCTACCTTGACAGCAGGAAGGATGCCGCCGTTCTCGCGAAGACACCAGGTCGTCTGCAAAGACTCCATCGCTTCTTGGCGGCTGGATATCGCGATACCCCCGAAGAGCAGAAGCGGCATCGTCGGGTCAGCTTCTGGCTCGCTGTGGCTATAGTGCCCATTCTGGTGGCCGCCCACTCTACGCTGGGCCTCGTCTTCGGGCTTCAGGCGGGACGACCAGGTTGGTACAGCGCCCTGCAGGCTCCTGCGTTCGTGGTGTTGGCGGGAATCTCCGGGCTCGGGGCACTCATCGTTCTTATTGCCATCGCGCGCTGGTCCATGGGCGAAAGGAGAAACATCAATGGCGACGTATTCAAATCCCTCGGAAAGTACCTGATGGTCCTCATCGCGGTCTATTTGTACTTCATGCTTGTCGAACTCCTCACGGCGACCTACCAAGGGCATGCTCGAGAGACACTTCTGGTGAACGCTCTCCTCTTCGGCGAGTATGCGTGGGTCTACTGGCTCTCCGTCGCACTCTTGGTCATTCCGCTCTTCATAATCGTCATTCTTGCCCAGACTGGCCGATGGAGCATCCCCGTGCTCGTGGCGATCGGACTGATGGTCAACCTCGCCGCCATCGCCAAACGGTACATCGTTGTCGTACCCTCGCTCACTCACGGGAGCCTTCTCCCGTACCAGATAGGCGTATACACGCCCACCTGGGTGGAATACGGGATCATTGTCGGTCTCTTCGCCTTCGGAGCCCTCCTCATCGGCCTCTTCATGAAGCTCTTCCCGATTATGCCCTTGCCAGAAGAAAGAACAAGGATGCCGGAAGGAGGTGGTGGTACACATGCGTAAACTCCTAACTGCTCTCTTCATTGTCGTCGGTGCAGCACTCATGATCGTGAGCTATTTCTACTTCGCAGCCCCGTGGGGCTTCCCCCCAAGCAACGTCGATCATAGCAACCCAATCGTTCCGTTCGCTCCAGGTATTTTCATCCTCGGCTTCCTAGTCATGTTCCTGTCAGCGGTGGTCTATGAAATCCTACCGGAAAGTTCTGGAGAATGAGCTGGATGGGGGAGCGCTAGCGCAGCTCCGCCACGGACTCTACCGTTTCCTCGCGACTAGCCTCCTCTACCCTGAGGGGAAGCGTGTAGCTTTGCTTGAGGACGCCCTGCAACGCCTCGATGATCGCCACTTGGCTGACTTCGCATTCTATCCGAGCTGGGCAGCGCTAAGAGAAGCGTTTCAGGGCCTGAACAGCGCCAAGAAAATCCAGCAAGAGCATGTGAGGCTCTTCTCCGTGGGTCCGCGGGGTCCTATCTGTCATCCCCACGAGTCATATTACCGTGCCCCGCCCGGCCTACGAACAGCTATAATCACCCAGCTGGATGGAGAGTATGCCAGGATGGGTCTCGACCTGCCCACCGATTACAAGGGTCTGCCCGATCACGTGTCCATCGAAATGGATGCGATGGCCTTCCTCTGCGAGAGGGAGGCGGAAGCCTGGAAGGATGGCGGCCTCGGAAAGGCCCAGGAGACTGTGAAAGAGGAGCTCGTTTTCTTGGAGCAACACCTTGGCACCTGGTTCTCCAGGTTCGCGGAGATCGTCGTGAATGCCACGAAGGAACCGTTCTACAGGGCAATCGTCAAGACCGCCGACGCCTTCATAGGGCACGACCAGGACTACTTGAGCTTCCTAATCAAGGAGGCTGACTACGAACATCGAGACGACCGTACTTCTCTGTGAGGAGAGCGAGAGCAGCTCTCGTGTGCTTGAGTGGGGAGGCGAGAGCCACACAGAAGTCCAGGTTGTGCCGAACCTATGCGAACGTTTGGGGACAGCCAGCGAGCTCCTTGCCGGCAAGGAAGTCGATCGTCTGGTCCTTGGCCTCTGCTCGAAGAACTACTCACTGGCGGAACTGCAGCCGGAGGTCAGAAAGGCGGGTCTCGATCCCCTGGGGGTAGAGATCGTTCACCTGGGGGAGGCCACCCCGGAAAGGGGCAAGGTCCTCTTGGCAGCCGCCGTGGCGAGGGCGAGGGCCTTCGCCGGCAGCCGCCCTGAACACTCCAAGATTTACAGATCCTCCAGGATCGGCAGGAGGTCCTTGTTCGGACTCAGGTGGACCGAATATCGGGCAGTCCCGTCCGTAGACCGTACCGCTTGTGCGGCCGGCGGCGGATGCAATGTATGCACCCAGGTGTGTCCCCAGGGTGCCCTCAAGTGGTCCGAGGGGCGGATTCGATTCGACAAGTCGACCTGTGAACCCTGCGGTATCTGCGTTACTGCTTGTCCGTGTGGAGCCGTTCACGACCCCACGACCACGCCTGCACAGTTGGAGGCACAGGTAGGTGCCCTCATCTCTGGAGAGAACGGGCCTCGTGGCATCGTGTACCATTGTGCACACTCTCCCGCACCGCAGGGCGCAGAGGGATGGATGCCGCTCAGACTCCCTTGCGCGGGCATGGCGACGCCGGGTTGGATGCTCGCTCCTCTCCTGATGGGGGCGGGTACGGTCGGTATTCAGGGATGTCCCATCGAGTGCCCCGCAGGTCAGGCGGACAAGATCGCCGAGACTGTGGCCTTCTGTCGGGATTTCCTCGCCAGTCTCGGGGCCCCGGAGGATCTCGTATTGTTGGGCCCAGACCTGAGTCAGGACCCGCCGCGTGGCGTGACCCCGGTATCTTTGGATCGGCCCTTTGGTCATGAAGCGATTCCGGAAATCCTGAGGGTTTTGGCGCACCTGTTCGGCGGGGAGGAAGTCACCGTCGCCCACGAGCGATCGCCCCTGGGAGTGGTGGAAATCGGGGAGGCTTGCACAACTTGTGGCATGTGCGCAGAAGCCTGTCCCACAGACGCCCTGGTCTATGGGAGCGAGGTGGAAGGAGTCTTCCTGACGTTCGATGCCATGAAGTGCGTGGCCTGCGGTATCTGTATCCCACCGTGCCCGGAGAGACATCGCGGCGCGATTCGACTCGTCAAGACTGTGGACCTCGGCCGATTGAACCAAGGCAGAATCGCCCTCCATCGCGATGCCACGCCCACGTGTGAGAGATGTGGGGCTCCGATAGCACCCCAGGCAATGCTGGAGAGGGTCGGCGAGCTTCTAGGAGAGGAGTATACCTCGCTGATTCCAGTGCTCAACCGCTATTGCTCCGACTGCCGTGTTTTGACACCAACTCAGTAGGCCCACCTCTGGATTGCATCGAACTCCCCCAGAGCGCCGTCACAGGGCGTGCATGAGGCAGGACCAAGGTGGTCTCCAAGTGGGCCACGTGGGTCGTGCTAAGGAAGTCATGGTCACGACCACGAGGTCACCCTGTTCGACACCGGCCCCACCGCCGTTTAGGTTTCGACATTTCGACGTGCGAGCTGCGATGTGGAACACCTTGACCAGGCTGGCTTGGTGGTATTGGGCGGAAGGGCTAGCAAGGTGTTTCGTGGAGCATCGAATACGGTTATGACGGCGACTAACACCTCGGTTGCCATCGTCGGCTACCCGTCGAAGTGGGGAAGCTCCCCATAAGGAGACTGGTGGGAAGGCCGTCCTCGAGTCGTGACCCAAGGAGGACCTCGATATTATTAGAGAGGAATCCATCGTGGACTCCCGTGACCGCGGCTCCCCAGGCACCTCGGGTCCTGTTCAACCGGGGAGAGATCGCCGGCGCCTTCGGCGATATCGGCACGGACCTGCCCCTCATCCTGGCGATGGTGGCGATCAACGGCTTGGACGCGGCGAGCACCTTTGTGATGTTCGGTGTCTTCCAGATCCTCACGGCCCTCCGATATGGCCTCCCTATGCCCGTGCAGCCCCTGAAGGCGATGGCCGCCATAATGATAGCACTGGGCCCCGGCGCCTCGGCGAGTTGGCTCTACGGAGGCGGCCTCGTGGTCGGGGCGGTGATGCTGGCCCTGGTGCTGACACGTTCCATCGACTGGATTCACAGGGTCATCCCGCCAGGCGTCGTCCGAGGCATCCAGTTGGGCCTGGGCCTGACGCTCATGCTCATCGCCTTCGGGTTCATACTGCAGCCCGGGGCTCCCCTGGGGGAGGCGATCATTGGCTACGTCGTCGCCTTCGCCGGGATCCTCGTGGTGCTCTTCCTGGGACGGGGGAGCAGATTCCCCCCTGCCCTCATACTCATTGCCGCCGGAGTCGGCCTCGCCTTGTTCCAGGGATTCGACTCCGGCGCCGTCCTGGGCGGGGTGGGATTCGCCCTGCCCAAGTTCAACGTCCCTTCCATCAATGACATCGTCCAAGGTGGGATCCAGCTGGCCCTTCCCCAGATCCCGCTCTCCATAGCGAACTCCATTGTGGCCACGGCCTACCTCGTCCGCGACTACTTCCCGCAGAGAGTGGACGTAACGCCACGCAGAATCGGACTCACCTACTCCTTGATGAACCTGGCAGCGCCCTTCGCCAGCGGTGTCCCCGTCTGCCATGGCTCTGGCGGCATGGCCGGACACTACCGCTTCGGCGCCCGGACCGGCGGTTCGGTGGTAATCTACGGTGCGATCTTCCTCGTCCTCGGCCTCTTCTTCAGTGGGGTGATCTTCGAGGTGGTGAAGGTCTTCCCCTTCCCGATCCTCGGGGTGCTTCTGGTCTTTGAGGGCTTCGCCCTGGTGAAGCTGGTGGCTAAGGTGAAGGACAGCAAGCTGGACCTAACCATCGCCCTCCTCGTGGGTGCCATCATCATCGGGCTGCCGTACGGGTACGTCATTGGGATGGTGGGAGGGACCGTGGCTTACCACCTCCTCCGCCGGCGGAGAATCCTCCTCTAGAGAAAGTGGGCACAAAACTCATAGGCTACGGTCCACTCAGGACAGCCCGAATCGGAATTCGAGCGGAGGAATGAAGCGATGCCGGAATTACCCAAACCCTTTGAAGACTTCAAGGCCGACTACCCGAGGCTCTACGAGGCGTATGAGAAGCTTGGCATAGAGGCCCTCGAGGCGGGCCCCCTGGACGCGAAGACCAGGGAGCTGGTGAGGCTGGGGATCTCCTTCGGCGCGGCCATGGAGGGAGCTGCCCACTCCCACGTCCGACGGGCGCTAGAAGCGGGAGTTACCCCCGAAGAGCTGAGACACGCGGCGCTGTTGGCAGTGACAACCTTGGGCTTCCCCACCATGATGAGGAGCCTCATCTGGGTCGAGGAGGTCCTGCAAAAGAAGTAGTCGGGCTCGGGATCGGAGACTACGAGCCGCGACCGGCTGGGGTAGGCGGATCGGAGGACCCAGTTGCGGTTGAGTGGAGCGTCTCAGCCAGACACTGCTCTCTGGTTTCGAGGAGATTAAGATGGGCCGTGCGGGAGAGGGCCTCGAAGGCGCTTGCCGCCGCTTTCAGGTGCTCCGTCGCCTCCTCCTCCCGCCCCAGTGCCCGTGAAAGGGCTGCGTGCACAACGTGGGGAAGAGCGGGGTCAAATGCGAGCCCGCCCTCATCGGCCACAACTGCCTCCTCCAGGGACGTGCGGGACGCTTCGAGGTCGCCGCGGAGGAACAGGTCAATGGCACCAACCACCTTCATCATCATCGGCCTAGCCTCAGCGCCTTGGGAGAGACTCTGGTCCCTCAGGGCCACCAGAATTCGACGGAACTCGTCAACGTTACCTTCAAGCAAAGCACACTCAGCGGCCATACACAGAGCCTCCACTGCTGACGGTTGAATACCGCGTTCTCGCATGTCGTCAGCGAACTCCCTGAACATATCCATCGCCTTGCCGAACCTCCCCTGGTAGTAGTTACTCCAGCCGAGTAGGTATTCCGCGAAGGCTGCCCTACCCGGGCTGCGGAGTTTTCGGCCCAACGACGCTGCCTCCTCGAAGAGAGCCTCCGCCCCTTCGAAATCGGCCCTGATGTGAAGGTCGAACGCCCCTTTCATCGAGAGGAAATTGATTCGCTTGAAGGTGTCTCCCAGGTCGTCGACTAGGGGGCTGACGGCCGTCAGATGATCCTCTGCCTTCTCCACATTTCCCAGGGGGAAGGCGTAGAGACTGCTGAGGAACAGATGGACCGTCGCTACGGCGGCAGCATCGCCAAGGGCTTCTGCCAGGTCCAACGCCCTCTTGAAGTATCTTTGGGCCAGAGAGGGCCTCCCACCAGGCATCCCCGTTTCGATGTGTCCGAGCAGGAGATAGGCCTGGGCCTGGCCACTGAGCTCTCCGAAGGCCTCGAAGGTCTCCAAGGCGACAATGCCGTGCTCCTTGGCTTCCTCCCAGCGCTCAAGCCACTCAAGGACCCGACACCTGGTCAGGTTGAGCCAACCGAGCTCTGCGCAGACCCTTTGTCCAAGGGCCTGGAATCCATCCTCCACGGCCTTAGCGGCTGGAGGGATCTCTCCTCGAATGACCAGAGCCGTGCCTATCTTCCTGTAGAGCCGTGCCGAGTACTCAGGGTCTCCGGCGGCAACCATAGCCATCCTGTAGGACTCAAGGCCTCCTTCGACGTCACCGATGCGCTCCTTGACGTCGCCGAGGGCCTCATAGACGGCTAATCCTTCCGATCCCGATGGGGAGAGGTGTAGGGCGTTTGAGAGACAGCTGATACAGTAGGAGAGATCTCCCTGGTCCCAAGCCTTGGAAGCTAGTTCGCGTAGCTGTGGGACTACGAAGGCCCTGAACTCCGTCTTCTCGACCTCCGTGAGCAATGCCTCGAAGAAGTCCCGAATGGTGTCGTGAACTTCCACGTCCTCCTCGCCAACTACGGTGAGAAGGGCTCTTTCCATCAGATCGTGCATGACGTCGCGGGACAAGGTGGCCTCGAAGAGGAGGGCCTCTGGGGGGATTGGGACTCGGTATAGAGAGGCAATCTTCATCATCCTCCTCCCAGGCTCCGGCAACTCCGAGTAGATCGCCTCTTGGATGAAGCGGTGGAAGTCCCTTAGCGCCTCTCGACGCGCTCTCCTTCCGGTTGAGGCTCGCATTAGCTTCAGGAAGAGGGGGTGACGAAGCAGGTCGATCGGCAGACTACCCCTCTCCTCAGCCGAGGTTGTTGCTTCGACGACCTCCGGCTCGAGACCCTCTAGATCTACCTCCTGAACCATCTCGTCGAGGACCACGTCGCGTCTGTCGTAGAATGGAAGGGACCGTCGGGTGATAACCAGTGCTGTTACCCCCGGGGTCTCCGCAATCGCATCCTTCAGGAAGCGGAGGAATTCCAGCACATCACGACTCGCGTCGTGGGCATCGTCAATCACTATCACCGCCTTCACGCCGGGAAGATCTTCTCTGAGTACCTCGGGAGCCATCTCGGGCCTACCCTCCGCCAGGACAGTCTTCAGGCCGGGCCTTCCCAGGGCCGAGAGGAAGGTGCCGAGGGCAGCGAGGATCGAGTGGGGGGTGTCCCACGACCTGATTCTATGCCAAAAGACATTCTGGCGGCTTCTTCGGAGCCCGCATACCCTGGCTGCCAGTGTGGACTTGCCGATCCCAGCCACACCCTTTATGACGAAGATCCGTGGCCCGTCACCTTCCCGCATGAGAGTTTCAAGTTCCCTCTCACGTCCGAGGAACTCGGAGACCTTCGGCGCGTCAGCTAGCATCTCTACGTATCTACCTGGGGAGGGAGCCTGGAGGGCCGTAACATCGACTGCCCCTGAGTGAACGAACTCGCGTATGACTTCCAGAACCGAGGTCTCTACACCAGGCCGCTGAAGAACTTCCGCAACCGTCTCTTCACGAACACCCTCAGCGTCTCGAACGCGCACGGTTTCGGAGGCTAGGCTCTTCTGGAGCTGCAGCGCTCTTGATTTCCCTCGGTCCGTGAGACAGTAGACCTTGCGCCTTCTCCTCCCACCCTCTATATGTGCCATCCGTTCCCGGACGAACTCTTCCTCCATGAGGGGACGGACGTACTGAACCACATGACGGACATCAATCCATACCGCCCGGGCAATTCCTTCCTGTGTTATCACCAGAGGGACTGCGAAGTCCTCCTCGTGTTGCCTATAGCCAAAGAGGTGGAGCAAAATCCGGTCCTTCACAGTTGGAGCTTCTAAGGTCGTTGCCAGGGCCCCCGCTCTTGTTGGACCGTCATGCATCTAGATAACAGTTCGCAGGCACAGGAGATACCGTGACTCCTGCACCTGTGGCTGGAGGCTCTCGGAACCGTTGGCAAGGCCCGGAGACGGCTTCCGGCCGCAGCCCACGTCGACATCTAGACGGAATTCGACGGTCGGGCAGGGAGTCTGCGAAAGCTAACAAAGTTATTTATACGATAGAGGTGGCTATCGGCACGGGGGAGGCTAATTGAGCAATAAAGTAGCTGGAGCATTGGACACAGTAGCTGGTGGTTCTAACCTGGGGACCTCGGCGGGTTGCATGGGACATCCTATCGGACTGAGCGGTGAAGAGCCGATGCAGGTAGCAGGCATGCAGGGTCCTTACGCTGGGTCTGCGATGCAGTTCGGTCCGTTCATATTCGTGGACGCTTCGATCTGGGACCTTCTGGTCAACATCCTGCGGGGCGTCGGGGTTCTGGTTCTTGTCTTGGCGATCCTTACATTCATCAGTCCCAGGTCCGCGCGGATCGGTGGAATCGTCGTTATCGTCCTTTCCATTGTGACCTTTGTGATTGGAGGGACGGACTACGCACTAAGCATCATAACGGGCCTCGCGGGTGGAGGCCTCGCCATCGCCTCTGGTGCATCGAGGGTAGCCAGATAGAGCTCGCAAGCAGCCTTGCGATACGGTTGGTGCCTAGCACGCCCTACGTCGGCCAGCTTTGACTGCATTCTCTGGGTGTAGGCTGGCCTTTGGAGTACGCCGAGAGATCTCCCATCATTTCGACGGTGTCTACTGCTGCGGTCGGGCGACAACGAGTTAGTGAACTGCCTAGTGAGGCTGCGGATTGCCGCAACATCGAGGCGTGACTCCTCTCCGATCGGCTTGCCGTATTTCTGCCAAAGCGGAACGGATACCGCTCCATAGTAGTTACTATGGACCTACTACGGCAGGCCAATGACCCCCCTCTCACCTGCCTCCTCCTAGGTGGTCGGAAAGGATCGCCAAGGAGGCAGAAAGAAATGCAGCATGAATACGGCAAGGCCGTCGTGAAGGAACGCGCAAGCCCGCAGCAGTACGCGGAGCTCTCACGCTACCTCCGGATGGAGTACGGGCCTGGCACCGGACCCGGATACTTCCTGAAGGAGGTGGCCGACGGGACCGAGTCCCGGAAGGGCCTGGCCGCGAGGACCTACAGCGCCCTCGCCAAGGCCATGAGGGCTCTGGCAAACAGCGGCCGAAAGACCGAGAACCCAGCGCCTACGAGGTGAGCCGGTTGAACAAGTGCCGAGGAGGGGCACTATACAAATACCCAGGGAGAAGGAGGTGAAGGCCGTGTTCAGGGGCATCGCAATCCTGGCGGTGGTCGCCTTGGCGGCTCTCCGCGTCGCAGCCTTCTGGGTCTCCATCCTGTGAGGGAGGCCCCCTTCCCCTTTTTCTTTCTTTTCTGGACTCTTGAAGTGCGCTCAAAAAACGCCCACAGAGTGGATTCGCCGTCCCTAGCTGACCAGGCGAGCTTGAATCGAACCGCGGAACGCGAGACCGATCGCAATGCCGACAACAGCGCCTACGGAGAAGCCCAGGAGTGCAACGGCGACTAGGTCCACGTCCATGCCCGCAAGCATCGTGAACAGCTGGGTGATCAGGCCTCCTCCCAGGAGGGCTATCACGAAGTCCCTGCCCGCGTTCTGCTGCTTGCTGAGGCCGGTCACGAGGCCGACAAGGAAGCCGAAGGCAGCCATTCCCGCCCCGAGCAGCACCAGGTTCGCCATGTCCGCTTCCCCTTTCGCGTTGGATGATTTCCTCCGCCGTAAAGCTTGCGGTGCCTCCCATCAGCGGGCGACGATCTCGGGCACTGCTACAGACGCCTCGAAACTCGGGTGCAACTCCGACAGCTTCGCTTCCAGCTTGCCGATGGACCACGTCGCCGAGGCCCACATCATGAAGTGCCTCAAGGCGCGACCCCAGGTCGAGTGGATGTCCCTGCAGCCGACCAGCCTTCCAGGCCCGCTCTCAAGCATTCTCTCCGTCTGCAGGAAGCCCCGGATGATGAGTTCCGCCCGCAGTGGGTCTGCCAGCACCTCGTTGTAGATCGTCTGGTGCCTCCCGCGTAGCGCTCCCATGGGGATAAAGGGCAGCACGTTAATCAGGGCCTTGGAGCTCTTGAGGCGGTCCACCAACTCCAGGGCCGCGATGACGTCCTCCTCCGTCTCACCAGGCATGTTGGTGATCATCGTGGCACAGACGATCCAATGACTGTCGTTCAGCAGCCCGATGGACTGCTCCACCACATCCCCGTACTCCTCCGGTTTGAAGGGGAGGACCTTGCCCGGCATTATCCTTATGATCATCCTGGGGCTGGGCGTTTCGATGCCCATCTCGATGTAGCTCCACCGACCATTGGTCATGTAGTCAGCAGCCAGGGGCACGACCTCCGGCTTCGTCATCACGGTGGCCGCGGTGGTGAAATCCGTCTCCAGGTACACGTCGTCCCCGGTCAAGCAGTGCACACGCTGCAGAAGCCTCTCCACCTTCTTCGGGTCGGGTGTCAGCCCGCGCACGCCGTAGCGGAAGAACTCCTCCGAGTGGAGGCAAACGGCCGGCGCCCCGTGGTCGATATTGAGCTGGACCTCCTTCTCGATGGCCTCCAGGGGCATGGAGCGGAAGGAGAGCAGCGTTGGGTGGCAGAACTTGCAGCCCCGGCCGCATCCTCGAGTCACCTCGACGATGCCTCCTATGGAGGGGGTCGCGATGGTCGGTATGTCCTCCGCCGGCGGCGGGGGGCCATGGACCACCGGGGGGAGCTCCTCTCCACGGACGGCCCTCCGGAATACGTCCTGGACGACGGTCTCCCCCTCGCCCTCGATGATGCAGTCGATGCCGCTCTCCTTCGGGTTCGTGAGGTCGAGGAACTGCCAGGCCGCCGGCCCTCCCAGAATCACCTTGGGCCTGTACCTCTCCAGGGCGGGGTGGTGCAGCACCCGCAGGAAGCTGCGGGAGATGTAGGAGCGACCCTTCGGCTGGTAGCCCATCAGGCGCATCAGCATGTAGATGACGCCACTGCCGAAGCTGACGCCCAGCGGGTCCATAGTCGTGAGACCGACTGCCTTGGTCTCGGGTCCGACGACTCGGTCCAGCTTCCGAGGATCGGCGATGATGACCTGGTCCCTGGTGAAGCCGTCCCGCAGGAGGGAGGCTTCGATCTTGCAGAGTGCCAAGGGGGCTTCCCTTGCTCGACCGTTCCGGTCGGACCTGGTGGGGAAGAGACGCTTGTCCACAACGGAGGGGAAGAACTCCTCGGGCAGGGCGGAGGCGAAGCCCCATAATGGAGTTCCACCATAGTCGCTCATCAGCGCAGTCCCGCCCGTCAAGACAATTTCGAAGCCCTCGGATGCCATCTCCTCGGCTCTCCCCTCACCAGAGTACGATATGCTATAGTGGCAAGGAATATTCGAAGTTTTGCGCTGGTTTCTGCCCTGTTAGCCATCTCTCATAATTAAGATGACGGTAGGCCGGGAAGAAGAGTTATATAACCGTACCCAATGCCAACCTCGTGGCACAAGAAGGAGTCGCCCCTCAGCAAGGAGCCCAAATCTCCAGAGTGCTCGCAGTCGGTCTGGCCATCGTACTCCTCGTCGTCGGCATTGGCGCCGGCTACGGCATCAGCCTCGTCATTCAGCCCCCTGCCCGCACAGCAGACACCCTCCTCGAGGATATCTACCTTCGCGGACACATCATCGTCGGAACAGACGCTGCCTTCCCGCCCTTCGAGAACGTCAACCCCGATACACTTGAAATCGAAGGATTTGACATCGACCTAATTACAGCCATCGGAGAGGTCATGGGCCTCGATGTGGAAGTCCGGAACATCGGTTGGGATCCCATCTTCGAGGCTGTCCCTGACAAGACCATCGACCTGGCCATTTCCGCCATGACTATCACCGATGCAAGGAAGCAGACCTTCCTCTTCTCGGACCCGTACTTCCGCAGCAACCTGACGGTCGTCATCCGCGCCGGCGGTCCCCAGGTTGGAATTATCAACTCCGTTGATGATTTGAACGGAACCAGGGTAGCCTACCAGGAGTTTACGACCTCAGAGGCCTGGATCGAGGAGACGTTCGAAGGCGAGTGGGGCGGAACCGTCACGAAGACGGCGACGACCCTGTTCACGGACGCCATACAGCTACTCCTCGCGAACGAGGTGGATGCTGTGGTCATCGACCAGCCGGTGGCGGAGGGCTACGAGGGCGCTGGTAGCGTGGTCATTGTCGACACCATCATCACTAACGAGGAGTTCGGCATCCCCATGCCCCTGGGCGAGGTCGCCCTCAAGGGAGCCGTGGACGCGTCACTGGCCAAGCTCATTGCTGACGGCACGTACGACGACATCTTCGACGAGTGGTTCGGACCGTAAGTATAAGGGCTCCGAGTAGCTCACCTCCCGTCCATAACGGAGGCCTAGCGTGCGTAAGAGGCAACTCTACACCGTCCTCCTTCTGGCCGCCATCCCAGCGGGCATCGCGACCTTCATCCTCCTGTGCGCGGCGGGAATCCTCAGCGACTACATCTGCTTCTGGGGGGTCACAGTCGGGAACACCGTCATGCTCTTCCTCGGGTCGGCCATGCTAGGGCTCCTCATCGGATTCGTGGTCGGCTGGGGACGCTCCACGAGGCATCCGCTGGCCTCCGTGCCAGCTGGAGTGTATGTGGAGACCCTACGGGGAATTCCTCGCATCATAATTGTCCTGCTAGCCATCGTCATCTTCCCCCGCATCGGCAGGTTGACCCCACTTCTTGGGTGGCTGGGCGACGTGGACAGCAGCTTCCTCTGGGGAATCATCGCCCTCGGGATCAGCAGCGGGGCCTACCAGGCAGAGGTCTTCCGCTCCGGATTCGAGTCGATCGCTCACGGTCAGATCGAGGCAGCCCATAGTCTCGGCCTGACATACTGGCAAACCATGAGACACATCACCTTGCCCCAGGTCGTCCGAACCATTCTCCCACCGCTGGGCAACGAGTGGATCATCGTCCTGAAGGACACGTCGCTCCTGGTGGCCCTCACTGGCATCCCGAGCCAGTTCCCAGGGGTATTCGAGGTAACCGCCCGGGCCCGGTCGCTGCAGCTTTCCATCTTGGACCCCTCCGTCTGGCCCTTGATCTTCTTGGTGGCGGCCGCCGTCTATCTCGTACTGACCATCGCCATCTCAAAGACGATTCAGATCGTGGAGGAGAACTACAAGGTCCCCGGATTGGGGGTGGTGACTGCTTGAGCATCATTCAAGTGGTAAACGTGCACAAGAGCTTTGGTGACCAAAATGTCCTAAGGGGGGTCTCCCTGGAGGTCGACAAGGGAGAAGTCGTGGTCATCGTTGGACCCAGCGGGTCCGGCAAGAGCACGCTGTTGCGGTGCGTCAACCGCCTAGTGGACCCTGACGAGGGCGAGGTCTACATCGATGGCGCTCCCATAACTGGAGTCAAGAAGGGCGTGGAGGGTCTCCGCCGTCAGGTGGGGATGGTTTTCCAGAACTTCAACCTGTTTACGCATCTGACCGCCCTTCAGAACGTCACTGTCGGGATGACAAAGGTACTCCGGATCTCCAACGCCGCCTCCGACGCCGCCGGACGTCAGCTGCTGGAGAAGGTAGGGCTTGGGGACAAGGCAGACAGCTACCCCGCCCAGCTGTCAGGAGGACAGCAACAGCGGGTCGCCATCGCCCGGGCTCTTGCCATGAATCCTAAGGCCGTGCTTTTTGATGAACCCACGAGCGCCCTAGATCCAGAGCTGATCGGGGAGGTTTTGGAGGTCATGATCCAGCTGGCTCGAGAGGGGATGACCATGCTAGTAGTCTCCCATGAGATGGGGTTTGTCCGAAGCGTTGCCCACCGTGTCCTGTTCCTGGCGGAGGGAATCATCTTGGAGGAGGGTCCCCCGGAGGATATCTTGGAACGCCCCAAGCATGACCGAGTGCGAGACTTCATCAGCAAGATCCTGACGTGAGGTGGCATACTGGTCCTCGAAGTCGTGGCACAGTATCTGAGGGATGTGGCGCCTGCGGTTATGCTAAACCTTCAGATGGCCCTCACGTCCATAGGCGTAGGGGTAGTCATCGGTTTCATGGTCGGCTGGGGTCGAGTCTCCCGCTTCGCCGGCGCTCGCGCGGTTGCCCGCGGCTACACGGAGCTGATCCGGGGGACACCACTGCTAATCCAGATGTTCATTGTCTTTTTCTCCTTCCCAGCCCTCAACATACTCTTCAATGAAGCGGGGATCGACGTGTCGCTGAACATCCCTGCAATCAATCGTATCATCATCGCCCTGACCATCAACACGAGCGCCTATCAGGGGGAGATCTTCAGGGCGGGATTCCAGTCCATCGCCACCGGGCAAATCGAGGCTGCCTCGTCAATCGGAATGACTCGCGGGCAAACGATGAGACACGTCATTCTCCCCCAGGCCTTGAGAACGATCTCGCCGCCTCTAACCAATGAGTACATCATCATGTTCAAGGACGCCACCTCTATCGCTTTCTTGGTAGCGGGCACCGCCGTTCCTGATCTCATCAGCGTCACCCGACGCTTTGGACAGACCCTCGGAGTCACTTTGGAGGCCTTTCTGATGGCGGCCGCCGTCTTCCTTGCGCTGTCTCTATTGTTGACGCTCTTCCTGAGGCTCGTGGAGGCCAGGTTTGCAGTTCCTGGCCTCGGCATCGCCGTACGCTGAAGGTAGGATTACCTCAGACGCTTCCAGACCATGAGGCTGTCAGTCTCGCGGTCACCTCCTTGGCCACCGACCACCTCATTAGCGGAGGAATCGGGATTGTAGCCTCCCTATCGAAGACTCGATACATCTTTTACGCAGAGATGGGGGATGACACGGCACTTGACTTCCCGCCACTAATCACACCATCATTACCGGGAGAATCGAGGCAAGCGCTCGCCCTTGGGGGATCCCAGGGCCAGTATCTCCCAGAACTTGGAAACGGACCCCCTATCATACTGAGGCCAGATCATCGGCTGCGTTATTCTCCCCTAACCACGCGAGCAGCTTACCACTGCTGATCGATGAGTGGATGGTTATCAAAGGTGTCGGTTCCACATCGCCTGCGGCCGACACCGCTCTCTGAATCACCGTTCACAATCCAGGAATCGCCATGAGTCGGATCTGGAACCGCTCGTTCAGGTCTGTGGTAGATTCGCCACTCAGGCAATGCGTTCGGCGGTGATGCCTTCCAGCACCGTGTCCGCAATATCCTGGAAGGCCTTCTCCACGTTGTCCCCCTCCTTGGCGCTGGTGAGGAGATAGGGACAGTGCCACTCTTCGCAGAAGAGCTTGAGGCCTTTCTCGTCGATGACCGTCTCGTCCACCAAGTCGGACTTGTTGGCCAGGACGATCACTGGCACCTTCCCGACTACCTTCTCAATCGCTGTCTTCCAGTCCTCTAAGTCGACGAGGGTCTCCGCCCTCGTGACGTCGCAAACCGCGAGGATTCCCTGGGCGCCGTAGAAGTAGGCTTCCCGGAGCAGTTCTCGAAGGAACTTCTCGCCCATGATGTCCCAGATGGCTAGGTCCACCTCGAGGTCGCCCTTCTTGCCCTTGAAGGTTACCGTCTTCTTAGTCACCTTGGCCCCCAGGGTCACGGTGTACTTCTCGTCGAACTGGTCGTAGACGAATCGACGGATAAGGGAGGTCTTCCCCACGGCGGCCTCACCGGCGAGGCAAATCTTGAGTTTCGCCCTATCGGCCTTCTTAGCCATCTAGGTCAGAAGGTGCTGGGGGAAGAGGGCTATTAAGCCTTCCTCAACCATTATCATCCAAGGGACTCTAGCCAAGGAGACTCCTTTTCCTCCGGCTCTACTCTTAGGCTCATCACGGTCGGCCAATGGCCCAGGCCTCGTGTAGACACCGCTTAAGTACGACCGGGTCTTCTCTCCACAAGGAGGTAGTCTTGGCGAAGGACCCAGTGTGCGGCATGTACGTGGACGAGACGAAGGTCAAGCTAGTGGCCACTGTGGATGGCAAAGACTACTTCTTCTGCAGCGAGACCTGCCTGCTGACCTTCAAGGAGCCGGCGAAGGAGCTCGGGCATCTCAAGCGGCTCCTCGTCCTGAGCTTCTCCCTCTCGATACCCATACTCATCCTTAGCATACTGCCCATCCTCGAGCCCGCCATCCGCAACTTCGTCCTCTTCGCCCTCGCCACCCCCGTGCAGTTCGTCGCAGGATGGCGATACTACCGCGGTTCCTTGGACGCCCTCAAGAATCGCGTCGCCAACATGGACCTCCTCATCGCCGTGGGGACCAGCGCCGCCTACGGGTACAGCACCGTCGTCACATTCCTCCCGACCTTCTTCGCCAGCGAGGCGGTCTTCTTCGACACGGCGGCCTTCATCATTTCCCTCATCCTCCTGGGCCGCTTCTTCGAGGAGAAGGCCAAGGGGAGAGCCTCGGAGGCCATCCGCCGGCTGATGGACCTCGCCCCGAGGATGGCCAAAGTCATCCGTGATGGGGAGGAGGTCGAGGTCCCAGTAGAGCAGGTGGAGGTGGGTGAGATCGTCGTAGTCCGTCCGGGCGAGAAGGTCCCCGTGGATGGGGTCATCCTGGAGGGTCAGTCAGCCCTGGACGAGTCTATGATTACTGGCGAGTCCCTTCCGGTGGAGAAGGGGCTGGAGGACGAGGTCATCGGCGCCACCATCAACAAGACCGGGATGCTGAAGTTCAGGGCCACCAAGGTGGGGAAGGACACCACGCTGGCCCAGATCATCCACCTGGTGGAGGAGGCCCAGGAGTCCAGGGCCCCCATCCAGAGGTTGGCAGACGTCGTTGCGGGCTACTTTGTCCCGGCGGTCATCAGCGTTGCCATCATCGCCGCCCTGTTCTGGTACTTCATAGGAACCGGGCTCTGGACTCCCCCTGTCGAGCTCTCCTCCTTCACATTCAGTCTGACGGTCTTCGTGGCCGTCCTGATTATCGCCTGTCCATGTGCCCTGGGAATCGCTACCCCAGCCGCCATCATGGTCGGCACTGGCATGGGGGCCGAGAATGGCCTGCTCATCAAAGGAGGGGAGCACCTGGAGAAGGCCCGCAAGCTAGACATCGTGATTTTCGACAAGACCGGAACCCTCACTAAGGGAAGGCCGGAGGTGATTGACGTCGTGCCCGTGGGCCTTCCGGTGGAGGAGGTCTACGGATTCGCCGCAGGGGCCGAGAAGGGTTCTGAACATCCCCTAGCCCAGGCGATACTGCGAAAGGCGGAGGAGGTCGGCATCGCGGCTGTGGACCCTGAGGAGTTCAAGGCGGTACCGGGCCACGGAGTCAGGGCCAAGGTGAAGAGCAGGAAAGTCCTCCTCGGCAACCGGAAGCTGATGCAGGAGAGCGGGGTCGAACTCTCCAAGATGGAGAGCACGATGCAGGGTCTCGAGCAGCAGGGCAAGACCGTCATGCTCTTGGCCGTCGACGATGAACTGGCGGGCGTCTTCGCCGTAGCCGACGCGCCCAAAGAGCACGCCAAGGAAGTGTTGGAGGCGCTCAAGGCCATGAACATCCGGCCCGTTATGCTGACAGGGGACAACGAGAGGACGGCCATGGCCGTCGCCGCTCAGGTTGGCATCGAGGAGGTCATGGCCGAGGTGCTTCCGGGGGACAAGGCGGAGAAGGTCAAGGAGCTCCAGGCTAAGGGCCACTCCGTCGCCATGGTGGGGGACGGGATCAACGACGCCCCAGCCCTCGCTCAAGCGGATGTGGGGATCGCCATCGGCAGCGGCACAGACGTCGCCAGGGAGGCGGGCGGCATCGTCCTGGTGAAGGACGACCTCCGGGATGTGGTGGCCTCCATTCAACTCAGCCGCAGGACGTACTCCAAGATACGACAGAACCTGTTCTGGGCCTTCGCCTACAACACGGCCCTCATCCCGGTGGCGGCCGGTATACTATACCCCCTCGTTGGCCTGCTGCTGGACCCTATCTTCGCCGGGGCCGCCATGGGGTTCTCCTCTACAACGGTTGTAGCTAACTCTTTATTGCTGAAGAGATTCCGACCCACCATCACGAAGTGGGAGGAAAGGAGGCCCACCATGGCGAAGGACCCAGTTTGCGGAATGGACGTCAATCCCGACACGGCCTACGGTAGCTCAGAACACGCGGGCGTGGTCTTCTACTTCTGCAGCGCCCACTGCAAGGAGACCTTCGACGCAGACCCCCACAGGTACGGTCACGGAGAAGTCCACTAGGCCCCCGAGTCATACTGGATAGGACCACGCTAGCGTAAGCGACGGCCATCCGACGCAATCGATAAGTCGTGGGGCCCCCATCGGCCTCCCGGACTGCATGACGAGATGGATCCGCGCCTTCAGCATCTCCTTCGGAGCCCTGGGCTTCCTCTGGTCCTTTCTGGTGCTATTCGCCTTCACGGCCTTCCTGCAGGCGGCCGCCGGGAGGGCAGCCATCCTCCTCCTCATCCCCATTCTTGGGTTCATTGCCGGAGCCGGCGCCGTCGCCGGTGGAATCTTCGTCCGTGAGAGGCTGATAAAGGCCGCATGGGTGGCTCTGTTAGCCGGGCTGCTGAGCGTCTTCGGGCCTGTGGCAGTACTCTATCTCGGGATTGCGGGCGTGACCCTGGACAACGTCGTTGCCCTCATGCTGCTCACGGGCTGGTGGGGATACGGCCTGATCCTCTCTGGTGCTATCGCCATCATTCTCAGCGGGGAGGCACCCCCTCAAGAAGAGGGACCGAGTGAGGAGACCCCTGCAGAGCCCTAGGACGAGTAGTTCCATCGGGGACGGTGGCCTTTAATAAACCGACCAAGATGGACTCGACCGTTGCTGGATGTCGTCATGCTCCTGTCCAACGCGTATCGTCCAGATGCTCGCGTCCGTAGGGAGGCACTGGTCCTGACGGAGGAAGGATACGACATACTCCTCCTGGCCTGGGACAGGGAGTCGAGCCTCCCCCGCCGGGAGGATGTCGACAACATCCAGGTCAACCGGATCTGGATGCGGGCGGGCTACGACAACTTTCTGGAGCTCCTCGTGAAGCTCCCCTTGGTGTGGTCGAGGATGCTGCGGCGGTTGCTCAAGGCCCGCTTCAGGCTTGTCCACTGCCACGACTTCGACACCCTTCCCCTCGGCCTCTTCGCCGCGAGGCTGAGAAGCGTTCCCTGCGTCTTCGACGCCCACGAGCTGTACTCGGAGATGGTGAGGGACAACACCCCAGGTCCTGTACTTCGTCTGCTGAAGTGGATGGAGAGGAGGCTTGCAAAGGGGCCAGAACTCGTCATCACCGTCAACGACGTGCTGCGAGAGGCGTACCTTGGCATGGGGTCGAAGCGGGTCGTCGTCGTAATGAACAGTCCAATGCCCGAAGAGCTTGAGGTTATCGACTCGGTGGTCATGCGGGAGCGGCTCGGCCTGTCGGGGAAGGGCGTGTGCGTCTACATCGGCATGCTGGAGAGGTCCCGGAACCTGGACACCATCATCGAAGTGTTCGACGGGATGGAGGATGTGGCCCTCATCATCGGAGGTAGCGGGACTCTGGCGGAGACCATTGCCGCCAGGTGCTCCCGGATGGAGAACGTGGAGTTTGTGGGCTGGATCCCTCCCGAGCAGATTGCCTCGTACGTCGCAGCCGCCGATCTCGTCCTCCTCCTCGACGACCCCGCCTACGGAATCAACCGGGTGGGAACCTCCACCCGCCTGCTGCAAGCCATGGCACTGGGCATACCGGCACTTGCGAGCCACGGGACCGCCAATGCCGGGCTTGTTGAGAGGGAGGGTGTGGGTATCTGCGTCAAGCACGACGATGTCCGAGAGATCCGAAGGGTCATCGGGGAGCTGTTGGGAGACCTCAAGGGCCGAAGCTCTATGGCGACTAGGGGTTCCCGCGCCTTCAGCGAGAGGTACCAGTGGGAGTCCATGAGAAGGAGGCTCGTGGAGGCATATCAGAACCTCCTACTGACCCGCCAGCACTAACACAGAAATGTTTATGTGGGGTATAATGTGAGGCCCGAGAGGTGTGAAGGATGACTGTTGAGAGATTCGAGCACGTCCTGGTGCTGTCACCCCACACTGACGACGGTGAACTGGGACTCGGCGGGACCATCGCCCGCCTGGTGGAGAGGGGTGTCGAGGTCTACTATCACGCCTTCTCCAACGCCGCCAAGTCCCTCCCCGCTGATCTCCCGGCCGACACCCTCGAGAGGGAGCTACGGAATGCCATGGACGTCCTGCAGGTGCCCCAAGAGCGTGTTCACGTTCTCCCCCACGAGGTGCGGACATTCTCCTATCACCGTCAGGAGATCTTGGAGAGCCTGGTAAAGCTCAAGAAGGATCTCCACCCAGATCTCGTGTTCCTGCCTTCCACTCAGGACGTCCATCAGGACCACCAGGTTTTGAACAACGAGGGCGTGAGGGCCTTCAAGACTACGTGCCTTCTGGGGTATGAGCTGCCCTGGAACAACATCTCGTTCCCCACGAACTGCTTCACCATCTTGGAGGACAAGCACGTGCAGAAGAAGGTCGAGGCCCTCTCGTGTTACAAGTCCCAGCGCCACCATCCCTACCTAAAGCCGGAGTTCATCAGGTCCCTGGCAGTAACGCGTGGGACCCAGATTCAAGTCGAGTACGCCGAGGCCTTCGAGGTCATAAGGTGGGTCTGGCCGTGAGTGTGCCGCGAGAACTAACGGTCCTCGTGACGGGGTCGGACGCCCCAGGGTTCTCCAGCATAGTCCGCTCCTTGCGGCTCAGCGACAAGTACCGTCTGAAGATCGTAGGCACCGATTGGAAGGAGAACCTGAAGGGCCCCTACTATGCCGACGAGTCCTACACCCTCCCCGACAACAGGAGTCCTGAGTTCGCAAGCGAGCTAGTGAAGGTCTGCCAGAAGGAGAAGGTGGACGTTATCCTGCCAATCCGGACGGACGACCAGGTTCCCATCTGCCGTCATCTGCGGGAGTTCGAGGAGGCGGGGACCGTGGCCGCCGTCGTGACTCCCGATGCTGACCTGATGGAGACGGCCATCAACAAGCTGAGGATGCTGGAGTACCTAAGAGAGGTGGCGGGACTGCCTGTACCCGAGTATAGGGTGGCAACCACTAGGTCCCAGGTCGAGGAGGCCGTGGAGGAACTCGGATATCCTGAGGTGCCCGTCGTGGTGAAGCCCGCCCACGCCAGCGGGAGCCGCGGCTTCAGGGTCCTCGACTCCAAGGTCGACCGACGGAGGCTCTTCTTCGAAGAGAAGCCCACCTCCACGTACATGACTGCGGACGACCTCCTTGCCGTGCTAGGAGAGGAGTTCCCGGAAATGCTCGTAATGGAGTTCTTGGGTGAGCCGGAGTACACCCTCGACGTGCTCAGCTACAAGGGGAGGACCTTCGCCATCGTCGCCCGGCGAAGGGAGAGGATGGTGGGGGGCATCACGGTGACGGGCGTCGTGGAGCAGCTATCGGACTCTACGGCAGATTATGTCAGGAAGGTAATCGAGGCCTTCGGATTTTCGTACTCGGTGGGCCTCCAGTTCCGTCAGTCCTCCACCAACCCTGGGACCTACTACCCCATCGAGATAAACCCCAGGCTCCAGGGAACGACCGTCATTTCGGTCGGCGCAGGCGTCAACATACCGGAGCTGATCCTGGACATGGCCTTGAGGAAGTTCGACTTCAACTTCCGGCCGCGGATTCTATACGACCTCCGCCTTGAACGGGTCTACTTCGAGCTTTTTGAGCACGAGGGACGCATCTTCCCACTGGAAGACAGCGCTGCGTAGAATGATGCACCATGTCTAACGAAGGCCCCGCGAGTCTGCGCGACTTGCTCATCGTGTTGGACCTCGAGGACACCGTTGTGACCAGCGACCCGCCCCGGGAGTTGACTGAGGATAAGATCCCCGTCATGCTGAGGCAGCTGATCCGCCGTGGGGTCTTGCCGTTCCTCTGCAGCCGAAACCCCCCTCATGTGGTCCATGGACTTCTCGAAGGGTTCCAGCTCACGGGGTACTTTCAGGGGGTCTTCGCCGACTATCGGCCCAGAGACTATCAGGTCCGGCATGCGCTATGGAAGTTGAAGGAGCGCGGGATCATACCTCCCGCAGTACTGTTCGTCGACGACTATCCCGAGAACTGTCGACGCGTCGCCGCCCTGAGGGAGCACCTCGATATCCCCCTCTACTCCATCGTCTATCAGGGCCAGTCGCCCCACAATCTGGAGACCACATTCACTTCACTCATCGAAAGTGACTTCCAGTTTCTGCGCTCGATCAGCCTCTGAGGGGAGGTGTTTCGTTCCAACACCCGCAGGAGAACGGAAGAATATTGGGGGGGGCGACGATACACCAGGACATTGCGCAGTGGCCGCAACTGAACTCCGCCTTCCACAGCGAGACCCATAAGGGCTCATGATGGAAAGGCACCCAGAGAGGGGATAGGGCTTGGGCGTGCCGGGAAGCGTTCACGAGAGGGTCGTGGGTGTCCTTTCAGATGCTGCCATTTCCGCCCCCCGCTACATAGACCTGGGGGGGCGAGATGGTCAGCTTGCCGCCCGGATCTCATCCGTGGTGGGAAGCGAGGAGGTCTACTGTGTCGACATTTCGGACACGCATCTCGCCAGGTTGCCGACGGGGATTCGCGGGATACGGTTGGATCTGGGAGCGGAGGATCTCCCGTTCGATGACGACCACTTCGACCTCGTGAGCGCCGTAGAGGTTGTGGAACATCTGGTCAACGGTGACAACCTCATCAGGAATAGCTACCGCGTCCTCAAGAGAGGGGGTCACCTCATCCTCTCTACCCCCAATCTGGCCAGCTGGATGAATCGCCTCCTACTCCCAATGGGCTATCAGCCCGTCCACATGGAGCCCTCATTGGAGTTCGCAGTCGGCTCCTTGCTGGGCGTGAGGAGGAAGGAACGTCCCTTTGGACACGTGAAGCTCTTCACGCCCCGCGCCCTCCTTGAGCTGTTGACCTCAAACGGATTTCGAGTGAAGAGACGCGAAGGGGCCTCCTTGGGCGACTACGGTTTTCGAGCGGTCACGTATCTGGATCGAGCCGTCTTCTCGAGGTTCCCGACGCTCGCGACGGACCTCATCGTTCTCGCCGAGAAGTGACTACTAACGGGTCAAGGGCGCGCCCGATGCATCTGACAAGGTTTATAGGCGCTATCTCTCATCGATTCAGCCATGAAGATCCTGGTCGTCGGGCTGGGATACGTAGGCGTTCCCGTCGCGGCTTCGTTGGCCAATGCGGGCCACACCGTAGTCGGGGTTGACATAGACCCAGGAAGGGTCGAGACCCTCAACGGCGGCAACAGCCCCTTCCCCACGAGGGAACCCGGTTTGGAGGCAATGATCGCGGATGTAGTCGCAAAGGGCAGGCTGAAGGCCACCGAGTCGCTCGAGGCGTCGGAGGACGTCGATGCCATCATCGTCGCCGTCGACACTCCCGTGGACCCTGCCACCCACGAGCCTGACTTCTCAGCCCTGAGATCTGCCCTCGAGACCGTTACGATCCACATGAGAAAGGGTGTACTCGTCTCCGTTGAGTCGACCCTGGTTCCCGGAACGATGAGGAACTTGGTGTGCCCTCTTCTCGAAGAACGCTCCGGACTCAGGGTCCATGAGGACTTCCACCTCGTTCACTGCCCCGAGAGGGTGACAGCTGGAAGGCTCCTCCAGAACCTGACCACCCTTGACAGGGCCATCGGTGGTGAGGATGAGGAGAGTAGGCGTCGTGCCATCGAGCTGTATGGCGACATCTGCACGGGCCGCCTCCACGAGACAGACTGGCTTCATGCCGAGCTTTCCAAGACGGTCGAAAACGCCTATCGAGATGTCGAGCTCGCCTTCGCCAACGAGGTGGCCCTCATCTGTGAACATGCGGGAGCTGATGTGCTGGAGGTGCGGCAGCTCGTCAACACCTGTCCAGGAAGGTCCATGCTGATGCCAGGACCCGGCGTTGGGGGACACTGCATCCCGAAGGATACCTGGCTCCTGGCTTCATCCGTGGGAGATGAAGCTCGATTGATGCTTGCAGCCAGGGAGGTGAATGATGGGATGCTCGACCACGTCACGCGCCTCGTCACTCAGGCCGTTGGTGGTGAGGGATTGAAGGGCGCGCGGATTCTGTTGCTGGGAGGTGCCTATAAGGAGAACGTCGCCGAGACCAAAAACTCCCCCGGAGTGAGGCTGCATCGAGACCTTGAGTCGCTTGGTGCTACGGTGCGCCTCCACGACCCCCACGTGGTGGCGATCGAGGGTGTCGACTTGTGGCAGGACCTCGAAGAAGCTGCTGAAGGGGCGGATTGCGTCGTTCTGGTGACGGCTCACGACGACTATCGCGAAATCGACTGGGAGGCATTGGCGACGAGAATGAATCGTCGCGCCCTAGTGGACTGCCGGGGAGTTGCCCCACGAGAGGCGTTGGAGGGGAGGGGCTATCGATTCTTCGGCCTAGGGAGGCCGGGCCCCGCCTGAGAGATCTCCACAGGCACTCCCTTGGCCCGGGACTCCACGATCGCGTCAACAACAGTGAGATTCAGGGCGGCCTCCGTCCCATCAACAAGGGGGCTGTGACGTCCCTCGACGGCTCCCAGGAAGTCCATGATCTCCCTCCTCAAAGGCTCCTGCTTCTCGAGTGCAACCTGCCGTACGTCGTACTCGAAGGGTGCCTGATACAGGTCCGAGGGGTCGTACTTCATGAGCCTGGAAGAGGATATATCCACCGTCTGATTGATGTAGTCCAGCTCGACGAAGTTCTTGAGGCACGTGAGGGAGAGTTTCCTGACCTTCATGGGGGTCAGCCAGTTGACTTCGACCACGCCGCTGACACCATTACGGAACGTGAGGAGGGCTGTGGCATAATCCTCGTATGACTCGTGGCGCTCCCTGCCTCCCACACTGTAGACCCCCACCACCTCATCGCCGACGAGGTACCGCATTACATCCACGTCGTGAATCCCGAGGTCCATCATCACGCCCACGTCGCGAATGCGGGTTGGGAAGGCGCTCACTCGCCTGGAGGAGACAGTTATGAGCTTCCCGAATCGCCCCTCCCGAAGAGCCTCGTGGGCGAACTCCACGCAGGGGTTGTGCCGTTCGACCATCCCCGCGGCGAGCACGAGCCCTTGGTCCGCCGCTATCTCCGCCAGGGTCCTTGCCTTTCCAACATCGCCTGTGAACGGCTTCTCCAGGAGGACGTGGACACCCCCCTCGAGGGCCGCCTTCGCCATGTCGAAGTGGAGAGTCGTCGGTGTGGCGATGCTGACAGCCGTCAGGTCGAGTCTCAGCAGCTTCTCGAAGTCCTGGAAGAAGGTGGCGCCGAATCTCTTCGCTGTGGGTTCACCGACGGCCGGGTCCGAGTCACACACTCCCGCAAGTTCCGCCAACTCGGAGTAGACGCGGGCGTGGTTCTGGCCCATAGATCCCGTGCCTATGACCCCAACTCGCGTCAACAACCTCGCCGATGGGCGAGCCAGCGATAAAGGCTTCGCAGGACTACGAGAGGCTAGAGATTGCCTCCACGATGGTCTCCAGGTCCTCCGACGTCAGGCTGGGATGGACCGGAATTTCCAGCATCTGCGGTAGGACCGCCTCTGCGACGGGACAATCCGCGGCCCGGCCCACGCCCTCGAAAGCTCTCTGCCGGTGGATGGGCATCGGGTAGGAGGGGCGGCTCTCCACCCCCTTCTGCCCAAGACGAGCCATCACCTCATCCCTCCCCAGCGGGTATTCCTCCGTCACGCGGATAACGTACTGGTAGAAAACGTGGGTTCGACCCACCTGGACCTCCGGCGGGGTGAGTCCGTCGATACCTGCGAGGCCGTTGCTCAAGAGGGCTGCATTGCGGGTCCTCGCATCGATAAAGTTATCGACCCTCCGAAGCTGTTCGATGCCCAGGGCGGCCGCCAGGTCCGTCATTCTGTAGTTGAAGCCGAGAATCTCGTGGCTGTACTTCGCGCGGGCACCATGATTGCGAAACATCCGGGAGTGTTCCGCCACCTCTTCATCGTTCGTGACCAGCATCCCGCCCTCCCCCGTGGTCATGATCTTTGACGGGTAGAAGCTGAAGCAGCCGACGCTCCCCATGGACCCCACCATCGAGTCCTCGTACCGCGCTCCATGGGACTGGCAACCATCTTCCAAGACGGCGATGTCGTGATCGCTCGCCAGGTCCAGGATCGCCCCCATATCCGCTGGCTGTCCGTAGATGTGGACTGGCATCAGAGCCTTGGTGGCCGGGTTCACGGCCACCGCCGCCTCCGCGGGACTCATCGTGTAGTCCTCCCGTTCCACATCCACCACGACGGGGGTGGCCCCGCAGGCCGCCACCATTGCGGCGCACGAGAAGAATGTGATAGCGGGCAGTATCACCTCGTCCCCTGGTCCTACACCCAAGGCAGTGAGGGCGGTGTGGATGGCTGACGTCCCGGAGTTCGTCGCCACTGCGCCCTTTGTCCCGACAAAGTCAGAGAAGAGTGCCTCGAACTCCTCCACCTTCGCTCCCTGTACGAGGTGACCCGACTCGAGGACTCGGAGGACGGCATTCTTCTCTTCCTCCTCCAAGACGGGCCTCGCGATGGGGATCAGGCTACACACCTTCTACGAGGACTTCCTTCTGACAATGAGAGCAGTACATGTTCTCGTCCAGGGGCCTCCCGCAGTCACATGCATAGCCCCGCAGCTTGGCGGGAACCCCGTAGACGACGGCGTAGGCGGGGACATCGCGGGTGACGACGGCGCCAGCCCCCACGACCGCGTACGACCCGATGGTGACGCCACAGAGAATGGTCGCGTTGGCCCCAATGGATGCTCCCCTCTTCACGAGGGTGGGCACGATCTCCCATTCATCGGGTCTGGCCCTGGGGCGCAGGTCGTTGGTGAACACGGCGTGAGGACCGACGAATACCTCGTCCTCCAGGGTTACTCCGTC
>JABAOD010001726.1_pt1 | contig 26943 bp, 33 predicted proteins | sample 7062151 | NCBI WGS metagenome assembly JABAOD01 (sample SAMN14538626, study PRJNA623070) | marine sediment metagenome | biome: marine biome [ENVO:00000428]; feature: marine pelagic biome [ENVO:01000023]; material: deep marine sediment [ENVO:00002113] | place: India: Gulf of Khambhat ... | reverse complement strand
AACATATTAGACGACCCTTGAGCTATCGCAGCCGTCGGATGACCGAGGAAGATGAGGAGAAGGTCGACATCGAGGAGTTGGCCTCCAGAATGGAGCGGCTAGAAGAGGCCATGAATCGCCTCAGTCAACCCTACGGAAAGCTCGTGGGCTACCTAGATAGGCTCCAGGAAATCTCGAGGTCCTACTTCCGCCTCTTGGACCTTCTCCAAAAGTATGGGTCGCTCTCCCCAGAGATGGCCATCCCAGAGATCAAGGATCCCATATCCAAGGAGATAACCAAGGTACTCTTCGAAAAGGGTGGTAGGAACATATCCCAGATAACGGAGGCCTTGAGGGCCCGTCGTGGGACCGCGTCTAGGAGGATCGTGCGGGAGAGGCTCAAAGCCTTGGTGGGAAGGGGATTAGTGGTCTCCTCCGGTGGTTCGCGAGGCAAGGTGTACGATGTATCTGAGGGGGTCGTGCGCCGCTGGTCGGAGGTCCTCGGTCTCGTAGCGCCCCGCGAGGATGAGAAGTCAGGTCCTTTGGAGTAATCTGGTCACAAGTGTCCACTTGATTTAATACAGGGACCGGGGATTGAAAGGGTGAGGTGAGTATATGGTATCGGACGCGGAAGAGGTGAAGGAGATCCTCTCGGTGGTCTCCACGGAGGTGCCGAAGCTCCTGTCAGCTATCTCTGAATCGTTGTTCAACGCTGAACAAACGGCGCAGTATGCCAAGTCAGTGGCGGACTTCTACAAGAGCCTCCGAGAGGCGGGAATGGACGAGGAGCAGGCCTTCCTGCTTACTCAGCAGTTCATGGATAAGACCAACCTGGCGGCCATGATCCAGGATGTCCTCGGCGGCAAGGGCTTCAAGTTCGGAGGCCGCAAACGCGGCAAGGGCGAGGATGTTGGCGAGGCCATCGAGAAGGTCGTGAAGGAGAAGATCAGGGAGAAATTCGGAGAGGCCGAGAGCGACGAAGAATGACTGAGGATAGGAGCATCTTCCTGGTTGTCGCCTCGGCGGTGCCGATCATCGTTTTCAGGCTGGGGACGAGCCTCCTCCGAATGGGGTTCAAGGTTCGTCGAGGGGCCTCTACATTCAAGAAGCAGCTGAGAAGGTCCGGCATCGATCCAGACCTAGCCCGGAAGCTCGCAGCGCGCTATCGCAACCAGTGGAGCCTTAGAAGATTCATATCCCTCGCCATGAGGGAAGTGCGCGAGTAGTGCCACCGCCAGAATCGAACGGGCGGCAGGAGTGAGGTCGAGCCCGCCACATTTCGCGTACTCCCGTTAGTCGTTCTGGAGAATCAGAATATTGGAGAGTCCCTTGGATCCCGAACGGTGTCTTGGTTGGATACGAGCCTAGGAGGTTGAGGAAAGACCCTGCTGTACCACTCGCCTCCTCCAGATTGCGGTCCGCTTGGAACGGCTAATGGAGGAGTTTCTTCGGGATGATTGGGCCTCCGATATCAGCCACTCTGGGCTCTCATCGCCATACTCGGTTCGAACATACCGGACGAGCTGAGGGGAATACCGGGCATAAGCCGTCTCCACCCTCTTGCTTCCTAGGGGGATAGCGAACATTTCATTCACCTCGCCCTCTCATCAGATGGTCATGGGGGTGAACAATGCGGGCTTTTGTGGTCGAGTTGTGACCACATCAGATACGGCAGGACTCGCCATCATCCTCAACCTGCACGCTACCGTGGACTAAGAGGCACTGCGGCGGGTCGATAGGGAGGGGTCGGCTGCCAGACCAGTCCGAGAATCGCACCAATGAATCCGAGAAGGGAGCCGATGATGAACCCCCACAGGGTCGGCAGGGCTAGTATGGAGATGAGGAGGGTGAGCACAGCACCTTGCGATACCCGTCTCCTGTCCCCGCTGTACATCCAGATGGCCCCGAGGAAAGCTAGGATGATGAAAATACCCACCACGAGGGTGACAAGGAGCCCCCCTGCTGCGAGGGGAGGGAAGATGGTAAAGCCGACGACGGTTGTGACAGTCGCCAAGAGGAGGACAAAACCCCCTGCAATCAGATGGAAGATTGCGCCAAGAAGGGCCAAGACAAAGGCCGCTGTTGGGCGATCCTCGACCATTTGGCCCATGGCGCCCACTGGATTCATAGATACTAACTTAAGGCTTTCTTGGACCTCGGTGAGGCGACCTGGCGCCGTGAAAGGCCTGTAGTCACGTCAGACCACGTCGTTGGGCGTGAAGTGAAGCCGAAGGTCACCGCCAAAGACTAACGGTAGCTCAGATTGACCGGGCCAGGAGGACCGCTCTCTGAGCGATGTCGCAGTGGACTACTACGGCAACAAGCTTGGTGACGACATCATGGGTGCGTTTATCCATGCAGCGAGAGAACTCGGCGAGTTCGCCCGCGCGGGGGGAGAGATCAGAGAGAGCTTGCGATTCACGAGATCACGAAACTCGCAGCCCTCATGAGGTTCTTTGCGGCTCGCTACGAGCTCGACCTTGAGGCGAGTGTCGCTGACCTCTACACTGAGAAGTTGAGGAAGCTTCAGGGGGAATGAGCCCAGCGGAAGGCAATCTATATGGCTCCTTCCTCGATAATCGGCCCACCCCCTAGTCGGGAAGTGGCGGCGAGACTCAAACTCCAGGCGATATCATGAGCGAGAATGAGGATGAAGCAGGGAGCGATGTCTGGGCCCCTCTGAGATTCTTCATTGGGTCCTGGGAGGGGACGGGAACAGGGCAGCCCGGCGTGGGCCGCCACGATCGCGTATACGACCTGGTACTCAACGAGAAGTTCCTCCACGTAAGGAACAATTCAACGTACGAGCCACAGGAGAGCAACCCTGAGGGAGAGGTTCACCAGGACTGGGGCTTCTTCAGCTACGACCAGAACCGGGGTAAATTCATGCTGCGCGAATTCCACGTCGAGGGCTTCGTGAACCAGTATGTCCTTGATGAGATCTCCCCCGACGGGAAGAGACTCGTGTTCCTGACGGAGAGCATCGAGAACATACCTCCTGGATGGCGAGCCAGGGAGACGTACGAGATACTCGGCAAGGACGAGTTCCGTGAGACCTTCGATCTGGCGGCACCGGGCAGGGAGATGAGCTGCTACATTGAGAATCACTTCAGGCGGAAACGCTGACCGCCTTCAGTGCTACGGGCCGCTATCCAGCCATTGGCAAGAGGTGTGTTAATCCCCCACCGATGGACCTTCACCCGCTTCCGTCCCTTCGACAAGAAAGATCACCTCGTGGATCTCGAGGACGCTCTCGCCGGCGAAGGCCTCCTTCGGCGGCGGGTTGGAGTGAGCTTCGTGCAATGCCTCGCTCTTCGTTCATCCCTCGAAGTCTTCCACGGTCTCCCAGTAGGTCTTCACGATGTAGTAGTTGCCGCGGATAGGGCGCAGAACCTCGTTCCGGATGAAGTCCGGTAGCATCCTGATAGACCACTTGCGGTCAATCCACCGTTTCTCAAACTCCTCCTCCCATCCCTGCTCAATAGGTATGCGGTTGGCGACGACGATGACGATGCGCCACCTAGGAAGGCTGAGCCTTGAAGCCTGCCCGTATACGAGCCATCAAATACCCCCTCTCCCGTGGAAAGGAGCCCGTATCGATCTCGCCAGCATCCATGGGAGAGCCCGCCATCTCGAAAGCCGCACTGACTCGAACGCCTCTCTGAGCTGCGTTCTCTCGGTCTTGTTTAGGCGCCAACTGAGGGTTGATGCAGCATCCTCCACATGCGATACAGTCTTCGCACCAGGAATCGGCAGGACAGAACCAGATTGGATCACCCAGTTCAACGCGACCTGAGCCGGTGTGGCTCCTCGCTTCTTGGCAATTCGACGCAGAACATCCATCGCGGGCTCTGCCCGACGCATGTTCCCAGGTGAGAATCTGAAGTTGAAGCTCCGGACAAGATCTCTGGGAACCGAATCCTGAGCATACTTGCCTGTGAGAAAACCCTGCTCCAGTGGGCTATATGCTATGAGGGTTACGCCCTCTTCGGCAGCGTATCTCAGTAACCTCTGCTCAGGCTTCCTCCGTACGAGGTTGTAGTGAACCTGGTCGGAGACGATGTCCTCCGAGGCTAGCGATTCGCGGGCCCTCCTCAAGCCGTCAACTCCGACGTTGGATACACCGAGATACCTCACATGGCCCTTGGTGACCAACTTCTCCATGGAACGCACGACGCGTCCGATGGGCACCAACGGACTGGGGAAATGGAGCTGATAGAGGTCGATTATGTCTACCTTCAGGCGACGCAGGCTTCTTTTGGCAGCCTTCTCCATGGAGCCATCCGTGAGGCGCCAGGGCAACACCTTGCTGGCGATGAAGACGTCGTCCCTGCGTCCTCTCAGCGCCTCCCCCAGGAGAGATTCAGAACGCCCGCCGCCATAAGCCTCAGCCGTGTCGAAGAAGTCGATGCCGAGTTCGAGGGCCCGATCGAAGGCCTTTAAGACGTCCTCCTTGCGGTACTCACGGTTCCATCCCCAGGAAGAGCTGCCCCACTGCCAGAGGCCGAGACCAATGCTTGATACGCGCTCGCCGGACCTGCCGAGTCCGATGCGTTTCGCAAGGGCCATACAAACTCCCGGGGGTGAAAGCCCTAAGATGCTCGCCCCCTAAGAGGCTGCGGGTCGGGATAGGAGAAGGTGATGCCACTTCTCGAAGCCCTACGGCCCCTCAAAGAGGACGATCTCCCCGTTTCACTGCTGAACTTCACTCGGAACTCATATCTGGACTCGTGTCGTAAGGGCAATGCAGTCTCGTCCTCGGTGGTCGCCGTGATCTGGATTCATCTAAGGATCCCCAATCCGTTCGCCGCTTGACCTCCTGGGTGGCCGAGGACTCTGTCCGCCGCACCTCCTCCTGCATGCCGATCTCCAGCGCGTACTGCTTCACCATGACCTGGGCCTCCTCGGAGTAGTCCGCATCCGCCTCGTACCTCTCGCGGAGGATGGCCCGAACCGCTGGAAGGTACCTGTCGTCCTCAAGAATCCTTGGATCGACGTGAGATTCTGCGGCAGCAACGACGGCATGCGAGATGACCAAGAACGGACGGGGCAAGGTGCCTCGGCGGTCTTTCTGTTCTGCTGACGACCCTCTCATCCGGGAGTCTGGACCACGCTAGAGTTCCCTGACAAAGTTGTACATGATTGCCAGCTCCCCCTCAAAGCGCCCTGTAGCAGCAGGTGAGTACCAGATGTCCGCGAAGTAAGGGGCACCTCGGAGGCAAGCATCCCTAAGGTCCTCTCCTGACATGGATCTGAGGACCTCCAAGGCGTGCTCCTTGAAGGTCTCGAAGAACTGTTTGTTGGGCTTGAAAAGGAAGTCGACAATGCTCACCTTCCCGTCGAGCCAATCGGCGATGAGCTCCGGTGGGGCCATTCGCACGCCCGTCTCCACTTGAATCAGCAGAAAGTCACGGGGCCCTCCAGGCATCATCTTTAAATGATGAGGTGTCGGGACTCTTAAGCTTTGTCCACCAAGTAGCGCCCCGCTGGACTTCTCTAGGCGAAGGTGTAAATTCCTTTCCACCCTCTTTTCGGACTCATATGGGCTGGGGACTCGGAGAGAGGCCGGGAACGTGGGCAGCAGGCTCCAGCGCGGCCATCTACCTCATCCTCTGGATTCTGCTTTTTGGGCAGAGAGGCGCTCCTCCCGACCCGTCGCTGCGGTTACCTCTCTCCGTGGCCACTGCAGCGTCCAACGCCGTCACAGTCGGTCTCCTCACGGCAGGGTGGCTGTCCATTAAGGCGGGGAAATGGAGGAGGCACCGACTCCTTATGATTCTTGCACTCCTTTCCATATCTAGCTTCTTCATCCTCTACGTCACCCGACAATACCTTGTTGGAACTCTGGAGTTCGAGGGGCCAGAGGCTGTCTATAGGTTGGTGTATATTCCGGTGTTGATCCCCCACCTGGCGCTATCAGCGGCGGCGGTCCCTCCAGTGATATACAACTTCATCGTGGGCTTGACGCGCAGGATGTCCGAAGTCGGACAGACCCCCCACCCTCGCGTCGGGAGAATCGTCGTGCCTATCTGGCTCATGAGTTCCACCCTTGGCCTCGTCGTGTTTGCCTTGTTACAGTACTATCACTTCACCTAGAAGGTCTCTCAAGAGGTTAGTTGAGTTCGGAGAGGGGATGAGGTGGACACCTGTTCCCTCCCCCCGAGCGCGATCGCGCTGGTAACCAAGGATCATGCTAATCCCATCTTTTGCAGGTTCGCCTACGAAGTCAGTTTTCACATATTCCCGCAATGGATAAATAGCGCTTCGTAGTCCAAAGGTTCGGTTAGATGTCGAGAGGATCGTGGATCATCCTTATCGGAGTGATTCTCATCGTAATTGGCGGCGGCCTCTTCGCAGCATCGGTGTTTGGCCTTGCGAGCGGCCTTGTCCCGAGGACGACGACCATCGCGTCGGGGGACTACTTTAACGCGAGCGTCTCCCTGCGAGGGGGTGAGGTCCTCACCTACATCGTGGCGATAGTGAACTACTCCTCAGGCGACGAGGTAACAGTCTCCGTGAGACTCCCCAGCGGGACGGAGGTTAACACGACTGAGGTGACCTCACAGAGCTACGCCAATGCGGAGATCGCCACTACTGCGGGGGATCACACCCTCGTGATACACAACACGAGTAGCCAGAGCGTCACCGTCAGCTACGCCGCTGGACAAGTAGCCATCTCATCCGCCCTCCTGGTTCTCGCCGGGATGGCCCTAGCGGCCCTGGGTTTCATACTCCTCATCGTCGGAATCATCATCTGGGCACTTGACCGTAGGAAGTCTTAGCGAGGTGTCGCGCAGGGGATGTACGACTTCCCATATGGATGCTACCGGCCGAGTAGGATGCTATGTGGGAAGGTGAGGTAGTCTCTATCCATATCTGCGAGACTTCGGGTGCTCCCATGGTCTCCCCTCAGGAGGTCAGAGCCGTGGCGGGCCGGGGGCTCGAGGGGGACCGGTACTTCCTCGAAAAAGGGTTCTACTCCGACGACCCCGGACCCGACAGGGAACTGACGCTGATCGAGATAGAAGCCATCGAGGCCCTAGAGAGGGACTATGGAGCCTGCATATCACCTGGTGACGCACGGAGGAACGTGGTTACGCGGGGAGTGCCACTCAACCACCTTGTCGGTCAGAAATTCAGGGCCGGAGAGGTCCTCTTGCGAGGAATTCGTCTGTGCGAGCCTTGCGCACACATGGCCGATCTAGCTCACGAGAAAGCGCTGCCCGGTCTAGTACATCGGGGAGGCCTGCGGGCTGAGATCGTGAAGGGGGGCGTCATCAGGATCGGAGATGTCGTCGGATCGGTTTAGACCCTTCATACACGCGTGACTTAGTGAGGGAACTGGCCTAGGAATACAAGACACTGCAGATTGGGTTCGAAGGCGCCCCAGCGCGATAGGGAAGTAGACAACCAAGAGGTATTGGCGAGGGTCTACTAAGCCACAGCGAAGCCTCTCGTCTTACACATGCCAATGAATAGCGGCTGAATCCCTGATCGCGCAGTCGGGGATCGTCTGAGGAGGTCTGGGAAATGGTTTACGAGGCCTATCAGTCAATCTTCGATCCGCCTCTTGGGATGGTGGTGGGCTCAAACCTCCACTTCCGTCTCGGCCAACGACTGCAAATGAGCGTCTGGCGGTTCAGATCAATCAAGGTCGTGCTCGCCGTATTAGCAGGCTTGTGGGCGCCCTTCGCTCTGGATAACGCGCACCGATGGGGGGTTGGCACAAGTCTCCTTGACTCCATTCGCGCGACACGGGTCTCGATTCAGATCCAGATCCCGCTGCTAAACCTCCTTCGCTTGAGGGTCTTTCTCTTTCTCGTGGTTGCCCTGGTCGTCTACTTCTTCATCTTCAAACCAGGCGGCGGCATGGGATACTGAGTCCGCCTACGGTCCGGCGCCCTCCCATCGGCTATTGAAGAGGAACTCCTCGCGCATGTCTCGCCAGTGGCGGCTGTCCATGTACCGCTCCGGAAGGACAGTCCTCAGGTAATCGACATACTCCTCGCGCTCGACAAGCGCCCCTCCTCTCCTGAGGAGATGACCGTCGAGGTCGTAGGGGAGGTAAACGTATCCGAGGCGTCCCGTCTCGGGGTCACGCTCACGATACTCTGCAAACTCCGTGAGACCTCGGAAGCGGAAGAACCGTCGATCCGGGACGCGTAAGAGGTCATCACGTCTCAGTCCATGCACGCCCTCGCCCTTCACCTCGATTCGATTCAGTATGTGCTCCGCCTGCCTCCGGTCGCACCCAGCTTTCGCCTGGATGACCCGAAGGTTGATGTCCCTCACCTTCCCCTTGACCTCTCGACTGTAGATGGCCTGAGCCTCAGCGTTGCCTAACGTCTTGAAGACACCTCTGACGTGCTGCCCGCTTAGCTCGCTGCCGAACATCTCCAAGCCACGGGGATACCACATGTTCAGCGTCTTCTGCAATTCCTCGATGCCGAAGTTCCCGCCGTCCAGGATCGCGGCGACGGCGATGGCCTTCATGAGCCTCTCCCCAGCCGCCAAGTGGTAGGACTCCTCCATCCATCGCATGAAGGGCATGCTCATGGCCATGGGCGCGTACAGGAAGTGGTGCTGCATCTCTAGCTGGTACTTTCCTACGCGGTCGATGAGGGCCAGGAACGTGGCCGTGTCCAATAGACTCTTGAACTCGATGTTGAAGGCGTCCAGGACGTGCTCCCCCGGTTTCATGGCGAACAGTTCCTCCATGGTATCGCTCCCATAGCGGCGACCATGGCGAGCGTCCCAAGTCCCATCGAGGGTAAGAACGCCCCCCATCTGGTAGTGATGTCGCAGCTCCTCCACGCAGACCCTCTTCGAGGAGAAGCTTATGAAGTCCAGGTCGTGGCCGTTCCCCGTGTTGTGAATTCCCTCGACGATCTCTCTGTCCAAACCTTCCAGGCTGCCGGAGTCCATGGGGAGGTAGACCATGCGGTGCTGCTGAATGCTACCTAGTTCCGTGGAGGCCTGGGCCCTGATGATCCTGAGGGCTAGGTCGAACTGTCGATCGTTCATCTCCTCCGCCCGGTGGACACGCCAGCTAAGATCGGCAGTCCGTGGGGTAGCGCCGACAACCCGCGAAGCGAACTGGGCGAACTTGTCAGGCTCCGCCATTATCACGGAGAGGTTGGTCGGCTTTAGGTTGGGGTAGTAGCGCTGCCAGTTGTCTACGTCCTGTGTCTCTGGCAGTTCGGGGAAGTAGGTGTCCTGCCAGTGGTCAGCCTCTCCTTGCCACTCCTCCGGCAACGACTCGAGGGAGAAACCGTCGAGAACTGCCATAGCTAGGATATAGCTACTCTGTGATTATAAGCTTTCGCTCACCAGCAAACCCACGCTGGCGGTGCGATCGGAGTCTGTGAGAGCCCACAGGTCACCTATGGTGGAATCTCAACCTTGCTCTTCCCGTAGTCTCCCGACGAAGTCCGCAGCCAGGTCCACCCATCGGGCAAGAGCCTGCTCAGATCCGTAGCCTCCTGGGCCGACGTAGACGAAACCCTTCAGGGAGCGACCAGTAAAATCCATCTCCCGGACATGAGGCTTCGCAAGGGCCTCTTCGTGACCCTCCGGGCCCACTCGAACGAGCAGGTCATCTTTGATGACGCCGACGCACATCTTGCCACCCAGCATGAATGAAATTCCGCCGAACATCTTCTTCTCAGTGAGTCCCTCGCGCCCAGAGAGCAAGGCGCGAACACGTCCGGCCAAAACCTCGTCGTACGTCACAGCCCCACGAGCCAGCCCTTTCTTATGAACTCTCCGAGGGGTGCGACGTTTCGACCCCCTTGACCCCCCTCAAGTCTCCCAAATGACCCCCAGGTCATCGTCGTGCCCGTGACGCAGGAACGCGGGGCCCTAATCCCTTCTGCCCTGGCTGATCGCCCCCGCGATGAAGACGGCTATGCCCAGAGCTAGGGAGCCCAAGGCCACGAGGTTGGTGGCAAGGCTCACAGTGTTAACCAGGATGTAGTTGAGTCCGATTCCCACAAGCCAGCCTCCGACCGCAGCGGTGATGGGGATGAGAAGCCTGTTGAATAGCACGAAAGTAATGAGGGCTGCTATCACTAGGGCAACGAGGGCGATGGCAAGGGTCCCGAGCTCCACACCGGCTCCCGGTGCCGGTTCGCCACCCACGAAGGCGAACGCGACCGCCGCGGCGAGAACGCCCATCGCCAAAGAAAAAGCGGCCCTGACGACGAACCCGAAGACAAGGGCCCCTAGGATAGCACCGACGGCCGCTAGAATGAGTTCCATGCCCGGACCGCCCAACAGAGTTCCACCCAAGAGGCCCAAGATACCTCCCAGGATAGCTCCAATTACGGCGAGGAGGGCCTTCACAAGAGTCTTCCCCGCGAATGCCAGGACTAGGCCCGCCACAATCAGCAAGACCCCCACTGCGACGGTGGGGGCAAGGTCAAGCAGTGCCATAGGCACCCTTGAAACCCATGTCGCACATAAAGCGACCGGTACTGTGTGACGACCTCAAGGGTCCTCCCGCTCCAGCTCCTACAACTTCCTTCCCTTGATGTACACGAACCAAGCGACATTCATGAATGCGAGCCCACCGACCAGGAGGATGAAACCCCAGCGGGCCAGATCGCCATCCGGTCCACTGGGGCTCAGACCTACAAAGGAATAGGTGACCTGGATGTCTTGGGAGATAGTCTCAAACCCCCTGCCGTGTTCGAAGACCAAGTAGTAGATGCCCTCGCTGGGGATCTCTAGCCCCAAAATCCCCGTCGACCCGCTGGTTCCTTCGAGGGGCGAAAGAACCCTGCCAGTGTCCTGATAAAGGCCGTAGTCCTCCTCAGTGAGTAGGAATACGTTGACGACGCCGTCGGACCCCTCAGCGTATTCCAGGGCCACATGGCCGCCCTTCACCATCTCGAGTTCGAAGAACGAGTGCCACCCCGTTCCTTCGGGAATCTGGAAAGTGTCCACTCCCTGGGCGGAGGTGGGTCCCGGGAACTGTGACAAGTAAATCAGGAGAGAACCGGCAATCAGGAGGACAATCGTGGTTATGATCAGTCCTTGGATAGTCCTCAGGCTGCCCTCCTCCGGCTAGGCCAAAGCTGCTCTTAAATTTAAATTCTCCTGCCATTATCAAAAACGAAAACCCAGAACAGAGAGTAAAGGTCCATTGGTGTCTATTGCGAGACCGCATCAACGGCCTTCGAGCGATGGTCCTTAAGGCACACGGCGCGTTACGAATAGGCATGGGTCGCGCCACCCCCTCTTATCGTATGAACAATGGCCAGGAAATCCCAGCGCTCGGACTCGGGATGTGGAGACTAACGGAGGGACGCGAAGCCATGAGCGCAGTCCGTTATGCCTTAAAGGCCGGTTATCGTCTCTTCGACAGTGCCGCGTGGTATGGAAACGAACGATCTCTAGGGAAGGCCATCCGCGAAGGCCCCATCCCCAGGGAGCAGGTCTTCGTTACCACCAAGGTGTGGAACGCCGACCATGGCTACGAGCCTGCCCTGAAGGCCTTCGATGAAAGCTACGGACGCCTCGGCCTCGACCACGTTGACCTCTACCTCATCCACTGGCCCGTGGAGGGAAAGCGCCTAGACACGTGGCGTGCCCTGGAGACAGTTTTGGATGGAGGGCTGGCGCGCTCCATCGGAGTATCCAATTACATGGTCCATCACCTGGAGGAGCTGCTCGATAACTCAGACGTTGTCCCAGCCGTTAATCAGATCGAACTTCATCCTTGGAACTACATCTCCCGGAAGGCTACCGTCGACCTATGCCGTAAGAAGGGGATCCTACTGGAGGCCTACAGTCCGCTGACGAAGGGGCGAATGCTGGACAATGGCACTCTTGGCGAGGTGGCCCGGGCTTGTCAGAGGACTCCTGCACAGGTCCTCATTCGATGGGGGCTCCAGCACGGCTTCATCGAAATACCCAAGTCCTCGGTCGCCAGGCATATTCGTGAAAACGCTGTCGTCTTCGACTTCGAACTCTCTGAGGAACACATGGAGAAGCTGGACGCCCTGGACCGGAGCATGGCGACTGGGTGGGACCCAAGCGACAAGCCCTGAAGAAGGTCCCGCGGCTCAGGTAGGTCCAGAGACGTCCTTTTAGAGATGTGTTTTCCACAACGTCGATGATTACATCTACCTGACAGGCGCCCCGGGTCCGCGGTTCTGGTATGCTAATCTCATGGCGACCCCAGAATTCACTTTCCATCTGAAGGGACGCCTTCAGGTCGATCTAGCCGCGAAGGCAGTCCCCATCAAGGATGAAGAGAGTCGACGACGAATCCTTGGGGCCATTCTCAAGAAGATGCCTGGGTGGGGCGACCTGGAGGGCTGGGTCACTGGCAGCCCTTTGGTCGAGGTGGTATGGAGGGGCGAATGAGCCCAGGGGTCACAGCTGCCTTCCCCCGCGTCCCAAAGTCGGCCTTAAAATTCCTGGACAGTTCCTACTCATATCCGATGGATGGGGCCAGAGCCACGCGACTTTTCATGAACGTACCACTACCTCTAGCCACCACATGGCCCTGAGAGTCTGTCGCTTCGGCCTCAGCGATGAAGAGTCGCCGAGAGGCGTGGACGACCCTTCCCTTCGCCCGTAGCTCTCCAGCAGCCATAGGGCGAGTGAAGTATATGTTGAAGGAGACGGTGAGCACGAAGACGTCCTCCACGAGAGAGTTCACTGCGAAGAACGCGGCATCATCCAGAACCTTGAAGTAGACCGCACCGTGGACACCGTCAGCGGCGTGAAAGAAAGTGCGCTGGACGCGCATGGTCAGTTCCGTGCGCCCCTCGTCCACTGCCAGCCTAGGCCTGAAGTACTCGTTGATGGGGGCCTGCGCGTACATCCTCTCCAGCTTCCTGAAGTGCTCCTCATTCGGCATGCTCTTCCACCCAGAGCTCGCACCGAGATTAAACGATACCCTCTATGCAGCCCTGAGGGAAGGAGAACGTAGGTCGGGGCAATAGTTTTACAGCACCAGCGCGCTCGCCTCATGTGAAGTGGGGACTGTCTTGGATACTGGCTATTCTCGGTCCCGCGGTGGCCTATGTCCTGATAGCCGTTTCTATTGTCCTGTCCCCCTGGTTCTCATGGGGTTCCGACGCACTTAGCGACCTTGGTCACTCTACAAAAAGCGCAGCCGCGCCCTATTACAACGCGGGCCTGTTCATCGGTGGATTCTTCCTCATCGGCTACGCAATCCTCAACCTAAGGCTACGCAGGCCCTTCACCGCAGTCGCCCTCACTCTCTCCGCACTAGCACTTCAATCCGTCGGAGTCTACGACGAGATCTACGGCCCCCTTCACGGCTTCGTCTCAGTGGCCTTCTTCCTGCTGCTCTGGGTCACGATGATAATCTATGCCGGGGAGGCGCGGAACCTGCTTACAGCGGTCCCCATTGTAGGCTATATGCTCGTGTGGGTACTCTACTGGGCAGGGCTGTATCTCGGTGGAGTTGCCCTCCCCGAGGCGGCCTCATCCGCTTTCGCAACTGCCTGGCTCGTTTACGTCGTCGCGAGGGAGAGCCTCGGCCTCGGGCGTGACACCCCAACAGCCGCTGCAGCTGTCTAGAGGAGGACAAGTCAGCGAGCAGTTATTGCCGGCCCGCAGCGGCCGTCTTTCTGAGATCGTCTACCCAATTCTCTGAGGCAGAAGGCGGAGGTTAGTCCTCATCAGCTTCGATGCGCGATGGGGTTGGAGCTGCCTCTGAGGAGCTGGCTATGGGCGTCCTACGTCTCCATGAATAAAGTCCGATTCCTCCGATGGTTATAGCCGCCCCTACCCCTGCGAGTGGCTCTATGGTCTCCGATGCTAGGCCAACGCCAAGCAAGACAGCCACGATGGGCGTGATGAAGGCGATGAAGGACATGGTGGTGACTGGGATCGTCTTCAACAATCGCAGGTACCCCACAAAAGCCACGACGGTTCCGAAGATTGCCAGGTAGAGTATAGAGAGGACGCCCTCAGGCCAGCCCGGCACGACCAACGGCTCCTGTGCCGTCACCGAGAACGCCATGAGGCCCAACGCACCGATGGCCATGGCGGCAGCGTTCCAGGTGTATGGACTAGCCTCGCGGCCCCAGCGCTTCATGGCGACGGAGGCAGCCGAGGCGCAGGTTGCGCTGGCCACTATTGCCAGCATGGGCAGGGTCTTGTCTGATCCGAGCCCCCCTAGTTCACCGCTGAACACGAGCACGATGCCAGCAAAGCCCATGGCTATTCCCGCAACGCCTTTGGCCGTCAGCCTCTCTTGCGCCACCAGGGCGTGGGCCATGAGAGCCGTCTGAAAGGGCATGGTGGCGAACAAAACAGCGGCGAGAGCTGATTCGACCCCATTGGCCTCAGCCCAGTATATCAATCCGTAGTCGAGGACGAACATTACGACACCAATGAATGCCACTACTCCCCACTGGGCACGACCTCGGGGCCACGGCGCCCGGAGAGCGACAGAGAGGGAAACAAGGACGGTGGCGGAAACAGCGAACCGAAGGGAGGCGGCCAGGAAGGGTGGAGCCCCCACGAGCCCTATCCTGATGGCCAGCCAGGTACTACCCCAGATGACGCATAGGAGGGCGTAGATGCCGTACTCTACCCAGGGACGGCTGCTCACACGAGGCGACCAGGTCGTGACGACCATAAACGTTTGGCCTAGGCGGGGACGTGCTAGACGAAGACTCTCACACACCCGTAAGAGTGGCATCCCAATGGGAGGGGTTGATAACAATTGGGATCGAGGGTTCCCTTTGCGAGGTACACATGGAGCACGGGGCCGTTCGTGATGGAGAACTCCTCCAAGCGGACAACGTAGGAAGATCCGTCGGCTAGGAGCGTCTATTCGGGATTAAAGAGGCCTGGCTCACCGTCCATGGCGATTCCGACGGCGACGACTGTTGCGAATCTCCGTCAGAGGCTCCTCCGCCCCCACGGTCACGATGAAAAAAGGGGAGATCAAGCACCAAGCTGGCACGGCTAGTGCAACGGCGATGACAATGATTGCGAGGGACCTCACGCGACGAGTAAGGACCAGGTTGGCAAGATGTGAGGTCTTCGGTCATCACGCTTTACCAGAATTCGGCCCCAATCGTAGGGACCAGGGTCTCGATATCCTCCATTGGAGGTCCGTGCCTCCGTCGAGCCAGGGCCAGGCAAGCTTCTTAACTGGGGGCGCATCTCATGTCCCACCGCTGGAAGGGAGGAATGACGACGAGTGAACTGGATGGCACACCGCTTACCGTCCCCAAGTTGATGTTCGCGACCTCGGCCGATGAGATAGCGCTAAAGACGTCCGAAGGTCTGTCCCGTTGCAGAAACCTCTTAGAGAGGATTCTGGAGGCACAAGGCAGGGGGACTCTGGAGAACACATTGGTCCCCTACGATGAACTCCTACTCGAGATGTTCGAGATCTCCAACCAGGCGGATGACCTCTTCAACCTCCACCCCGACAAGGCCATACGAGATGCGGGGGAGAAGGCCCACTTGGAGGCCAAGAAGTTCGAGACCGAGCTCTCGCTGAACCGTGAACTCTACGAGGCCTTCGACGCCCTTGATGTGAGCGGGGAAGACGAGGAGACCAAGTACGCCGTCTTCAAGATCCTTCGCGATTTCAGACGCGCGGGCGTCGATCGGGATGATGTAACACGGGCCAAGATCAGGGAACTCAGGGACGAGATAGTGGCCATAGGCCAGGAGTTCGACAGGAACATCAACGAGGACATTCGTTCCGTAAGGATCGACAACAAGGATGCTTTGGAGGGACTCCCGGATGATTACATTGAAGCCCACCCGCCGGGGGAGGATGGCAGGGTCGTGATCACGACTCAGTATCCCGACCTGTGGCCGGTCCTTACCTATGCGAAGGACGAGAAACTCAGGCGCCGATTAATGAAGACCTTCATGAACAAAGGCCATCCTGCGAATTTGGAGGTGCTGGACCGACTGCTCGCTAGACGGCATGAACTGGCCACCATCCTAGGTTACGACCATTACGCTGACTTCATCACGGAGGACAAGATGATCCGTACTGGTCAGGCCGCCAGGGAGTTCATCGAGAGAGTCGCCGGAGCAGCCAGCGACCTTGCCGAAGCAGACTACGAGATCCTTCTGAGGAGGAAGAGGAGGGATAAGCCTGATGCCAAGAAGGTCAACGTCTGGGATAGGTTCTACTATCCTGAAGTTATCAAGGTCGAGGAGTACGGCTTCGACGCCAGGGAGGCGCGCTCCTATTTCCAGTTCAGCAAGGTCTTAGAGGGTCTCCTCTCCATCACGAGCAGGTTATTCGGCCTCCGCTACACGCAGGTCGAGGACGGTCCGTCCTGGCACGACTCCGTCCTTGCCTACGACGTTCATGATGGAGAAGAGCAAATCGGGAGATTCTACCTCGACCTACATCCAAGGGACGGTAAGTACGGCCACGCCGCCTCGGCCACCATCGTACGTGGCGTTGGGGGCAAACAGCTTCCTCAGGGCGTCCTGATGTGCAACTTCCCCGACCCCGGCAAGGGATCCGCCCTCATGGAACATAGCCAGGTTATCACCTTTTTCCACGAGTTCGGCCACCTGCTCCACAGCATGCTCTCCGGTCGTGTGAAGTGGTCGAAGAACGCCCCGTCCTTCATGGAGTGGGATTTCATAGAGGTACCCTCTCAACTCTTGGAAGAGTGGGCTCGGGACCCTGAGGTGCTGCAGAGCTTCGCGGTACACTACAAGACTGGTCAGTCCATCCCCGCCGAGCTAGTCCAGCGAATGAAGAGGGCGGAAGCTGTCTCGAGAGGCCTCATGGTCCGCCGTCAGATGTCTTTGGCGGCGCTCTCCCTCCAGTACTACAATCGAGACCCTTCCGGCATGGATACGACGTCTCTGGCGAAGGAAGTTCACGAGAGGTACGATCCCCTTCCCTGGTTCCAAGGGACTCACTTCCAGTGCGGTTTCGGCCACCTCAACGGCTACTCAGCCATCTACTACACGTACATGTGGTCCCTGGTGATCGAGAAGGATATTTTCAGCCTCTTTCGCGGTCAGCCCTCTCTTCTCGATACCACCCAAGCCCTGAGGTACCGTCAGGCAATCCTAGAGAGCGGTAGCGGCAAGCCCGCGGGAGAGATGGTGGTGGACTTCCTGGGCCGTGAGCATGGTTTCGAGGCCTTCCAGAACTGGCTTCACGAAGCGTCAGAATAGTCGTACTCGTCCTCAAGAGATGTTCCTGAATGTGGCCGGCATAGCGCCTGCAGGAATCTTCCGACACCTGAAAGGGACGTAGTCCGCTACCCCACGAGCCCAGCGTGATTTGGAGTGAACTGAAGGCATCGATTCGACAGATGTTGGGGGAAATCGAGGTTGAGACGCTCGCCTAGAATGTCATTACGCAAGGCCGCCCCTACCGTTCCGTCCGCGGACCCCGGTTTGGTGAGACTCGTCCCGCCTGACAAGGCCCACCAGCGCTTAATCATCCCGGACAGTTTCGCCCATCCCAGAAGCTTCTTAAGACATGACTCGGTAGACCGACACGTGCGACTACAGAGGCAGTCGCACGAACTTTGTGGGGATTCAAAATGGCAACCTCAACCCACGATACCTTTGGCGCACTGGACAACTTCGAGAGCGGCACTGGAAAGGCATTTATCTACCGCTTAGACAAGCTGGAGGAGGAGGGCGTTGGGGAGATATCGCGACTCCCTTTCTCCGTGAAGGTCCTGCTCGAGTCACTTCTTCGGAACGAGAACGGGTTCGAGGTGACCTCCCAGGACATAGCCAACCTCGCTCAGTGGAAATCCAGCGGCGCCCTCGAGATTCCTTTCCATCCGGCTCGAGTCATATTGCAGGACTTCACGGGAGTCCCGAGCCTAGTGGATTTAGCCGCCCTGCGTTCCGCTGTCCAGCGCCAGGGGGTGGACCCATCCCTCATACAGCCTCAAGTTCCTGTCGACCTAGTGATTGATCACTCTGTCCAAGTCGATGTCTTCAGAAACCCTGAGGCCTTGCGAATCAACTCCGAGATCGAGTTCCAGCGTAATCGAGAGAGGTATGAATTCCTGCAATGGGGTCAGAAGGCCTTCCGTGACTTCCGTGTCGTGCCTCCTTCGACTGGAATCGTCCACCAGGTTAACCTGGAGTACTTGGCACCTGTAGTGATGATGAGAGACCACAACGGCGGCAAGGTCGCCCTGCCAGACAGTGTCGTAGGAACGGACTCTCACACTCCCATGATCAGCGGCCTCGGCGTCGTGGGCTGGGGGGTGGGAGGGATCGAGGCAGAGGCTGCTATCCTAGGGCAGCCCCTTTACATGCTGGCCCCAGAGGTATTGGGATTCGAGCTTTTCGGGGAACTGCCTGAGGGGGCGACGGCCACTGACCTCGTCCTGACTATTACGGAGATGTTGCGGAAGAAGGGCGTCGTAGGCAAGTTCGTGGAGTTCTTCGGAGACGGCCTCTCAAGCATGAGTGTCCCTGACCGAGCCACCATCAGCAATATGTCTCCTGAACAGGGAGCGACGCTTGGGTACTTCCCCATTGACGAGAGGACTCTTGAATACCTGCGCTTCACTGGGAGGGATGAAACCCAAGTCCAGCTCGTGGAGCGATACGCCAAGGAGCAGGGGCTTTTCCAGACGAGCGATTCCGTTACTCCGGAATTCAGCGACACCGTTGGCCTTGACTTAAGCACGGTCGAGCCGAGCATCGCGGGACCGAAACGTCCTCACGATCGAGTGGCCCTCTCCGACCTGAGGAGTGCCTTCCGCCGCTCCCTCACCGCTCCTATGGCAAGCCAAGGCTTTGAGCTGGGGGAGGAGGAGCTGAAGCACGCCTCCCGCGCGCGGTCCAACGGCACTGACTACACCCTGACTCACGGCTCTGTGGTGATCGCCGCCATCACCAGCTGTACTAACACGTCAAACCCGTCCGTAATGTTGGGGGCTGGGTTGCTGGCGAAGAAGGCGGTGGAGCGGGGTCTGAAAGTCCCTCATTACGTCAAGACCAGCTTGGCGCCTGGGTCACGAGTAGTCACCGACTATCTCGAAAGAGCAGGGCTCCTTCAATATCTCGAGCGGCTCGGATTCTACCTCGTTGGCTACGGGTGCACGACCTGCATAGGCAACAGCGGCCCGCTGCCTCCCGAGATAGCCAAAGCGGTGCAGGAGGGCGATCTGGTTGCAGCATCAGTCCTCAGCGGGAACCGCAACTTCGAAGGGAGAATCAATCCCCTGGCAAGGGCCAGCTACTTGGCATCACCTCCCTTAGTGGTTGCCTTCGCCCTGGCGGGAACGACGGATGTGAACCTGTCGAAGGATCCCGTGGGCACCGGGGCTGACGGACAGCCCGTTTACTTGAAGGACATCTGGCCAAGCCAGCAAGAGATTCGCGAGGCTGTGAGGTCCGCGGTGACGCCTGACCAGTTCCGAGAGCGGTACTCAGACGTGTTCACCGGGAACGAGACCTGGAATCGGATAGAGGGGAAGAGAGGACCGGTGTACCCGTGGGACCCCACATCGACCTACATCCAGGAGCCTCCGTTCTTTCTCAATTTCACAGCTGAACCTGAACCAATCCCGGATATCAATGGGGCTCGCGTGCTTGTCATGCTGGGTGATTCCATTACCACCGACCACATTTCGCCTGCAGGCGCCATCCCTGAGGACAGTCCCGCGGGACAGTACCTGATTAGCCAAGGGGTGGAGTCTGAGGATTTCAACTCCTACGGCTCGCGCCGAGGGAACGATGACGTCATGGTTCGAGGAACCTTTGCGAACATTCGACTGAGGAACCTCCTAGTCCCGGGAACTGAAGGCGGGGTAACGGTACACATACCCAGCGGCGAGAGAATGACCATTCATGAGGCAGCCCAGCGCTACAGAGCGGAGGGGACGCCCTTACTCGTCCTCGCCGGAAAGGAATACGGATCCGGCAGCTCTCGGGACTGGGCGGCCAAGGGCGTTCGCCTACTGGGGGTTCGTGCGGTCATCGCAGAGAGTTATGAGAGGATTCATCGGAGCAACCTAGTCGGCATGGGTGTCCTCCCCCTCCAGTTCAGGGAGGGGGAGGGGACCGCGGCCCTAGGCCTGCAAGGGGACGAGGTGTTTGACGTGGATGGACTCGATGAGAGCCTCTCCCCCGGTCAGAGCCTGAAGGTGACTGCCCGTTCACGAAAGCGCGAGTCTAAGACGTTCTCGGTCGACGTGCGCCTTGACTCGCCGGTAGAGGTTCAGTACTACCGAAACGGTGGAATTCTCCACACGGTGCTTCGCGCTATACTGAAGGGGGCCCAGGAACCCCCGCCTGGTTCACCTTCGTGATCCCGTCGGTTGCCCTCTCGTTCAGGCTGGAGGGGGAGCCATCTCTGTCCCAGGGACCCCTGGGAGCTCATCTGGCATCGTGAAGAACGCGATGATGAGGAGGATATTCGCGATGAATACCAGGAAGATGCCCACGACGACGATGACGAGGATCGAGCCGATGAGGTAGAGAAGCCCTGCGGTTCCGAACAAGGTCACGTTGGTGAAGCCCGCCGTGGAGTCAAGGGCTCTCCTCCAGAAGATGGCGGCAATCAAGACGAAGATCCATGTGACCGCGAGACCAATGAGGAAGAAGACGGACCCGAACCATCCGAAGGGATCGGTCACGCTTACTCCGCCATCGATTATCCCTAGCCCTATGAGAGGCAGGAAGATGAAGAGCGACCCGACGACCGCCCCGACGACGACCAGTATGACTGCGTAGAGTGTATTGTCCCAAATTGAACGGTCCCGCGTGACGTCGGAGGTGTACTTCATCGCCACTAGGATTAGGATGTATCCTACGAGGCTGACGAAGGGTATGAACAACAGAATGGCTCCAATTCCGCCAAGCATCTTGGCGTCGCGTAGTGTGGCCATGGGGGGGGAATACTTCTAGTATTCAAAGTCTTTGTGGGATTTCTTCAGCCTTCTGAAGCTGTGGGGCTGTCGGGAATGCGAAATGTTCAGATGGCCAGCTTCCCCTCCTTCACGATCGCTCTTCCGTCTACGCGTAAAGTGGCGCTCCGCAGAGTACCAGGGAAGCCCCAGTCACTCTCGTTCTTTCCGCCGAGTTCGCGATTGTCTCCAATGAAGAGCGTGACGGCGCCTTCAGGGATGGCGTTATCTAGGAACCCTGTCTTCGCCTTCGGGTTGAGACCTATGCTGAGGCCGCCAAGTCTGTCCTTGTCACCGCTGGCTCCGTCGTAGAGTCCTTTGATGGGTTTCTCGTTCTCCTTGGCCGACAGCTCCACGAGCTTGCCACCCTCAAAGACCCACTTCATCTCCTTAATCAGTACCCCCACCTGAGGCGCTGGCACGTCGAAAATCACCGTTCCCTCTGCCGTGTCCTCAAGGACCGAAACCTCGATGCTCCCCGAGGGTAGGCCTACCCCCAGAGAACCGCGCTTGATGTCCTGCTCGTCTAGAATCCCGTCCGATATATGAGGTGTTCTGCCGCCAAGCTCAAAGGTCACGTCCGTCCCGTTGGGCGCCGTCACCCTTACCTGGCTTGTGCCACCGAGGACTGGTTCCAGCCTCATCCCAACCTCAGAGAGACTCTTGGGGCTCACAGCCATGGCCGCCTCAACCATCGCCTTCCACTCGTTGAGGTCAAAGCCGTAGGTCCGGGCCCGCTGCGGAGTCACCTGGCCGATGGCCAGACCCGCAGACATATTCTTCATCTTCAGGCTCTTGTCATAATGGGCCTTTTCGCCCTCGAAGAGGGCGGAGAACTTGCTCTCTGGAATCTCCTTCATGGGGCCTGGGTCTTCGGGCCCTCCTAGCCAGATGTAGTACTTCACGTAGTCGGCGATCCCGAGGCAGTGCTTCGATGTAGTTCTAAGGCTCTCCTCCGACAAGGTTCTCAGGTGCCCGTAGAAGACCTCGTCTGTGTCCAGGACCGTAATCGGGTCGGCGTCGTTCTTGTAGCACTCCAGGGCAATAGCGTTCGCCAGCGCTATGGTGTGAGGGTATGTGGTAATCGCGACCACATCCCCGGCGCCGATCCCGAGGCATTCATTCACGACTCGAGATGCTATCCTCTCTTCCGTTGCAGTCACATTGATCCTCCCGAGGCGGCAACGCGGCAGCCCTGAAGAAACTTGCGTCTCCCTCGACGCGCCAAGGTTTTAGAGGGAAGAGAACTGTCGACCTAGGGGGGAGAAAAGGTTACTGTATGTCGGTACAACGCGCCGAGGAGGGGCGCTGTAGAAATACCCAGGGCCCAATGGGGGAGGAGGTGAGAATCGATTCTTTGGCTACAGAGCGGTAACATCAAAGAAGGCCGAATGAAGGACTATCAGATTTGGGTGAAGAAGAACGAGAAGCTATTCGAGAAGCACGCGCCCCCGGGATGGAAGTACCGCGGGTCATATTCCTACGTCCTAGGTTTCGGTCGCTTCCACGCGGCTTGGCTCTGGGAGTCACAGAAGTATGGCGACTTCGACGCTCTCCGAGAGCACAACGACGAGACTTGGATTCGGCTGAGTGAGGAGGCCTCTGACTTCTTCACATCGGATCCGGGCGAGGCCGTCTTGCTGCGTGAGATTGGAGTTACACGAATTATCGAGCCGAGGAAGAAGTAGGGCCTTTCCCTCAGTTCCGCTTCTTTTCCTTCTTCCGAAGGTCTGAGGCCCGTGAGGCACTCTCCGCCGATTCGTGGAATCTGACCTCCCTCGTCGGATAGGGGATCTCGATTCCAGCAGCCGCGAGGCTGTCCACTATGGCTTCGTTCACCTCACCCCTCACGCGGTTCAGCTGGTCCGCGTTGGCCACCCAGAACTTCATCTTGAAGACTAAAGCCGAATCGCCAAACTCCTCCAACCTCACGTATGGTTCCCGACCCGGCTGATCTGTGATGACGCCGGGGTGGTTTCGGGCCGCCGACACTATGGCTTCCTTGGTTCTCTCCAGGTCTGACCCGTAAGCCACGCCGACGCTGGTGGATTGCCTGATTGCCAGATCTGGCTCGACCAGGTTGATGATCATCTCTCTGGCCATCTTGTTGTTGGGAATCACCAGAATCTTGTGAGAGGGCCTATGGTACAATGTGGTGCTCCGGAGGCCGATCTTCTCGATACGGCAGCGGTCACCGTTGATCTCCACAAGGTCGCCTTGTTTGAAGGGCCTATCTAGCATGAGGAAGACGCCGCTAAAGAGGTTCGAAAGGCTCTCCTGAGCAGCGAAGGCAATGGCGATGCCCAAAATGCCCATGCCTGCGACGATGGCCACAAGGTCGAATCCGAAGAGCGCTGCCAGAGCGGCACCGCCCAGGACGATGATCATGATGGCCCCTGCTCTGTTGATGAGCGGCCACAAGACGTCGAACATGGGGGTCTCCTTCTTGGCGGTCGCCCGCTTCCCGAGTTCGATGACGATCCCCCTGAAGATGCGGTACCCGAGCCATGTTAGGGCGACGATCAGAACGACGCTGTAAACGAGAAATAGGGAGTTCAGGACGTCGCGTGAGGGTTCCAGGATCCCCACCGACTGCACGACGCCGTAGGCCAGAAGGAGGACGATGAAGGGACCCCGGATGACCCGCAAGACAATCTCATCAATCCTCGATTTGGACCGGCGGGCGTAGCCCCTCATGACTCTAGCTGTCACCGTATAAGCGACCACGGCGAGTAAGGCCCAGATGACTATGCTCATCATAAAAGTCGCAGTCCTGCTATTGAAGGGAGAGGGGAGGGGGTTGTCAAAGACCCCCAGTATCTTGTTCTCTTGAGCAATTGGCGTCGGAGCCGACTCGAGAGAAGTCACTGTCAATCTCGTCTCCGTCTCACTGACTGTCGGCTCTGCGGCTAAGGTCATATCGAAGAACACCGTGTGGGTCACGTCTCCCTCCTCGAGTTCCGTGGTTCCTTCAACCGTCAGCACTACGCTGAGGCCCTCACCAGAACCGAGGATCGCGTAGTTGGGCTCAACGGCAGCTTCCCACCCCGGGCCTGTCCTGGGTTCGACGTCCGCCTCGACAACGAGGTCGCTCTCGTTACGGTTGTAGACCAACCAGGTGTAGGATACCTCTCCATCCGCTTGCAGTGTGCGAGAGTAGGAGTCGTCCACGTTGAGAACCGTCGCTAAGTTCTGGCTAGCACCCGATGGAGCTAGCCCTAGCCCAATCGCCATAATCACAGCCACTAGGGCAACGAACCTCAGGCCTCTCAACTCGTCACCGAACTAGTATCTCACTCGTCGACATATAAGTGGTTTTCTGGCGCGGTCGATTCCGAAGGAGCTCAAGAGACAACTTCATAAGGGCTCGGTCACGTCTCTGTTCTGAAGAGGAAGGAACCGGGCCCAGACAGCGTCTGGACGGGAGGGTGTTTATGGCCCGCGAAGAAGATGCGAAGAAGGAGATGGAGGACTGCGAGGGCGCTCTGAGGCGCCATAGGGACAGCCTACTGAAGAAGAAGAATGTCGTGGGCGTGGCCATCGGAAAGAAGATCGTTGGAGGTCAAGAGAGGGACGAGCTGTGTGTGACAGTTTTCGTCAAAAAGAAGGTGCCCATCAGCGACCTCGACAGGAAGGACGCGGTGCCCGAGACCCTCGACGACGTTAAGACTGACGTCATCGAGACAGGTGAGATCGTTGCCTATTCTCGTACGATAAAGATGCGCCCATGTCCGCCTGGTATGTCCATCGGCCACGTGGACGTCACCGCCGGTACCTTCGGCTGCGTCGTCCGAGACGCGGACAATCGGCAGCTGATTCTCTCCAACAACCACGTGCTTGCCAACAGTAACAGCGCTAGCCCGGGAGATTTGATTCTACAGCCCGGGAGAATCGATGGCGGGACTCGCGACGATTCCATCGGCTCCCTCCTCAGGTTCGTTCCCTTGGCCTTCGAGGGTGGATCCAGCACATGCCCCGTCGCCCAGATCGTCGCCGGGGGATTGAACTACCTAGCGCAGCACCTCGGGAGGAGGAGCAGGTTTGCCGCGGTGCTTTCTCCGGAGGGGCCCAACCTCGTAGACGCGGCCGTTGGCCTGCCAGGGGATGCCGCTGACATTAAACGGGAGATCATAGACATCGGGGAGCCTGTGGACACAGCGGCCCCTGGTATCGGCCTGGAGGTCACCAAGTCCGGCAGGACGACAGGAACAACAGTCGGCAGAGTTACGAACCTGAACGCCACTGTCCGAGTGAACTATGGTGCAGGACGGACAGCGACCTTTGAGGACCAGATGATCATCTCCGACGGCCAGTTCTCCGCACCAGGTGACTCTGGCAGCGCCATCTGTACCTTCGTCGATGGGGAACCCAGGCTCGTGGGCCTCCTCTTCGCCGGCGGCGAGACGATCACCATCGCCAACAGGATTGAGGACGTCCTCCAGCTACTTGGTGTGTCCCTGTGACTGGAACAGTTAAATAGACCCCCCTGCTCGTTCGTTTGTGGCCTCACGATCTGTCCTTTCGACAAGAGACCTCACGAAGTCTTTCGGCACCCTGAAAGCCGTGAACGCGGTGAGTCTAGAGGTTTTGGAGGGAGAGATCTACGGCTTTCTGGGTCCCAATGGTGCCGGGAAGACGACCACCATCAAGATCATCCTGGGATTGACATATCCAGACGGTGGCACTGTCCTCATCGACGGTATGGACATTACCGAGCGCCCTCACGAGATCAAGAGACGCATAGGACACCTGCCCGAGACAGTTGCCTTCTACGAGAACCTGACCGCCCTCCAGAACCTGAAGTTCTTCGCCGACCTCAAGGGAATCGAGACAGATGGCTTGGCGGAAGTCCTCGAGACCGTGGGCCTCAAGCGGTTCGCGGACAGCAAGGTTAGAACCTACTCGAAGGGGATGGTTCAGCTTCTGGGCGTCGCTCAGGCCCTCATGGGTAGACCGCAGCTGCTGATCCTTGACGAACCGACGTCGGGTCTCGACCCCAACTGGACGAGGACAGTGAAGGACCGAATTCGGGAGGCCAACAGGGACGGCGTGAGTGTCTTCTTCTCTTCCCACATACTCAGTGAAGTGCAGGAACTCGCGAGCCGTGTTGGGATCCTCGATAGAGGGCGCCTCCTGGCCGAGGATACCGTTCAGAACCTCGGCACCAAGCTGGCAATCAAACCTCGTCTCAGGATCTCCTTGGATGTGGAACCTGCCATAGCGGAAAGGGCCTTGGCAGCCCTAGAGGGCGTGGAGGAGATACGGACGACGGAAACCGGATTGATTGTCGTCTGTGAACCTCGAACACGTTCGAAGGTCCTCTCTCACCTGGAGAAAGCTGGCATTCAGGTCAGCGACTTCCGCACAGAGGATCCCTCTCTGGAGGATGTATTTCTCCGCTACACTGAGGATTCTAGGGGTGAGGTCTAACGGCACAGACGGAGGAGCGAGGTAGGGGATTCCACACCGGCTCGGTGTGGATTGTCGTCAAGAAAGAGTTTCTGGACAACGTGAGGAACAGATGGATCTTGGCGCTCTCTGCAATCTTCATAGTCTTCGCCCTCGTCATGTCCTACTTCGGAGCCACTCAGACGGGCGGTGGGACAGGCTTCCAGGACCTGTTTGAGACCACCCTTGGGATGCTCAGCGTATCCATCTTCCTTGTCCCGATCCTCGGACTCATGCTCAGCTACGGCGCCGTGGTTGGTGAGAGGGAACGAGGGTCAATCCAGCTGCTGCTCTCGATGCCCGTTACACGTCTCGAAACGATGCTCGGTAAGTTCATTGGGCTGGCATCTGTCATCACAGCGTCAATCCTGATAGGGCTCGGCATCGCTGGGCTTGTAATCATGGGTTCAGTGGGCACTGAAGGATGGAGGGAATTCCTGACCTTCCTCGGCGGAACGGTGCTTCTCGCCTTGTCATTCCTGAGCATTGGCCTTTTGCTGTCAACCTTCTCGAAGCGCCGAAGCACCGCAGTAGGCCTCGCGGTCTTCATATGGTTCTTTATGGCCGTCATCTTCGATCTTCTCCTTACCGGAGTCCACGTCGCCTTGGGTGGCAGCTTCAGCCTTCTCCCCGGTCAGGCCAT